>Ga0315280_10001736_pt1 | contig 36770 bp, 36 predicted proteins | sample YL17G06_40_MG_FD_203697 | JGI IMG/M metagenome (GOLD analysis project Ga0315280, IMG submission 203697) | Sediment microbial communities from Yellowstone Lake, YNP, Wyoming, USA - YL17G06_40 | ecosystem: Environmental > Aquatic > Freshwater > Lake > Sediment | place: USA: Wyoming | collected... | reverse complement strand
TCGGCGAGAGCTCTCGACCTTTCAAAAGGAGAGAGGAGCATATCCTTGCCCTCAGCTTTGACGTCAATCCTTTCTATCCCTCCTTTGCCCAATTGAATCTCGCCTGAGCCCTGGACATCGCCTCCGCCTATTTTCGCCTGCAAGGAGCGGATCACAACCTTGTTGCCCTCAATGAGCATCAGCCCAGAATAGTCCTTTAGTTCATTGGCAAATTTAGGAAGCGGAAAAAGCGGACCTTTAAAATCGACGACTCCTTTGACTTCAGGGGAATTAGGCGAGCCTCGGATTTCAGCCAAATAATTGGCCTGTCCCGAAACTCCCTTCAAGGGGATGACGAGTTCGAGATTATTAAAGCTGCCCCTAAGGTTAAGCGAATAAGGATTTCCGGCAAAGGGCATTGCCAACGAAGCCTTAAAATTATTTTCGCCCGGATAAAAATTTCCATTCACATCGAGCTGAAGGCTATTCTCTGAGAAACCGAGTCCTAGGCTCCCGCTAGCCTCTGCCCTTTGAAGATGAGCCAAGCTCAGACCTCTCACCTCAAAATTGCCGGAAGCTCGATTTTGACCTAAGACCCCCTTCCCTTTCAGGCTGAAATTCAGCTTCCCCTCAAGTTTAGGATAAAGGGAGGAGAGGTCGAACCCTTCTCCCAAAACATCCACATCAAACTCATTGCTTTTGAACCCTACCAGGGCAGCCCCCTTTAGCACACCATTGTAGAGGCTAAATTGAAGAGTAGGGAAAGAGAGAGTATCTCCATTCCATTCTAACTGACCTTTGACATTTTTTAAATTCTGATTCGCGAACTGGAGGACAGGGCTGGAAAAGTCACCTTTCATCTGGATGTTAGTGCCTTTTTGATAGACTTCAAAAGTTCCAGAACTTTTTCCTTGAAGAGGAAAGAAAATGTCAAAGTTGCGAAGGATTTTTTCAACATTTCCTTGGTCAAGACGAATATCCGCCTTTAAATTTTCAGGATTGACAGAGACGGTAATATCTCCCTTCATAAAAGGGTCTGTGACCTCGAATCTGCCTGAAAAGTCATTCTTGTAAATTTCAGCCACCCCCGTCACAGTCTGGGCGTTGAACTTATCAAACCCTCCTGGAGAAAAGGAGAAAATGGCTGTGACGTGAGGGAAATAATAATCGCCAAGAATCAGGAGCTTGGCTTTGCCGGCTCCTCTTATTTCAGGAAAATCAAAGCGTTGCCCAAGAATGAGAGATGTAAACTCACGCGCCTGTTTCAGGTCGCTTACTTCTCCCTGAATTTCGATGTTGTCATTCTCACCGATCCTCACCTTTCCTTTAAGGCTGACAAGGGCAAAGCTGGACCGAAGCTCAGTAGAAGCAAAAGATGCCTCTTTTTTCCCATCCCAACTAAACTTGACCCGCCCTTGAAAGGGATACTCGCCGCCAACAGGCTGATAAGATTCATCCTTGAATTCTCCATCCGCTTCAAGCTTGCCTTGCTGGTCAATGGTAAACGTTCCCCAGACAGGAGACCTGACAGGCCAGGGCAGAGAAACATACTTCAGAACAGGATCCAGGTGTAACCTGCGGGCAGTGCCTTTTATCTTGCCATCTTCAAAATCAATTCTGACAAATTCTGTCGGCAGAGAGCCCTTCAAGACGCTCAGCTCAATTCTTCCTCCCGTACGATCGCTCAGGTTGAGTACTCCCCTCACATTCCCTATGAAAATCTTGTTCAAGATAAAGTCGCGGCTCGAGAGGTCTGTCTGAAAGACAAGGTCTTTTTTGCTTCTTATGAGCAGCCCTTGTCCTTCAGCTTTTCCTCCCCATTCAAAGGGAAGGTAGAACAAATTGGCAATGAGGGGTATTTTGACACTCAAATAAGTTTTAAGTCGGAGTTTTGGGTCTTGGGGATCAAACAATTCGCCCGAAGCCCTTAAGATTAAATCGGGACTATTCACTGAAATCTTTGTGATGTTTATATTTTTGCCTTTGCCTTCTAAGGCGAAGGCCATCTTTCCGCTAACCTCTTGGCTCACAGAGCTCAGTCGAAAATGAACCTTTTTAGCTTCTCCTTTAAGTGAGAAAGAATCTTGCTTCTGGGCAAAAAGAGCTTTGAGGTGTAACAACTGAAAAGTCATATCTTTTCCCAAGAAATGCAGCTCTCCCTCCCTTATCAATCCCTTTTCAATAGCGAAGGGAAGAGGAAGGAAAGCAGGCAGTTTGCTCTTTTTATCCTTGGAAGATGCAGGCGGCGAAGATGGGAGTTCGCTGAATCTCAGAATCGGCTGATCGATATAAACTTCCAAAGGCTTGTCCTCGCTCAGCAAAGACATATAAGAAATCCGAATCACAACTCTTTTGGCGCGGAAAATGGAGATTGAGGAAACTGTCTGGACGTCCTCCAGCGTGAGGGTCGGGGGGAAATAGGAAAGATAGAGATTGGCGTAGCGAAAAGTGGACTGGATTTTCTTCTTCACTTGGCTGAGAAAATAATTCTTAGCAACAACACCAGCCCCAAACAACAAAAACAGGATGGAAGAAACAACGATGAGCGATTTGAGACCTCTCGAGATTTTCATAATTGCTCTTACTTGACTGAAAAAAGGATGGCGCCGGCCTCGGCATATTCTCCTTCACTGAAATTCAAAGATGAAAGAACTCCGGATTGGGGAGATTTGATCTCATTCTGCATTTTCATCGCCTCGAGCACTAAAACCGCCTGCCCGCCTTCAACCCGATCGCCTTCCCTGATAAAAACTTTGACAATTCTGCCCGGCATGGTTGTCTTGATGTCTTTTTTCTTCAGCTTTCCCCTGACTTCTCTCAAAACTTTAAGTGCTGATTTTTTTTCGATTTTGTAAAACCGGCCATTGACAAAAATCGAATAAGAGAGAGCCTCAGAATTGATGACGATGTTATAGACTTTGCCGTCGATATTCAAAAGAAGCTCGTGGACACTGATGAATTCTGCCCGAACAGCAAATTTTTTCTCGCCTAAAGCAACCTGAAGCACATCCCCTTCTTTCTCTTCAAGGTTTAGCTTGAATTCCTTTTGATCCAGCCAGAAAGAAAGATTCATCTTTACAGCCTGTTGGAAAAGTTTTGAAGCCTTCCCTGGAATTTCCAGTTGCTCTCTCTACGCTTGGGGATCGGATGAGACGGCCTTAGGCTCTCTTTAAAGCTTTTAATCCCCGCGGCAATCAGGGCGATTGTCTTTTCTTCTGGTTCTTCTCCATTTTTTTCTTTTTCAACCTCCGCGATGAAATGCGTTGTGTAGTCTCCAGCCAAGAATCGAGGATGGAGAAGAATCCGTTTGAAAAAAGGAATGGTTGTCTTAATGCCATACACCTGGTATTCGGAAAGAGCTCTGAGCATCCGATGGATTGCCTCCTCCCTTGTCCTTCCCCAGGCGACAAGCTTAGAAAGCAGAGGATCGTATTCCAGGGGAACATTATAGCCTTCATAGACTCCAGTATCGCGGCGCAGGCCCAACCCTCCGGAAGGCGCCTGGAGATGCACGATTCTGCCCGGGCTGGGCATAAAGTCATTGTCCGGGTCTTCGGCATAGATCCGACATTCCATCGCCCATCCTTGGGGCTTGATCTCTTCCTGAGAGATGCTCAGCGGCAAGCCGGCAGCTATCTCAATCTGGGCCTTTACCAAATCGATCCCTGTCACCATTTCTGTGATCGGATGTTCCACCTGGAGCCGGGTGTTCATTTCCAGAAAGTAAAAGTTTCTATTCTTGTCTACAACAAATTCCACTGTGCCCGCATTCCGGTAATGAATACTCGAAGCGGCCTTGACCGCAATCTTTCCCATTTTTTTTCGCGTCTTCTCGTCCAATAAAGGCGAAGGTGTCTCCTCCAGCACCTTCTGATACCGCCTTTGAATTGAGCATTCCCGCTCACCTAAATAAATTGTATTCCCAAAATGATCGGCCAGGATTTGAATCTCGATATGGTGAGGGTCTTCGATGTATTTTTCAATGTAGACCGAAGGATCATCAAAGCTCGAGAGAGCCTCAGACTGGGCTAAATGGAAAGAGGAGATAAGTTCCCCTTTGGACTTCACCAGCCTCAACCCCTTGCCTCCTCCGCCGGCTGAGGATTTGAGCAGGAGAGGGTAGCCGATTTCCTGAGCTTTTTCCTCAAGTTCTTTTTCGTCTTTTATCGACTCCAGAGTACCGGGAATAATCGGAACTCCGGCTTTGGCCATAGCCCTGCGGGAAGTCGTTTTTTTCCCCATAATCTCCATAGGCCCAGAAGGCGGGCCGATGAAGACAATTCCCTCTTCTTCACATCTTTTAACAAGCTGAGAATTTTCCGCTAGGAACCCATACCCGGGATGCAAAGCTTCGGCCTTACATTTTTTTGCAACCTCAATCATTTTCTCGATGTTGAGATAGCTGAAGGAAGGTTTGGCCTCACCTATATAGTAAGCCTCTTCCGCCAGGCGCACATGGAGCGCTGTCTTGTCAACCTCTGAATAGACCGCGACCGGAATAATGCCCATTTCCCGACAGGCGCGGATGAGCCTGGCAGCGATCTCGCCGCGGTTTGCGATCAGTATTTTATTAAAAAGCTTTCGCATCTTCGAGTAAGAATTGTTATTTAATTCCCCCTTTATCCCCCTTTTTCAAAAGGGGGAGATAGGGGGATTATTCTAGCCGATAAATCCGACCGTTACAAGGGAATATTCCCGTGCTTCCGTGGCGGATTTTTATCCCGCTTATTCTCAAGCATCTCGAGCGCTGCAATGATCTTAGGCCTTGTCAGGCGCGGCTCAATGACTTCATCCAAATAACCCTTTTCACAGGCGATGTAGGGATTGGCGAATTTCTCCCGAAATTCATCAATTTTTTCCTCCCTGACTTTGTCGGATTCTGCAGCAGATTCCAACTCCCGCTTGTAAATAATGTTCACGGCTCCTTCAGGCCCCATGACGGCAATCTCAGCCGTCGGATAGGCATAGTTGATGTCGGCACGGATATGTTTGGAAGCCATAACACAATAAGCTCCGCCATAAGCCTTTCGAGTGATCACGGTAACCTTGGGGACAGTGGCTTCCGCAAAAGCATAAAGGAGCTTAGCGCCATGGCGGATGATCCCTCCATGTTCCTGAGCCACACCGGGCAAAAACCCGGGCACATCCTCAAAAGTGATCAAAGGAATATTGAAAGCATCACAGAAGCGGACAAAACGGGCGCCTTTGTCCGAGGCATTGATGTCCAGAGCACCAGCTAAATGGTCGGGCTGGTTGGCGACAAGGCCCACCGATTTTCCACCCAGGCGACCAAAGCCAACCACAATATTTTTGGCATATTCGGCTTGAACTTCAAAGAAATAATTATCATCCATAACTTCTTTAATGACCTTCCGGATGTCGTAGGGCTGATTCGGGTCATCAGGAATCATAAAGTTGAGCTCCTCATTCGTCCGGTCTGCAGGGTCAGATGTTTCGCTCTCAGGCGGGTCCTCCAAGTTATTATTGGGGATGAAGGACAAGAGTTCCCGGATCAATGCCAGGGCATGCTCCTCATTCTCAGCAGCAAAGTGGGCAACTCCGCTGAAGGTGCTATGGGCCTCTGCTCCTCCCAATTCCTCCATGCTCACTTCTTCGTGAGTCACAGCCTTGATCACGTCAGGACCGGTGATGAACATATTGCTGATTTCTTTGGTCATGATGATAAAATCTGTAATCGCCGGCGAATAGACCGCTCCTCCTGCACACGGCCCGAGGATAGCTGAAATCTGGGGGATAACACCAGACGCCAGAACATTCCTTAAAAAGATGTCTGCATATCCAGCCAGGCTCGCCACCCCCTCCTGAATCCGGGCGCCGCCTGAATCGTTCAGGCCTACAACTGGTGCGCCGACTTTCATGGCCAAGTCCATGATTTTGACAATTTTAGCCGCATTGGTGGCGCTCAACGAGCCGCCAAAGACAGTGAAATCCTGGGCGAAAATAAAGACCGTGCGTCCATCAATCCGGCCATACCCGGAGACAACTCCATCGCCGTAGATCCTCTTTTTCTCCATCCCAAAATCGGTGCAATCATGGACGACCAGTTTATCCATTTCCTGGAAAGTGCCTTCATCCAGGAGAAGGTTGATCCTTTCTCGGGCAGTGAGCTTGCCGGCCTGGTGTTGCTTCTCAACCCGCTCTTCGCCGCCTCCTTCCTCAGCCGATTTTATTTTTGCCTTTAAAGTCTCAAATTTGTTTTCGATAGTCATTGTCTTTAATAAATTTTTAGCGTTTGACCTTGCCCCAATCTTTTAAGAACTTATCCATCCCGATATCAGTCAAGGGATGCTTCATCATCTTCTCCATAACAGAGTAAGGAATCGTCGCGATCTGAGCACCGATGAGAGCCGCTTCGACCACATGGCGGGGATGCCGGATGCTGGCCACAATCAGTTCGGTTTCAAACCCATAATTTTCATACATGATCAGGATTTGGTCCACAAGGTCCATCCCCTCGTGGGAGATGTCATCCAGGCGGCCGATGAAGGGGCTGACGTATCTCGACCCCGCCTTCGCTGCGAGCAGAGCCTGGTTGGGGGAAAAAATCAAAGTGGTGTTGACCTTGATTCCCTCTTGGGAAAGGATTTTGGTGGCTTTGAGACCCTCGATACAAATCGGGATTTTGATCACCACATTGGGCGCAAGCTTTGCCAGTCCCCTCGATTCTTTGACCATTTCCTTCGCTTCCGTGGACACACACTCCACACTCACGGGCCCAGGGACGATCCTGCAGATTTCTTTGATGAGGTCTTCAAACTTTATATTTTCTTTCGAGACAAGAGAGGGGTTTGTGGTGACGCCATCTAAAATACCCCAACTGGCAACTTCTCTGATCTCATCCAAGTTGGCCGTGTCCAGGAAAAATTTCATTCATCCCTCCTTTAGTGTTTGATTTTCATCACGGTGTTCGAAAGGGTGCCTATCCCTTCAATCTGGACATCGACCCTGTCTCCAGGTGACATGGGTCCAATTCCAGCCGGGGTGCCGGTGGTGATGAGATCTCCCGGCATCAGGGTCATGATTCTTGAAATAAATTTAACCAAGAAAGAAATCGAAAAAATTAAATTTCTCGTGTTGCCGGACTGCTTCAATTTCCCGTTCAAAAAAGTCTTGAGCCTCAGGCGGGAAGGGTCGATATCTGTGGCTATGCAGGGCCCCACTGCCGCAAAAGTATCAAAGGACTTGGCCCGGGTGAATTGTCCATCTTTTTCCTGGAGGTCGCGCGCCGTCACGTCGTTGAAGCAAGTGTAGCCCAGGATATATCCCTCTGGGTCAGCTCCATCGTCCAGAAGGCTGGCCTTTTTCTTAATAACAAGGGCCAGCTCTCCCTCATAGTCCACCCGCTTGGCCATTTTAGGAAAGATGATAATATCGTCCGGACCGACGATTGCCGAAGGAGGCTTGAGGAAAATCAGAGGCTCCTCAGGCAAATTTTTTCCTCTCTCCAGAGCATGGTCTCTGTAATTGAGACCAACGGCTACAATCTTAGAAGGCTCACAGGGCGGAAGGAGCGTCACCCGGCTGATAGGGATTCCCTCCTTTTCCACTTCAAACTCTTCATAGACTGACCCCTTCACGGGGAAAAGGTTTTCTTCCGTGAGGATTCCAGACAAAACTTCATTCTTGAATTCAAAGCGGTAAATCTTCATCAAAATTTGTCCTTGATGATTTCAGAAACGCTCTCAGACTTTTGGCTCTCGTTCCCGTTTCGGTCTACAGTAGCAATAGCATAATAATATCTTTTGTTCTTTTCAACTGCCGAATCTTTAAAACTGGTTTCGGTGACCAGATCAGGGGTTAATAAAACAAAGTCTGCCTCACCCTCCCCTTTTCGCCAGACTTTGTAACCTGCGAAGTCCTTTTCACGGTTGGCTTCCCAGCTCAAGCTGATATAAGTATCTCCAGAAATGATCATCAAGTTTGAGGGTGCGGCCGGAGGAAATGTGTCTTTAGGTAAGATCTCTTTGGCTTCCGAATCTTCGCTTTCAAGGTAAGGCGAAGTCTCTGTGGCTGATGCCCGGACAAAATATTTGTATTGTTTTTCAAAGAGAAATTCCCGGTCGTCAAATTTAGTCTCTTTGATCAGAATGGAATTGAGCATTTTAGGAGGCTCTTTCCCCTCAGCCCTGTAGATATTGTACCCTCCAACTTTTGGCGGCGTGGATTGGTCGATACTCTGCTTGGGTGGTTCCCATTGGACTTCAACACGGTCCTCAAAAAGCTTTAAGCTCACATTTTGGGGAGGCCAAGGGATAATCTGAGGTATGATGGACACTAGTTTGGAATAATCGGAATATTTTTTCCCGTCTTTGACTCTCACGGCAAAAGTCAAAATTTTCGTAACAATATTTTCTCCGTTGATTTTGTAAATATACTGCTTTTCGGATGCGTTTTCTTTGGACTCTCCTTGTTCTTTCTTTCCTTTTTCGTTTAAAGGAGAGACTTCCTGCTTGAGGGTTATTTCGAGTTTTGCTTTCGATTTAAAGTCAAGGAGACTCATCTCATAAGGCTTTGTCTCCGCAGGCTTCTGCTCTCCCGTTTTCTCTGCTGCCTGCTTTTCCTCTACCGGTTTCTCCTGGGTAGCTTTCTCTTCTGCCGGTTTCTGCTCGAGCGGCTTTTCTTCTGGCTTTTTTACTTCTGCTGGTTTTTGTTCGGGTGGTTTCTCCTCTGGTGGTTTAACTTCGGTTGGCTTTTGCTCCGGCGCTTTCTCTTCTGAGGGTTTCTTCTCTTCTGGTTTTTCCTCTGCTGCCTTCTGTTCTCCTGGTTTCTGCTCGACTGATTTTTCCTCTGTCGGCTTCTGCTCTACTGGCTTCTCTTCCTCAACGAGCCAAAGTTCAACTTCAAAAGTCCCAGTTATGGGGCTTCCGTCAGAATATGTTGTCGGGTTTGCCCAGACAAGGATGACTTTGTCACCTCGCTGGACAGCGTTCAAATTTTCAATTTTTTGGGGAAACTTAACCAGGGGAGCCTGGATGGGCCCCTTTTTCCCGCAGAAAGAAAAAAACAGCAGAACTAATGAGGAAACGACAAGGAGAAAAATTTTCTTCATTAAAGAATGAAGCGCCTCAAATCCTGGTTTTCGATGATATCCTTCAGCTGTTTTTGGACGTATTCGCGGTCAATCAGAATATTTTTCTTCTTGATGTTCGGAGCCTCAAAGGAAATCTCTTCCATGACTTTCTCCATGACCGTATGAAGCCGGCGCGCTCCGATATTCTCAGAATCTTGATTCACCTTTTCAGCGATTTCAGCAATTTCATCAATCGCGTCCTCTGTGAATTCCACGCTAACTCCTTCTGTCTCGAGGAGGGCTTTGTACTGCCTGATGAGGGCATTTTCAGGCTCGGTTAAGATTCGGACAAAATCCTCCTTGTTGAGAGAAGTGAGCTCCACCCGGATCGGAAAACGGCCCTGGAGTTCTGGAATCAAGTCAGAAGGCTTGGAAACATGGAAGGCCCCTGCCCCTATAAAAAGAATATGATTTGTCCGCACTAACCCATAACGCGTATTGACGGTGGTTCCTTCGATGATGGGAAGTAAATCCCGCTGGACTCCTTCGCGGCTGACCTCTGGGCCGTGACCCGATTCGCGGCCTGCAATCTTGTCGACTTCATCCAGGAATATAATCCCAGAAGTTTCGACTCTTTCCACAGCCAGGCGGGCGACCTGGTCCATGTCGATCAGCCGCTTCTCTTCGTCCTCCATCAGGTACTCCCTGGCCTCTCTGAGCTTCATCTTCCGCCTCTTGGATTTTCCGCCTAAAAAACCGGGGATGATTTCCTGGATATGGATGCCGATTTCCTCCATGCCGCTGTTGGCAAAAATGTCCATGGGCGGGGACACTTTTTCCTTGACTTCAATCTCGACCATCCGCTCTTCCAAGTAGCCGTCTCTGAGCTGATTCCTCAACTTCTCTCTTGTCTCCTGGAACCTCTGGTAGTCAATCTCAGCAAGAGAATTTTCTCTTTTCCGGAGCGGCGGGAGGAGAAGGTCCAACAGTTTTTCCTCAACGTTCCGGATGGCTTTTTCCCTGATCTCTTCTATCTTCTCGGCTTTGACCACATCCACTGCAATCCGCACCAGGTCCCTGATCATGGATTCAACATCGCGGCCGACATAGCCGATTTCTGTAAACTTGCTGGCCTCGATTTTGAGGAAAGGAGAAGATGTCAGCTTAGCCAGCCTGCGCGAAATCTCCGTCTTCCCCACACCCGTGGGGCCGATCATCAAAATATTCTTGGGCGCAATTTCATCCGCCAGCTCTGGGGGAAGCTTTCGCCTTCGGAAACGGTTCCGCAAAGCTATAGCCACGGCCTTTTTAGCTGCTTTCTGGCCGATGATATATTTATCCAGCTCGGCCACAATTTCCTGGGGAGTGAGTTCGGTGTCTTTGGAAAAGTCTTGGGATTTTTCCATGCTCTGGGGAAGGACGATGGCCATTTAGAGCTCCTCGACTGTGATCTGGTTATTGGTGTAAACGCAAATCTCTGAACTAATTTTCATGGCTTCCAGGACTACCTCCTTCGCCGAGAGATTCGTGTGCCTGATGAGAGCTCGGGCTGCAGCCAGAGCAAAAGGGCCTCCAGAGCCGATGGCAATAATCCCGTCGTCCGGTTCGACCACATCGCCGGTGCCAGAAATCAGAAATGAGCTGTCCTTGTCAGCGACAATCATCAGCGCTTCCAGCCGGCGCAGGGCCCTGTCCAGCCGCCAGTCCTTGGCAAGCTCGATGGCTGCGCGCGAAAGATTCCCGCGGTATTCTTCAAGTTTTGCCTCAAACCTTGAAAAAAGAGCAAAAGCGTCTGAAGTGGCGCCAGCGAACCCGGCTAGGATATTACCCTTGTAAAGGCGCCTGGTTTTTTGGGCTGTTTGCTTCAAAATGGTCTGGCCCATCGTGACCTGGCCATCGCCGGCCATGGCAATCTGGCCTTTGTGGCGGATACAGATAATGGTTGTGGATTTAATCATGAAAACTCCGTTTCTTTTATAATGATAGCGGATGCATCCGAAGAAGTAAAGGGCTATCAGGAAGCATCTTTTTTCCCGAAATTATTGAATAGGGGCTTTGAAAAGGACTTTGCTCCCCGCTCCGATCGGCGGCCTGAGAGCCCGCCTTGCTCGGCTCCTCCGGCCCAAGGCTCCAGGCAAATCTATCTTATTTTGGGGACACCTCAAGGACTGACCGGCAAGATGAGGTCCCCAAAATCTCCTCAACGTAACCCATCCTTGGAGCCTTGTCCCGAAGGAGGCCTGCGGCTACCCTCGCAATACGGGCTCTCAGACTGATCTCCGCGTGATGGTCGCTGCAGCCCTTTTCAAAGCCCCTTTATCACAGAATTGGAGGTTTTTTCTTTCATCTCTCCCCCCTTTGATAAAGGGGGGATATAGGGGGAATCGTCGAAGAACCGAAACTCGGGACGGCCATCCTCAAAATCACAGGCAACTCAGGCATGCCCTCAATGGGCAGAACCCATGACTCGGGGGAAGTTCTCTTCAAGCTGAATAAAAAGGGAGATTACCTTCTACCCGTCAACATCGTCATGCCCGGAGAATGGGAAGTCAAGCTATCTTTTTCCAAGGACAAAAGGGTGATTTATAGGGGAAGTTTTAAATTCAATGTTTAAGAGGCTTTGGCTCGCCGGATCTTTTTTCCTGCTGCTGTCCAGTTTTGCTTTGGCAAAAAGTTATCTATTTTATTTAGAAGCCCAAGGAGTGGCAGGCTATTCTAGTGCCCTAAAGAAAGGGATCCTCTACTCGCTTTCCCAGGAAGATGCCATGCAAAAGCCGAGCCTGGGCTTTGACTATATCCAGCGGATATCCGGCGAAACTCGCGATTACGGAGCCTTTGCTCTCCAGGTTCGTTTGGCCTATAACTACAAAGGGAGCAAGAAATTTGAATTCCAGGTTTATAACGGCTACTTCAAATACAAAGCAGGTTTTTCTGACTTCTGGATAGGGCATAACCGCCCCGCTTTAGGACTCTCTTCCACGCTCGACAGCCACAGCCTGCTCCTTCCAACCCTGGCCATGAAAGGTTTTGGATTTGACCGCGATTGGGGGGTTGGATTTTCAAAAGACATGGATTGGGGAAACATAGCCGCCTCCCTAACCACCGGCTCGGGCATGCCTCTCTATTTCAAAGGAAATTATCTCGGAGCTGTCCGGGTTTCAAAGGGAGTTTTAAACAGAGATAATTATAGTCTTGGGCTTTCCCTGGCCTATGGAAAACCCCTGGAGACTATGAGTTATCATCTGATGTCACAAGATCCAAATTCTTTCCAATTTATGGGCGCAGACTGGACTTATCTTTGGAACAATTTCGAAAATAGGGTTGAAGTTATGGCTGGCAGAAAAATGGAGCAACATGCTTATGCCCTATTCTGGCGCCTGGGAGTGAACTTTTTGGAGGAGAACCGGCTGAGACTCGAAGTCCAGCCTTTCTATTGGAAAGTGGGAAAATCCTCAGATTGCCAACTTTCCGGCGGAATTACCTATCAGCTCAGCGCAGACATTGCCCTCCGCTCAATGTATCAATACATACATGGCGTCAATGACCATAGAATCATCTTTCAGATCTATTTTTATAAAGGAGTATAGAACATTAGAGGTATGATGAGAAAAATAAAAAATAAATATATTGCTTTTTTATCTGCATTTGTTCTGGTTCTCGCCGCGGTCTGGCTCTATGCCGCAGTCGGCTGTGATCTTAACGACCCGGACCGGGATGTGAAACGCCTGTTTCCGGAATCCACAGGCTACAAAACAATCTACGTTTCTATCGGCAAAAAAGGCGGCGACGCGTTGCTTCAGGAAATAGAGCGGCGCCTCGGCGATAAATTCAACGGGCTGTATGAAACAATCGATGTGCCTTACACCATGTACCAGATCTACAAAGGCAAAGACCTCATCGGTTACATCCATGGGGTCAATCAAAAAGGTCAGTACGGCGGGATTCAAGTTTTCTTAGCTTTGGATCTAGAAGGGAACACCAGAGGTTTCTATTTTCAAAAAATGACCTCCAAGAACGCAGGGCTCTATCGGGATCCCAAGTTCGGCCAGCAGTTCATCGGCCTGAACCTAAAAGATTTTTATAACTATGACGTCGCCACAGGCCAGGAGACACCGCCAGGCAAAGTCAACCAGATCAAGAACCCCGCCCCGGAATCCGAGGCTGATTTCAAGGCAGCTCTACGTGCTACCAAAAAGAACCTGATCCTGGTGGATGAATTTTTACTGAGCAATAAATACTTAAAATATTTCAGGCTTTCTTGATGAGAAGTAAGCATTTCTTTTCTGTGGTTGCCATGATCAGGAATAGGGTCCTGTCACGGCTCCTCCCCGTCCGTCCTCGCGTCACCCATCCCCCAGTGGGACCCTGCCGCTGCGGGCGGGCGGGGAGCCCCTCCGCCATGCCACCCAACTTTGATGGTAGCTACATCACTACAGATCAGTAAATGCTTTGTAAGGAGAATCAAAATGATCAATATCTTTCAAGTCGCAACAAAGAACCTGCTGCGCAAGAAAACACGGAGCGCTTTGACTATATTTGGAATCGTTCTTGCTACCTGGGTCTTGGCCAGCCTTTTCGGCTTCAACAAAGGCTACGAGTCGTCCCTCAATAAAGATATCGATAACTTGGGCTTCCAGATGCTCGTCACGGCCAAAGGCTGCCCTTATGAGGCGGCGACCCTAATGCTCAAAGGCGGCACAGGCCTGCGCTATATGAAACAGGAGATTGCCGACCAAGTCTCCAAGGAACCCGAGGTCGAAAAAGTGACGCCCATGCTGATGCAGGCCGTGTTTGACCTCAATAAAGGTGAAAATGGAGGAATCACTGCTTATCTCGGCGTAGACCCGGCCACATTTCCCAAGATGAAAAGCTCCCTCAAGTTCAAACAGGGCGGGTGGTTTATTGACCCTAATGCTGATGAAGCCGTGATGGGCTATGAGGCAGCGGAGCTCGAGCAGCGGGAAGTGGGAGATTTACTTCTCATCCCTGAGAAAAATGTCGAGATAAAAGTTGTCCGGATTCTGGCGCGAACCGGAACTCAGGACGACGGGACAATTTTCCTGCCACTCAACACCGTCCAGAGAATATTCGCCATCAAAGATGAGCTTACCGGCATCGGGATAAAAGTCAAGAAAGACGCCGACATCAACAAGTTTGAAGAGCGGATGTACAATCTGCCCGATGTTCAAGTGGTCAGCCTGAGTCAGGTCAAAAACACCATCATGACCTTAGTTTCGACGGCCAAGGTGATGGTCTTCTCCATTGCCCTGATTGCCATGATGGGTGTGGTCAACACCATCCTCATGTCCATTATGGAGCGGCGGCAGGAGCTGGGCATCCTCAAAGCGATCGGCGCGATGGCCAAAGACATTTTCAAGCTGATCTGGCTCGAGTCATTAATTCTCTGCTTGGTTGGGGGGATCGCTGGGACTGCTCTGGCTCTGGCCACAGCCAAGGTGACCGAAATCTTGATCCGCAAGCTCCTCCCCTACACTCCCACTGGAGGGCTCATAAAAATTGATCCTCCCTTGGTGTTATTTACTTTAGGCCTTGTAGCACTGATCGGACTTTTCAGCGGTATCTATCCTTCCTGGAAAGCGGGCAAAGTCCGGCCCCTGGAATCTATCCGGAGTGAGGTGGAGTGATGAACAACAAAAACCATACAGCGATAACAGCCCAAAACCTGACAAAAGTCTATCATCGAGGAAGCGAACAGATATTTGCTGTGAATGATGTCAGCCTCTCAATTGAAGAAGGTAAGTTTGTCTCCTTCGTCGGCCCCTCCGGCTCCGGAAAGACAACCCTGATCAATATTCTGGGTTGCCTTGATAACCCGACTTCCGGAAGATTAGAAGTTGCCGGCCGCGAGATTTTTGACCAGGGGAAGACTCTCTCCGAAGCGGAATTGACCAGAATCCGGAGAGATCTTTTTGGCTACATTTTTCAAAAATTCTATCTCATCCCCACGCTGACTGTCTTAGAAAATGTGGTGCTTCCGTTTACTTTTTATAAAAAACCTGGCGCTTCCGAAGATATGGACAAAGTGCTGAGGCTTTTGGGAATTCCCCTAACTTCATTCCTTGGTACGAGATGGAAGAGCACAGTCATCACCCAATGGATGGCCAGCCCAGTCCCTGTGTGTTCTCGACCAAGCCCACCCGCCTCCCTAGGTCTTCGAACACACAGGGACCGTCCTGGTCTCATCTTTATTTTCTATCGGCAATTTTGGGCCGGTTTTTTCTGCCTTGACATTCATTTTTTTCTGGCATATAAATACCAATAGTTTCGGGTTGTAAAAACTAAGCAAAAAATCTGCAAAACTCTGCAACTCAAAAAAAGCAAGCCCTTCAACCCAAATTTTATAAGGAGGAGATAAAATCATGAAAAAATTTCCTGCATTGCACGCAATCTCTGCCATCTTAAAAATTTTGGCCGTAGTTGTCGCCATAGCAACCATAGCCATGTTTGTTGTGATCATTGCGCACATTTTCCAAATTTCATCTCAAAACCCCATTTTAACGGGGATCGGCATCCTTCTTGGCGGAGGATTTTACGTTCTCGTGCTTTGGGCACTGGCGGAAGGGATTCTTGTTATTCTAGCAATTGAAGAAAATACAAGAAAGACCACCAAAGAAGACTGAAATTTTTTGCGTTAAAAACGAGATTGGTTCCCATTAGCTAATATATTGTATTGAGCCTATTTTTTTCCAGGTTCATCTTTTTAAGCAAGACAGCAAACCTTGAGTCGCCTCGCAAGGAATCAAACACTGGCATAATTGCGAAAAAGCTCACACGGATATCATGCTCTGCATAAGCTTTTCAATATATTCGAACGCATGGTCTTTATCACCCAGACCTGTATAAACTGGGGCAAAGAAACAGGATGGGATGTGCTTTTTTTTGGATTCTGCTTCTATTTTATCAAGAATCTTCAGTGCCTCAGCTCTCTTTCCAGACCTTGCATAGGCCTTTCCAAGGTCTGGCAGGCATTCCAGACTTCCTTCAGAAAGATCAATTGCTTTTTTAAGCTCTTCAATGGCTTGGTCATATATCCCCTTTGCTGAATAAGTCAGACCGAGTCTCCAATGGTTTAGCCAATAGTTCGGGTCGATTTCCAAAAACTTCCGGGAATGGTCGATGGCCTTGTCGTAGCCTCGAGCAAAATAATAACGAAAAGATAGGTTCTGGTAGATGAATGGATTTAATGGATCCAATTCCTCGGCACGTTCTGCTTTTTCAGTGGCCTCTTCATGCCGGCCAAGAATATTTAGGAGCTGGGAGTACAATGTATACGCATAGGCATAGTTGGGGCTAAGTTGGATGGTGCGCTTGAATTCTTTGTCAGATCGCTCCCAGTCCCACTCAACTTCAAATTTGATGTCTGCCAAACTTGAGTGCGCCTCTCCAGCCGTATCATCAATTTCCAAAGCTTTCAACACAGCATTTTTTGCTTTTGAAGCATAATCTCTAAGTGGCAGATCAGCCATTTGTCCTATAAGCAAATAAGCGTCGGCAATACTCGCATAGGGTGCAGCATAGGTAGGATCTTTTTCAATTGCTTGCTCAAAATATTCAATGCTCTTTTTTAAATCCGGCTCTGTTGCCTTGCTCATTAAATAGCGGCCCTTTTGATAAAGCTGATAGGCATCAGGATTAACCTTTCGAGCGCTTGCCAGGCGTTCCTCTTCCTGAGGAGTTAGTTTGATTTTTATCTCACCGGCAATGGCCCTCGCCACTTCGCTCTGCAAGGTCAGCATGTCGCGCAGATCGCGTTCGTAGCTCTCCGTCCACAGGCGACTGTCCGTCGTCGCCTGAATCAACTGGGCACTGATCCGCACGCGCTCACCGGCCCGCAACACCGAGCCTTCGATCACCGCACCCACGCCTAGCTCCCGCGCGATCTGCGGCAGAGGCTTCTTCGCTCCCTTGTGCTGCATCACCGAAGTCCGTGAAATCACCTTGAGCGCGCTGATCTGAGACAACTCGGTAATCAGCGCTTCGGTCATCCCGTCAACGAAGTATTTTTGTTGCGGGTCACCAAAAAGATTCGTCAGCGGCAGCACGGCTAATGAATGAATCGGCTGGGTACGTCCCCTGCGGCCAGTGAATAGGAGATAGCCAGCCATGTTCTTGTATCGGTCAGCTCGATTCTTGGCCGGGGCCTTGGTAACAATGCTTTCCAGATCAATGGGAATGCCAGGCTGTATCCTGCCTATCGGTATGGGCTTTTCATTTAAAATCGAATAAATAACCGATTGCTCATACTCACCTTTAAACGGCAGTTTGCCCATCAGCATCTCAGAAAGCACAACGCCCAACGACCAGATATCTGTCCGTTGATCGGCTTCTTCACCTCGTGCCTGTTCTGGGGGCATATAAGCCACTGTGCCCATCGTCGTGCCGGTCCGGGTGAGCCTTATCTGCCCAGCTAGCTTGGCCAGCCCAAAGTCCAAAATCTTCACCATTCCATCATTGGTAATCATAAGATTGGCCGGCTTGATGTCCCGATGAATGATGCCCTGCTTATGCGCCTTAGCCAGCCCCTGGGCCAGTTGTATCGTGATGTCCAGGGCTTCCCCCCCTGCTTCATGGGCCCGCGCTTACTCTTTTCCATAAGGCTTTCCCCTTCATAGCAGGCCATGGCGATGTACCTCTCCCCTGCTTCTGTTTCTTCGATTTCATAAATTGTGCAGATATTAGGATGGTCAAGCGCTGAAGCAGCCCGTGCTTCCTGGATAAAGCGCTCTCGAGCTTCTTGGTCGCTGGTCAATTCAGGCGGAAGAAACTTCAGGGTAACCGTACGTTCAAGTCTCATGTCCTCGGCTTTGTATCCAACACCCATGCCGCCTCTCCCAAGCTGTTCGATAATCTTATACTTTCCAGCAAAAATACTTCCCTTGGTCAAAACCTTCAGAGGCGTTTGGAGTGTAACGGTAGGAGTGACGGGGATTTCCTGTAATGGAATAAGTTTCGTGCCACAGCCAGCACAAAATCGGGAAGATTCAGGATTATCAGAATGACATTTGGGGCATTTCATTGCACCTCGGCCCTTTTTGCGGTTACGTTGCCTGAGAAAAGAATAACAGCTTAAAGTGGGGGGTGTCAAATGCGACATATAAAGAAGCGAGGATATTCAATATAGCCATGGAGTTTTTACGTTTCTTTAGGCTTAAAGGGGCGGTTTGGATGGCAAGACGATTTTCTTTGTAAGAAGGAAATGATTGACATAAGTCATAAGCATGATAAAATTTTTAATCGTAGAAGGGATGAGCATGACGAATTTCAAAAAAAAGATTAAGGATTTAGCCAAAAAATATCATCTCCAGTTGAGGCTACAAACAGGAATTCTTTCTAGGCAAGCATAATAGCGCAGCAGCAGAATCTTATTTAGGACGCGCTCTTGAAGCCCTCTTTGACATTGGCCGGCACATTCTTGCTAAAAAATTTGCTTATCCCGCCATAAAATACAGAGAGATAGCAAATGGACTTTTCGAAAAAAAAGTTATCGCCAAGAAAGGCTTTGAACTCCTGAGACAACTGGCCGGCTATAGAAACAGAATGGTTCATTTCTATCATGAAATAAGTGCTGAAGAACTCTATGATATTTGTGTCCATCATCTCGATGAGATAAAGCTATTGCTCAATCAAATGGTCAAATGACTGCGAAAACGCAAAGAATTAAAAATAGAAAAACGCTAGCCCCTCTAGTCTTCCTGTTTTTCTATATTCAAAATATTACTGCCCTGATCAATCCCGCTGAAGCAGGAAAAATTAAATTAGCCGGAATTCTAAGAACAACAGCAGCTTACTGCCATAAATTAGAAAATTGCGCGTTTGATTTTGTTTGCCTGGAGGATATTGCAGAGACTACAGATCTATCCAAAGATACAATTCTGGAAGCTCTTGCTCAGGCAGCTTCGGAGCGTAATGCCTCCTGGATCCTGAGCAACGCGAGAATGCCCAAGAAGATTGTCGAAAATCACTTTCTCTATGACTATCAGTTCATCCGGAAAGGTAAAAAATCAAAAGAGAGGAGGACCCTCCTCGAAGAAAACGGAAAGAAAAAGAACAAAAAGGGAGCAAGGCTAAAGACTGCGAATTTTCTTTACAAGGAAATTCTGCTGGAGCCGGCCGCCATCCTCAGTGAACGGAGCCAGGCTGACCATGATTATCGAATCCTTGGCGAGGAAGAACTCAACGGGGAAAAAGTCCGAGTCCTGGAGACTCTCCCTAAACCAGATACCAAAACCGAACACCTTTTTGGCAAAGTTTGGGTTAAAGAAAGCGATGGAAGTATCCTTAAAATCGAGTGGGACCAGAAAGGGATCGGAAATTTCGACATCATCGAAAAAAGAGCTAAACAATACAATACAGTTCCTCATGTAACTCTGACTTCAGAGTTCAGTCTAGAAAAGAACGGGATTCTGTTTCCCAGCAGGTTTCGGATTGAAGAAGCCTATATCAATGGCAAAGGGGAAAAATTTATCAGGTCCGAGACAAAAGTCGTTTATAAAGATTTCAGATTCTTCACGGTGGAAACAGAGGTCAAGGAAAAAGGGGGCGGCTTCAGAACCGTTCTCAATTAATTTTCAATAGGTCTCTTCCATTTTGTGTGGGCTGCACCGACGAGATCAGGAAACGGTCGCTACGACCGTTTCCTGATCTCGTCTAATTTTTTTCTTGACAAATGATACTAATATGGTATCATTATCTATTCTTGATGAAAATTTATTTTCCTATCTCCCCTTTTAAAAGAGAGGATTGAGGGAGAATTACTCATGGTTTTCTAATTAGAGACAGGACCGATGAAACTCATCACTCGAGATACTGATTATGCGGTGAAAGCCCTTCTCTTTTTTGCCAAAAGCAAAAGGAAAGTCGTTTCGGTAACGGATTTGGTCCAAGCCTTGAGAATTCCCCGTCCCTTTTTGAGAAAAATCCTGCAGGTCTTGAATAAGCGAGAGGTTTTGAAATCCCGCAAGGGCCAGGGCGGCGGGTTCGAGCTTTCCCTCCCCCCGCAAAAGATCTTCCTCTCCTTTCTCATCGAAATCTTTCAAGGTCCCTTCCAGCTGAACGAATGCCTTTTCAAGAAGAATATCTGCCCGGACAGGGCGACCTGCCCCTTGAGGTACAAAATCAATTCAATCGAGCGATCGGTCATCTCTGAATTGAAATCGATCACCATTCAATCCTTGTTAAATGACGGAGGCAAGTTATGGCTAAAAGGAAAATCATAAAGATTGATGAAGAACTCTGCAACGGCTGTAGGTTGTGCATTCCCAACTGCCCTGAAGGCGCCATCCAGATTATCGACGATAAGGCCAGGCTCATCAGCGATCTTTTTTGCGACGGCTTGGGTGTTTGCATCGGGCACTGCCCGCAGGGCGCGATCACCATCGAAGAGTGGGAAGCTGAAGAATATGATGAGAGAAAAGTTATGGAAAATATCGTGAAGCAGGGCCGGAATGTCATCAAGGCGCATCTTGAGCATTTAAAAGACCATGGGCAGGATGAATATCTTGCTCAAGCTATCGATTTCCTGAAATCAAAAAATATCGAAGTCCCGCTTGAGGAAGAAAAAAAACAAAAAACCCATCGGCATGTCCGTCCTAATGCCTGCCCTGGTTCAAGTGTGATGGATTTCAGAGAAGAGACAGCTTCTCCAAAAAAGAGACCTGCAGCCATGAGGGCAGAATCAGAGTTGAGGCAATGGCCGGTGCAGATTATGCTCGTCCCTACCATCGCCCCCTATCTCGACAACGGTGACCTGCTCATTGCCGCCGACTGTGTGCCTTTTGCCTATGCCAATTTCCATGAAGATTTCCTCAAAGGCAAGACTCTGCTCGTGGGCTGTCCCAAATTAGATGATATCGAAATTTATCAAGAAAAACTCTCACAGATCATAAAAAACAGAAACATAAAATCGATCGCCTATGCTCATATGGAAGTCCCCTGCTGTTTTGGACTGGTGGGCCTAATCAAGTCCGCCATTGCCGAATCAGGCAAGAATATCCCCTTTCATCAGGCCGTCATCAACATCAAAGGCGAAAGAATAAAATAAGATGACTTCCAAATGCCCCGGCCAGGACTCGCGGAATATCAAAGCCGAGATCGTGAAATGTTCTCGGTGCGGATTCGCTGTGGAGATCTTCTCCGACGAGATCAAAGTCAAATGTCCGAAGTGCAAAAAACTCGTCTACCATGAGAGAATCCCGTCTTGTGTGGATTGGTGTCCTGCAGCAAAAGAATGTGTCGGTGAAAAAAAGTGGAAAGAGATTAAAGCTTCAAAATAATTCTTGCCCTGGTCATTGCCCAAGTGATAAGTAGGATAATTCCCGTCATCACCACAGCATTCAGCATCCCTGCCAGACTGCCACGCTCCCTGTAAAGCCAGAAAATCCGCCAAGCATGGATATGGAAAAGCCATGAAGCAAAGCTCAGAAGGTAATCCCCGATGCTAGGGAGAATGTAGGCCAGAAGCGGGTTCTTTCCGATAGGCTGGAGGAAGGAAGCCCAGCGCCTGACCTTGAGCACGTCCATCAGAAGATAGAAGGCCATAAAAGCCAAGCAGCAAACTCCCGAAGTGACCAGAGCGAAAGAATCGGTGGCTCTGATCTTGCTGATGCCGTGGAGAGGCCTGAGGAGAATCCCGGAAATATAGAGCCCCAGGCCAAAGAGCAGCATCGATAGAGCGCGGGACTTGTGATTGACTTTATCTCGTTTGGAAGTAAACAGTGTCCCAATCAGCACCCCTGCCATGACAATGGCACAATGGATGACGATTTTAAAACCGGAATAGATGAAGCTGCCCGTTGGTCCCAGAAAATTCAGGGCTCTGTGCTGGCTGCCGATGTAGTAGGCAATCATCAAGCTCAGTGTCCCCATCAAAGCAGTCCGATTGCCGCGAAAAAGAAGGTAGGCAAGGCTACAGGCCAGATAAGCCCAGCCGATCTGGCCCAGGATCCCCCACCAGGAAGGCTGAAGCCAGGTCAGAGTTCCAGCTTCAGTTCGGCCGCGAAAAATGACGACCAGGAAGACGAGGATCGCTGCAGCTCCAACCCTGAGGGCAAGGTAAAAGTGGTGCCGCCGGCGATGAGTAGCCTTGGAGTAAATGTTCCAAAGCGCAACGACCGACGCATACGCCAAAAAATACCACAGCTCTTTGCTCAGGCCGGTGTCAGCAGCTGAAAATTGCTCCTCATTGACCATGATGATGCCCAAAAAGAGAAGGCTAGCCGTACGGACGGCTATTCTTTTTAAAATTCGCCAAGTCGAATCGCCGGCAAGAATCCTCTTGCTCAAGGAAAGAGGTATGGCCACCCCAACGATGAAAAGAAAGCCCGGGAAGACAAGATCAGTAATGGTGTAAGTGTCCATCTCTGCCTTGGCATGCTGGAGAATAAAGGGAATACCTTTCATGCCTGCGATGTAGTTCACGAATATCATGAGCAGGATGTCAAACCCGCGGAAAGCGTCTAGGCAGGCCAGGCGCTCAGGGAGCTTGTTTTTCGTTGGCTCAGTTTCTTTCATCTGATCTTCAACTTCTTGTTTCATTTTGTTCCTTTTTAACAAACATTTTACAAAATTTTGACAACTTCTTAACAACTTTTATTTCTAAAAGAAATAAATTATAAGTATTAGAAAGGCGATTTCAAAAGCTTTTCGAAGAGGCCCTATGACAAAGAAGTTAAGTAATTTCAGCGTTTTCTTGATAGGATTTTCCCTATTTCTATTGATTCATCCCAGTAAAGCAATATCAGCCGATTTTTCTTTCGGATACAGCTATGGCTATTCACATGCTGTTACAGAAAAGCAGTATGATGTGTATATCTGGAATGGCGAGACAGGGGATAAAGAATTTACAATTCCCCACCTGAAAACTTGTCAAATATTGTATGCACATATTTTCTTTAAGAACTCAAAATTCGGTCTTGGCTTTGAAGGTCTCAAACAGAAGTATACGAAGATTCATAAATACACCTACTATGGTGCAGAACAGACTGAATATCGGAATCCGGCCGATTTTGTTTACTTCATCTTTAGTGTTAACTATAGATTTTTCGCGGCATTTTTCTAAATTCCAATCTTTCTTATTTTCCTGCTAATTCAATAATATCACTTCTCATAGGCTTAGAGCTTACTATTGACCTTTAATTCACACCTCTTTTTTTTATTCACTTCACTCTCCGGGCAAATTTGCCTAAAATCAAAAATGGAATATTTTGTTTGTCAAATCGTCTTCTATTTATAAAAGAAAACATCTGTGAAAGATTCTGTTAGAACCGAAGAGGAATTAAAGATTTTCGAAGAACTTCTAACTTACAAAGAAAATATTTTTCGCATTTGTCTTGGCTTCTCCAAAAACCCGCACGATGCCGAAGACCTGACCCAGGATGTCTATCTCAAAGCTTATCAGAATATCGGCACCCTGAGAAATCCCTTTCAATCGAAAGAGTGGCTTCTCCGGATCGCCAGGAATACATGCCTTGACCACAAAAAGAGAAAACTTTTTTCGAGAGAGTCCTCTCGCTCCAGGTTTGATAATGAAATGGCTGATTCTTATGAACAGAATGATCCCGAAGCTTCTGCATCTCTCGCTGAGCAGCTCCAAAATATAAAAAAAGCGGTCAGCCGCCTTCCCAAAAAGCAGAAGGAAGTTTTTGTCCTGAGAGAATACGGCAATCTTTCTTATAAGGAGATAGCCCACACGCTTGAGATTAAAGAAGGGACAGTCATGTCCCGGCTCAGCCGGGCCCGCCAGGCCGTGCTTGAATGGATGAACGAGGGAAAAAATGAAAAGAAAAGTAAATGAAGAAAAGTTTGATGAAATAGAAAAACTTATCTTAAAAGAGAAAGAGGAAGCGCTCCATGTCTTTCGAAAAACGGATTTCTCTGCGCATTTAAAGACTTACATAGAGAGTGAGTCCAAGAAAAATCTCTCTCCGCCTTTTCTATCTAGAATCCCAGTACCGACATTAGCGATCCTAGCTTTTTTCTTGTTCCTAGGGCTAGTTGCCCTCCTGAATAGGTTTCTTCCTCCTCCCTCCCTAAACGAAATAAAAGCTATTGAAAGTTTCCTTAGCGAAGCGCCGGGCCTTCAAAGTCTTACAAAGAAAGAGGGATTGACTCCGGCCCAACCCATGAAGCCTTCTGCGTTCGAATTATCCATCCAAAATGCCCTGGCCCTGGCTCAAAAGAAAAGCGTCCGAGAAATTCAACAAAAGGAAGAAAAGGTTATTCCTTCAAATCCAAAGAATTTTTCTCCCCAGGATTTCTATAAAAGCCTGGAGATTCTGATTAAAGAAAAAAAACTCGAGCTTTTTCTTTCGCAATTTTTAAAAAAATCTGAGGAGGTTTAGGATGACTCGAAAAATTTTTCTTGTAGTTTGTCTCTGCCTGTTTTCCTTAAATCTGATGGCTTCGGATAAAGCAGGCTACGCGCTCTTGGATACATTCGTAAAATTCTTCAAAGATATGGCTGAAAGCGGCAGCGGCGGAATCGAAAAAGTCGACCGTGCATTCCAAGATATGATGGCGCAGGCCAAAAAAACCAAGGACCAAGGCGAAATCGACTTGATGTTCTACAAACGTTTCACCAGGGTGCTGGGCATATTCAAGCTCTCCATTATTCCCGATCCCCAATTCATGATAGCGCCGATTGTCGATCGAGAAATAAGCGAGTTCATCGAAGATATCACCGGAGAAGAAAGGGTAGAAGGCAAAGGGATCGGCCAGTTTGCTAATGCCATAGCCCAAGAGCTGATAAACCTTCGCCTCTATCTGGATACTCAAGACCAGAGGGCAGAACTAATGAAAAAGTTCCTGGGAGAATTCGGCCCCGCCAAAAAATAAATTAAAATAAAAGGGGACGCTTCTCAGAACTGTCCCCAGAAGCGTCCCCTTGTTTTTTTGGCTGAAAAAAATAGAAATTGGGAAATGAGTATTTTGTCCCGACTATTATTGACATATCTATCCCCCTGTCATAAACTATCTTTGGTTCGGAGGGGGTCGAGATGAGCCTTCGAATTCAGACAAACATTTTCCTGACCTTATCCTTGATCTTCATTATTCTCTCCCCTTTTATAACAAAGAAAGGTCTATTCTCAGAACAACAGCAGCTCGATAACCAAGAAAAATTGTCCCAGATCCTGAGAAAGACAAGAGACTATTGCCGCCGATTGGAAAAAGCAGCCCTTGATTTTGTTTGCCGCGAGGAAGTATCAGAGCGGATAGACAATTCCAAAGATAGCACCGAGGGAATAGTCGAAATGCATACTCCGTATCCAGGAGAATGGATATCCCATTATCATTTTCCCAGAAAAATTGAAAAAAACAGTTATGTTTATGATTATCAATATATTCGGAAAAGCGACAGGCATATCGAAAGGCGAACGCTCCTCGAAGAAAACGGCAAGAAAAAATATGAAGAGGACGCTCCACTGAAAACAACCATGTTCCGGGTTCAAAATGTGTTATTTGGCCCGATTGGCCTGCTGAGCGAGTCCCAGCAACACAACTATCAATATCAAATTATCAAGGAGGAACTGGTCAACGGGGAAAAAGCTGTGGTCCTTGAAGCTGTTCCTAAATCTCTCTCACAGCAGGGACACTGTTTCGGCAAAATCTGGGTGAAAGAAGATGATTCGAGCATTTTAAAAATCGAATGGAATCAAAAATCTCTCGGCAACTATCAGATCGCCGAACAAATCGCCAGCAAATACAAAGCAAAGCCCCAAATCATTTCCATTTCAGAGTATGGACTCGAAAAAAACGGGATCAGATTCCCCAGCGGGGATATGACAGAGGAAGCTTATATCCTTCAGAATGGAAAAAAATTTATCAGGTCGGAGACAATCATTCTCTTTAAGAATTACAAGTTTTTTACAGTTGAGACAGAAGTTAAGTATGGATTTTGAAACTCACGGGCTTTCATATTAAAATACTGGTCGGTCTTAAATTTAAAAAACAGTTTTAGAACTTAAGGTTGATAAGTAGAGGAGAGAGATTTGTCATGAGCTTATATTTTGACCAGACAGCCAAGCCAAAAATTAGCCTGCCGCTTGACGACACATTCCGGCCGGCGGCACTCTGGAACCGCAAGTTTGCCCGAGCCGTTCAATCCTTGAAAAAAGGGATTCCGCTCGCTGTCGCTGTTGAACGTGGAGACGGCAGTCTTTCCACCTTTAAAACTCAAGTCTTCGCCTCTGACCATCCCTTGGCCGCTGAAAATCTTTTTTATGCAGAGAAGCTGGTCAAGATGCTCTTGTGGACTCGCGGCGGGTATAAAGTTATTGTCGGGGGCTCGAAAGAAGTGGGGGAGCACATCAGGAAAGTGTATTCGCCGAGAGGTAGGCGCGCCTTTGATGCGGATTTTATGGCCGGCGTCTATGAAAAGCCTTTCAAAGTCATAATCACAGAAGCCCGCAAAGTCCCCCCTGCCAAAGAAAAAACTGTTGCCTTAGGCCGCCATCTCGACGGCTGCCGAATAGGATTTGACCTCGGCGCCAGCGACCGAAAAATGAGCGCCGTGATTGACGGCCAATCGATCTTCAGCGAAGAGGTTGTCTGGGAGCCGGGAAAACAGACTGACACAAACTATCATTTTCACGAAATCATGTCCGCCCTTCATCGAGCCGCCGCGCGAATGCCGAGAGTGGATGCCATCGGCGGGAGTTCCGCGGGTGTGATCATCAACAGCCGAGTCATGGTGGCTTCGCTCTTTCGCGGAGTTCCTCAGAATCTCTTCAAGAAACTTGTGCCAAATATTTTCGTTCGCATGAGAAAAGAATGGGCAGTGCCGTTTGAAGTCGTTAACGATGGAGAGGTAACGGCCCTGGCCGCCTCCATGTCTTTGAAAATCAACTCGGTTCTGGGAATTGCCCTGGGCTCAAGCCAGGCCGGTGGATATGTGACGCCGAACGGCAATATCACCGGCTGGCTGAATGAGCTCGCCTTTGCCCCCGTTGATTTTAACCCGGACGCTCCCGTCGATGAGTGGTCTGGAGACAGCGGCTGCGGCGTCCAGTATTTTTCTCAAGTAGCTGTCATCCGCCTGGCCCAAAAAGCCGGGATCGAACTCCCGCCGGATCAAACTCCCGCTGAAAAACTGAAATTTGTCCAAGAGCTTCTGGCCAAAGGCGACTCCAGAGCCAAGAAAATATTTGAAACAATCGGCTGCTACCTGGGGTTTGGGATTGCCCACTATGCTGACTTTTATGATATCAAACATGTTATGATCATGGGCCGCGTCACTTCAGGCGATGGCGGGCCGATTATTCTGGAGAATGCCCAGAATATTCTGATCAAAGAATTTCCGGAACTGGCCAAAAAGATTGCCCTTCATCTTCCTGACGAAGCCAGCCGGCGGGTCGGGCAATCGATCGCGGCAGCCAGTTTACCCCTCATCAAGAAGGGAAAGAGAGGCAAATAGAATGAAACTCAACAATGTGAATGCTGAAATTTTTGTTCCTGACAACAAACCTGTCGAGGAAGCCCTTCCCAGGACAACCCACCTGGGCATAGCCGCTCATCAGGATGACTTGGAAATCATGGCCTATGACGGAATCCTCAAGTGTTTTGGGAGCGAGAAGAACTGGTTCTTGGGTGTCACGGTCACAAACGGCGCCGGAAGTCCCAGAAATGGGCTTTATGCCCATTATACTGACGAAGACATGCAAAAGGTCAGACGGATGGAGCAAAAGAAGGCAGCGATGGTCGGAGAATATGGCGCTATGGTGTTTCTGGATTACGCCAGCTCCGCCGTAAAAGACCCAAAGAATCAGAATGTACTGGCAGACCTGAAAACGCTCTTTGCGTTCGCTAAACCCTCTGTTGTCTACACCCACAATCCTGCCGACAAACACGACACCCATGTGGCAGTCGCCCTGAAAACAATCCATGCTTTAAGAGAGCTGCCTGAGGAGATCAAACCAAAACAAGTTTATGGCTGCGAGGTTTGGCGGGACTTCGATTGGATGACAGATAGCGACAAAGTTGCCCTTGATGTGTCGGCGCATGAAAATCTGGCAGCTAGTCTTTTAGGCGTGTATGACTCCCAAATCTGCGGCGGCAAACGCTACGACATCGCCACCATAGGCAGGCGCCGGGCCAACGCTACCTACTATGCCTCCCACGGAGTGGACACTTCGACTTATCTGATTTATGCCATGGACTTAACTCCGCTTATCAGAGGCCCAAAATTAAACATCAAAGCCTACATCCAGGAGTACATCGACAGATTTTCCCGGGAAGTAGCAGAAAAAATCGAGAAGCTGGGATATTGACTTTCACTTGAGAGTCCGTGTAACTGGCATTTGTCAGTTTCAGATAAAAGGCTAAAGGAAGCGAAGATGATCAAAGGATATCGACTCTCTATCAAATGGATTCAGTTCGTCCTTGTTTTCCTGTCTGCCTATCCTGCCTTGCTCGCAGCTCAAGCCCAAACCCCGTCCCAATTTCCCGGGGGCGCTGCAGAAAAGATCGTCACGATCTATGGATTAAAAATCCATTATTTTGAAGCCGGAAACGGACCTGCCGTGATTCTGCTTCATGGCCTCGGCGGGGAAAGTTCCAATTGGGCAGCCACCATAAGCCCGCTTTCTCAAAAGTATCGGGTGATCGTGCCCGACCAGATAGGGTTCGGTCGTTCGGACAAGCCGTTTATCAACTATCGCGTCGGGACGCTTGTGGATTTCCTTTACGGACTTTATAAAGAGCTGAAAATAGAGCGCGCTTCTCTCGTCGGAAACTCACTCGGCGGCTGGACGGCGGCATCTTTTGCTCTTGCCTATCCGGAGAAAGCTGAAAAGCTTGTGTTGGTTGATGCGGCGGGGTTTGCTATTCCAGAAAACGTTGACCCCCATCAACTTTACGCGCTGAACCCTTCAACACGCGAAGGAATAAGGCAGAGTCTGGCACTTATTTTCTATAACAAAATGTTTTACACAAGCGATGTTGTGATTGATTTTCTCTTCACTCAGAAGATGATTGCGGGCGACGGATATTCCACCCAGCGCTTTCTCGAATCCATAGCCCGGCGCGAAGACGTGCTCGACAATCGCCTCGGTTCGATCAAACAACCGACCCTCATCATCTGGGGGCGCGAGGACGGCCTGCTACCTCTTGCTTATGCGGAACGCTTCAAAAAAGAGATTTCGGGCGCAGAGCTTGTAATACTCGATCAATGCGGCCACGTTCCGCAAGTTGAAAAGGCCGCAGAATTCAATGCCGCGCTGCTCAAGTTTCTGGCGGAGGGCACAAGCAGCCTCAAGTGAAGTAAAAGGAGGTCATTAAAACTATGAAAAAAATATTATTTGCTATCAGTTTAATGATATTTTTCCCCATCAGACAGTATGCTCTTAATTTCGATATGGGGATTTTTTATGGCCTGCGGACCGTCAATAATTCAGAGATCAGAGAAGTCTATGGAAATGGATCCGTCTTTGTCCCCTATCTAGCCGTCAAAGTCTGGAGAGGAATCACTCTGGGCGTCGACTATGAAGGGGGATACTCAAAGGAGGGAAAAATTGGTCTGTACCAGGAATCTTCAAAATTACGAGTGACCGGCTTTGGTTTTTTTACCCGTTACGAATGGCGGGTCGGCAGAATTTCTCCTTACCTTAAAATTGGATATAGTTCCTTTTCCTACAAGCAGGAGATCGAGAGCCCTTCTGTCGGGGAGTTTAAGGTTGACCACAAGAAAGGAGCGATAATCCTCGGTGGAGGCATCAAATTTTATGCTCTAAAAAAAGTTTCCCTGGCTGGTGAAGTCAAATATGTGCCTCTCAAAGTCAGGCCGTTTGAAGAAAAGGTGGACTTGGGCGGGTTTAGATTGCTTGCCGGGATTGGCTGTACTATTTAGTGAACAGTGAGCCGTGAGCTGTGAGTGAAATGTAGCGGTTTGATTTATCAAACATGTTCAATTCCCCCTTTATCAAAAGCAGGGAGAAAAAGGAATCTATTTTTTATGAAACAATTAAGAATTTATGTTAAAATCATCACTCTTTAAAGGAAGACACAGTGGCTAAACTTACCCTGGTGGTAATGGCGGCTGGAATTGGCAGCCGCTACGGCGGCCTCAAACAGATTGACTCAGTAGGTCCGAAGGGGGAACTCGTCATCGATTACTCCATCTTCGATGCACTCCAGGCAGGATTCGATAAAATTGTCTTTGTGATCCGCAAAGACATCGAAGAAGCGTTCCGGGAAAAGATAGGAAAGACAATCGAAGCGCAAGTGGATACGGCTTATGTCTTCCAAGATCTAACACATGTTCCCAAAGGCTTTGTGGTGCCTGCTGAAAGAAAGAAGCCCTGGGGAACCGGTCACGCAATCCTTTTATGCAAAGATGAGGTCAAGACACCCCTTGTAGTGCTCAATGCCGACGATTTCTATGGGCCGACAGCATACCAAACACTGGCCCAATACCTTAGCCAAGTCCGGGATCAAAAGGGAATCTACAATTACTGCATGATCGGGTACACCTTGCGCAACACCCTCTCCGAACACGGCCATGTAGCGCGTGGGATTTGCAAAGCCACCCCCAACGGCTATTTGGCGGACGTTCGCGAGCGCACCCACATCGAACAGTTTCCAGACGGAATCAAATACACCGAGAACGGAAAAGACTGGATCACGCTCTCGCCCGACACTCTTGTCTCCATGAACATCTGGGGATTTACCCCGAGCATCTTTTTGGAGCTGGAAATCCGCTTTCCCCAATTCCTCAAGCAGAATCCAGCGGAAATCCTCAACGCGGAGTTTTTCATACCCGAAGTTGTGGGGAGTTTGGTCAGGGAGAAGAAAGCCCGAGTTAAGATTTTGCCGACAAAAGAGAAGTGGTTTGGGATAACCTATCCTAAAGATAGGCCTTGGGTCCAAGCCGCGATCCGAGGGCTTATCCAAAAAGGCGTCTATCCCGAGAACTTGTGGGACGACACAGAGAGGTAATCCGCATGGAATCGGCGCTCAAACACGACCTAAAGGAAATTATCCAACATTTCCAGCTCGAGGGCGAATTTCTTGATGCCTTTCTTTATGGATCCGGCCACATCCATGATACCTATGCCAGCCGCTTCAAAACCCAGGAGGGAATTGTTCGCTATATCCATCAGTGGATCAATCACGATGTTTTCAAAGAGCCGGAAAAAGTGATGGAGAATATCGAGAGGGTAACACGCTATGCCCGAGAAAGAATCTTAGCAGCCGGCGGCGATCCCCTGCGGGAAACCTTGAATCTTATTCCCGCCGTTGACGGGAATTCATTCTACAAGACACCCGAGGGCAACTACTGGCGTTCTTATGTCTTCATTGAAGGCGCACGCACCTTCGACAAAGTTGAAAGTGTCAAGCAGGTTTATAATGCCGCTAAAGCTTTCGGCATTTTTCAGAAAATGCTTTCCGGCCTGCCCGGGGGAAGGCTCCATGAGACTATACCAAATTTCCACCATACCCGGAAGCGCTTCGAAGCCTTCCTCGAGGCTGCAACAAAGGATGTCAAGAATCGCGCCCGACGAGTTAAAGCAGAGATTGACTTTGTGCTCGAGCGGGAAAGGGACGTCTCCATCATCGTGGACATGCTGGCGCAAGAGAAGATCCCGGAACGGGTAACCCATAATGACACTAAATTAAACAACGTCATGATTGATGACAAAACAGGTGAAGGGATATGCGTCATTGACCTGGATACGGTGATGCCCGGCTCGGCTCTCTACGACTTTGGGGACGCGGTCCGCATCGGGGCCAGCAGCGCAGCGGAAGATGAACAGGACCTCTCGAAAGTGGGAGTGGATTTGGCAATGTTCGATTGCTTGGCAAATGGTTATCTGGATGCGGCTCGAGATATCCTCACACCAACCGAAATGGAATTCCTCGCCTTTTCGGCCAAGCTCTTGACCTTCGAGTGCGGCGTAAGGTTCTTGACGGATTATCTGGCCGGCGATGTGTATTTCAAGATCCACCGCGAAAGTCACAACCTGGACCGCTGCCGAACCCAGTTCAAGATGGTAGCTGAGATGGAACAAAAGATGGACCAGATGATCGCCATCGTCAACAGATACCGGTAAGTGCGGACACTCGCGCTCGACGACTGATTGCCGTCGCCTGGTCCACTCTTAAATCGATATGAATTCGCCTGACTCCCATGTTGACCAAAGCTTCATGGCCCCTCATTTTAGAGTCTTATTGATGGCAGCTTTGGTCTGTCATCCGCAGCCGGCTCGTATCAAAGCCTTTGGCTTCAACCCGTTTTAAAATTTCCTGGTAGAGATTCATTTCCATTTGAGGCGTCCTGGATAAAATCCAGAGATACTCACGGCTGGGATTTCCGACAACGGCATAGCTATAATCTGGCGCCAGGTCAATAATCCAATAGTTCCCTTTGAACGGCCAGAAAAATTGGACCTTGAGCTTAGAATTGTTGCTACCTTTAACGACAAAGGCCTTTCCTCTCGCTACCGAGAGCTTTCCGCTGGGACTACCCCTCCGGCAGGAGTTCGTGACTCTGACATATTTTTTAGCTGTTAATTCATACTCCGCGGTCACGCAATGACAGCCCTTTTCAAACCGTTGAGGGAAGGCAGCGATTTCATACCATTTCCCCATGTATTTCTCGAGGTCCACCATCTCGACTGTCTCGAGCGGCGGATATTTTCGAGAAGCACCAAAAAATCCCGTAACTACAACCATGACGGACAGAATGAGCAAAATCTTCATAAAAAATATTATTTCAAATAATCGCAATTTTCGCAACAGGAAAGGATGTATCTCCGCTTATATAATATGAAGCGACAATCGAACAAGAGTGGCACGGCACTCATTGAATCAAAACCGGAAAAAATCGGGCTGTTCGGCATCGGGCTCGAGACCTAATGGGGACAGTTTGCAGGGTTACGCGAGCGGCTCGAAGGATATCAGAAAAAAATCCACACTCATCTCAGACTGACAGGAGCAGAGGTCATTTTTCCCCTCAGAGTTAAGGACTTTATCGAAGCCTGGCCCGGGAACGAAATGGTGGGATAAAGTATTTTATGCCTTTTACATACCTCTGATCTTTGCGATCAACATCCTCGGAAGCTTGGATGCGGGACGCTTTGGGTGGACACGACTCTCCAAAAAGAATTAGCAGGATCTGCCGACTACACTCAAAAAGTGAGATACCGGCTTATACCCAGAATATGGTAAACTTAAATTTTCTCCAAAATGAACCTCTCAAGGAGGCGATGCGACCTTAATGGCAATCGGGTGCGAGACGAATTCTGAAATCTCGCGCTACACAGAAATCGAACATGTTTAGACGAGAATTTATGAGAGAAATCGCTGCCAGCGCCTTTGCAGCTATGTGGCCTATCCCAGAGGGCTTGTCTTTTGGACAGCAAACGACTGATCGCATCCAAAAAGAAGGGATGTATTACCGGCGATTAGGACGAACAAACCTTATGATCTCCGAGATTTCGCTGGGAGGAAGTCCCCTCCCAGATTGGGATCTTTTTCTAAGGGCCATTGAACGAGGGGTCAACTACATCGACACGTCCTGCACTTACAGCAATGGGAATAGCGAGCGGCAGATCGGCCGTCTCTTCAAAGAAATCGGAAGGGATAAAGTCTACGTCTGTACCAAATTTCATATCAGGGGAAACCCGAGTGAAAAATCCATCATCGATTCTGTGAACGGCAGTCTCGGGCGACTCGGAACAGATACTATTGACGTTCTCTCCATCCATGGAGCTGAGAAAGAAGAACACTTGACAGACGAGAGGGTGCTCGGCGCTTTTGAAAAACTGAAGAAAGAAGGGAAATACAGGTTCTGCGGCCTCTCCTGCCATTCGAATCATCATCGAGTTATAAGCAGGGCGGTTGAATGCGGCCACTACGATATGGTCCAGCTCGGCTACAATGTCTTTGATATCGAAGACACAGAAAAAGACATCAAAACTTATGATAATTATCTTGAGGAAAGCGGAATCAGGGGGCTCATCGCTCTGGCTAAAGCGAACGATGTTGGAGTTGTTGCCATGAAAACGCTCAAGGTGGGAGGCAAACGTCAGAACCTCGAAAAATACAAAACGGGCACGACTTCCATATTTCAGGCGATGCTAAAATGGGTGCTTGAGAACAGAAATGTCACTGCGGTCGTCACCGAAATGCTCAACTATGACCAGTTGAACGAAGACCTCGGAGCGATCGGGGCTTCGCTTTCAGCGCAAGAGCGAAAAACTCTATACCGTTACGTGGCAGAAAATTCAAAAGACTATTGTCATCTGTGCGGAGTGTGCCAGATGAAGTGTCCGGCTCAAATCAAGACAACTGCAATCTTGCGGCTTCTGGCCTATCACGAAAACTATGGGAAAACAGGCCTCGCTAAAGAGATGTATTCACAATTCAGGCCTGAGCAGACAGCCTTATGCTGCCAGAATTGCGGGAATTGCGAGAAAGCCTGCCCTTATGGAGTTTCCGTCAGCAAGAGAATTCTCGAAGCCCATCAAATTTTGAGATAGGAAAAGAGGAACGTCCTCATTACGCACCTGGGCCTTTTAGCTTCCAGATCGATGAGGATCGAGTTCGATACATTGAAATCAGAAGCAAAAAAGTGCTAATTTAATATATCCATTTTCTAGAAAGGAGGAGGTGTCATGAAATATTCAATTTGGGCTATGTTGTTAGTTCTGATCTTAATGTTTGGCTGCGGGAAATCTCCCAAGGAGACACAGGGCATCCTGTTTAAGGATGACGTGGCTTTCTTAAAACAACATACCAACGTTGTCGTCCTTTCCGGAAAGGACAAGCTCTCTCAGGTTGCCGTAAACCCTGACCTGCAGGGGCGGATTATGACGAGCACAGCTGCTGGGCTGGATGGCCTGAGTTTCGGCTGGATTAACCGCGAGCTCATCGCTTCAGGCCAGAACAATTCCCATATCAATGCTTTTGGCGGTGAAGACCGTTTCTGGCTTGGCCCGGAGGGCGGGCAATTTTCTATATTTTTCAAAAATGGAGTGGCCTTTGACCTTGAACACTGGTTCACCCCACCTCCGATCAACGAAGGAGCTTATGACATTGTTACTCAGGAAGAAGACCGAATTCATTTTCGAAAGTCCATGCATCTTGTGAATTATTCCAACACAGAGTTTGACCTCGAGGCAAACCGGCTGGTAAGATTACTCGATGAGCAGGAAGTTTCAGGCCTGGGAATCGCCGTCCCCAAAGGTGTCAAATCGGTCGCTTTCCAATCTGAAAATAAAATTACCAATATCGGTGCGAACGCCTGGATCAAAGATACCGGGCTCCTGTCCATCTGGATCCTGGGCATGTTCAACCCCTCCCCCACAACCACAGTCGTAATTCCTTTTAAACCCGGCCCAGACACAGAGCTTGGTCCCATCGTCAACGACGCCTACTTCGGCAAAGTCCCGGCAGACCGTCTGGTCATCAAAGAGGATGTGCTTTTCTTCAAAGGCGATGGGAAGCACCGCAGCAAGATTGGGATTTCTCCGAAACGCGTGAAACCCTTCCTCGGGAGCTATGATGCGGCCAATCGCGTGCTGACCATCGTCTATCTCACCCTTCCTGAAAATGCGACGGATTATGTGAACTCCATGTGGCAAATTCAGGACAATCCCTTCGGCGGAGACGCCGTGAATAGCTACAATGACGGCCCGGCAGCGCCAGGTGCAAAGCCGCTCGGTCCATTCTATGAGCTCGAATCCTCCTCGCCTGCAGCCGCTCTCCAACCCGGAGAAACGCTGGCACATGTCCACACCACAATGCACTTTCAGGGAGACGAAAAAGCTCTCAACGAGATCGCCAGGCAGGTTCTTGGGGTCGAAATCAGCGAAATCAAGAACGTCTTCAAGTCAGAATAATACAGTCTCAAAATGAGACTTCAATTCCCCCTTCTCCCCCCTTTAAATAAAGGGGGGAGAAGGGGGAATCCATTTTCATCGTTTGCGGGTATTAATATAGTCCTGGGCAATTAGCCTATTCATAAGCTTCAAAAAAGAGCTCAAAGAGCGGCGGAAACGAGCCCAGAAATCCTAAGACAATTAAAATGAGGGTGATGATGAAGATTTTGCGACTCGAGAATCCCATATTCTCTCCTCCATACAGGCGAGTTGAATTTCGCTCGTCTCGTTTAGATATTACTTCGCCGCTTTGATCTCGTCCCAAATTTTAATATAGAGTGCATTCGCCGCTCCCAAGTCTGCCAGGATTTCGCATTTGGCCCTGATTTCAGGATCGAGAAAGACCGCCGGATTTTTTCGCATTTCCTCACTCAACAATGGATAGCAATCTTTGTTGGGGCAGAGATAACTTAAGAACATGGTATTTTCGGCGGCAACCGCCGGGTCGTGCAGGAAATTGATAAAGGCGTACGCGAGCTCCATTTCTCTGGCGTTCTGGGGGATGACCAGGTCATCGACAGAAATAACCGTTCCCTGCCTGGGAACAGCAAACATGACGTCCGGATTCTCTCTCTTCACCTGGAGAATATCCCCGCTGTAGGACGCGACCACCAGAAATTCTCCGGAAGCGATACCTGTTTTGTACTGCTCGTTCTCGAACTTAGCGATGTTTTTCTTCCAGCGCAAAACCACCTCTTTAGCTTTGCGTAATTCTTTTTCGTCGGTGCTGTTCAAGCTATAACCCAGGAATTTAAGCCCGGCCCCAATCGTCTCCCGCATATCGTTGAGCATGGTCATCCGCCCCTTTAAATCGGCGCGGTCAAACATTGACCAGGAGGGGACAAAATCCGGCACTTTGCTTTTGA
>Ga0315280_10001735_pt1 | contig 36776 bp, 30 predicted proteins | sample YL17G06_40_MG_FD_203697 | JGI IMG/M metagenome (GOLD analysis project Ga0315280, IMG submission 203697) | Sediment microbial communities from Yellowstone Lake, YNP, Wyoming, USA - YL17G06_40 | ecosystem: Environmental > Aquatic > Freshwater > Lake > Sediment | place: USA: Wyoming | collected... | reverse complement strand
GTGGCAGTGATTGGTGTCAAAAGCATCGAGTGGGGGCAGGAGGTCAAGGCTATAGTAAGGCTTAAGCCGGGGGAAACTGCCACCGAGGCGGAGATTATTGACTTCTGTCGTCCCCGGCTGGCTGGCTTTAAGCGCCCGAGCTCAATAATTTTTGTTAAAGAGGAACTGCCCAAGACCTCTACGGGCAAGGTTCTGCGCAGGGTCCTCCGTGAGAAATACGGGCAACCCTAATGGCACCGTTCTAAGTCCTTGAACATATATAGTCGACTGTTTCCCTCTTGACAAACCGTGGTATAATACATTTTGCGATAACTTCGTATACGAACTCTGGTACGAACATATTATTGTAGCTATTTAGATACGATTATTAAAAATTATGATGATTAAAATAGGAGTTTTTTATGATAATAGATGCTAATATGCACTGGCTTCCAGAGAATCTTTTCAAAGATAGATCACTACGAGATTCATTTATTAATTGTGTCCCTTGTGCCTATGGTGTATATTGTAAAGTTACTACCATTCCAGGGACAAAATTACAGCAGATTGTCATTGAGAAACCAGAGGGTTACGCAAATTTAAATTATGCCGAAAATCAATATGATTCTAACACCCAGCTGAAAGATATGGATGAAGCCGGAGTGGATATAGGGATATTGCGGATACCTTGCTGGCAAGAATGGCTCGGTCTCGAAATTTGCAAGATAGTTAATAGTGAATTGGCCAAGCATGTCCAAAAGCATCCGGGGAGGTTTTTAGCTCTTGCTGTTGTGCCGCCATGGGGTACTGAGGAATGTTTGAAAGAAGTGGATCGTTGTATCAAGGAACTAGGTTTTGTTGGAGTTCAGCTTGCAGCACATTACGGGAATCTTTATCTGGATGAAGAAGACTTCAAGCCTTACTTCAAAAAGCTTAATAAATTGGGCGTGCCTGTCGTCGTTCACCATACTCCACTTCCGGTAGATTATCACTCGCTCATAAAATATACTAATTTTCGCCGCCAATATGGCAGGTGTGTTGACCAGACCACTGCTGTGGGCAGAGAGCTGTTTAGTGGTATGTTCGAAGAATTCCCCAATCTAAAACTTATTCATACTATGTTGGGAGGAGGTTTTTTTGCCTACGCAGATATGCTAGCACCAAGGAAAGCAGGCACGAAAGAAGCACTTGAACGCTTCGAAGCAGCTGATAAGATTCGTGGCTACCTCGAAAACAATATCTATTTTGATACGTCAGGTGCCACACAGTGGGGCAAGACACAACTGGAATGCGCTGTTAAAGTGCTTGGAGCCGAACATATCCTCTATGGGAGCTCTTATCCCGTTAGGAGGGAGTGGTTCGCTAAGGGAGTGGGTTATATAAAAAGTCTGAACATAGATGAAAAAGAAAATTCCCTGATACTCGGTGAAAATGCCGCAAAACTCTTCAATATAAATATAGAAGAAATTAAATAAGAGAAGAAATTAGATAAGTGGAGAATAAAGGCCAAAGGCCTCTTGATGATGAGTATTTTATACTTTGGATTATGGTTGCTCAAACAAAAGATGCAATCCTGAGAGCCAGAGAAAGAGACTATGGACGTTTCAATATCAGTAATGCGCGGCGTGCTGTTCTCTGGAATGTTCAAAACAATGGTGGTCATGTGACGCCGGTTGAGATATCACGCCAGCTTTTCCGGGAACTTCATTCGGTCACTGAGATGCTGAAAAGAATGGAAAAAGAAGGACTGATAACAAGATATAAAAGTACGAGTAGATCAAGAACTGAAGTGAAATTAACCAAAAAGGGGCTCGAGGTATTTAATCAATCACTCTATAATGAAACCGATAAAAGAATATTCTCGGTTTTAAAAAAGAGAGAGCGGGAACGTCTGGGCTCATATCTCTATAAATTAAGAGGTCAGGCGATGAAAGAATTAGGGATACCAGAACGGCAGATAATATTCCCTCTCGATCCGAATAGTTTGAACGCTAGCGAAGGTCAAAATAAAAAATAGAATTTTACTATAGGTATTAATTTCCAATAGATAACTGTCAGTAATAAATAGAGGGATTCGCTAGAGAAATGTTCAAAGTATGTATTGATACTGGTGGGACCTTCACCGAAAGCATGGCTCTTGACGACTAGGGAAAGCCCCACAAACAGAGAATAAAAAAGTCAGAAAGGGGAAAATTATGAGTCATCAATTAGGTATTCCTAAATCAGCGCTGAACTCGCTCACCCAAATGGTGGACCACTGCGCCCAAGTCAAGCCGGGTGATGAGGTTGTCATCCTGGCCCACACCGACGGCCTCTATGGCAGCGACAACCTGGTCGACGAGCAGGCCGTCAGCTGGACGCAGGCTGTGGTTCAGTCGCGCGGCGCCAACTGCTCGATCCTCTGGATCGACGAGGTGATGAAGGAGCACAATTGGCGCATGCCGCCCGTCGTCAAGGGCGCCATTACCGAGGCCGATTTGCTGATCAATACCTCCTTAGACCTGGCCATCGAAGAGGTCGCCGAGTTCCGGAAGTACATTGAAACGGTGAAGACCTGGTATGTGCGCATGTTTCCCGTCACCGCCCCCCTCCTGATGACCAAGTGGGCTCAGACTCCGCACGAGCTCGTGGAGATGATCCGCCACGTGAGCTCCAATCCCTTCATGACCCACATGGCCAAGTTCGTGATGACCGATCCCAACGGTACGAAGCTCGAAGGCTACACGCTCGATCCGGTGCAGCGCCCCGGCATACCCGGCATGCCCTATAATTCCTGGCGCAGGGATGCGAGCCACTACATTCCTTGGCCAGAGTGGGTACACCCGCCGATCAACTGCAAGGACGTCAACGGCGTCTTCTTTTTCGACTGCATGCTCCCCTGGTGGTCGCGCTACATCGGCATCGCCCCGGCCTGGAAGGAACCGGTCCGCGTCGATGTTAAGGACAGCCGCATGGCCAAGATCTCGGGCGGCAAGGAAGCCGACGCGATAAATCGCTACCTGAAAATGATGGAAGGTAAGGTAGGCGACGGCATATATAAGTTCGATACCTTCCATTTCGGCATCCACCCGAACGCGAAGGTCGAGGACTGGCAGTGCCCGAACGCGATCTATAAGCGGATAATCGACCACTCGCACCACTCGAACGTGCACTGGCACATCGGCTCGGCGCCGGCCAATGAGAAGTATAACTACTATCCGCACATCACCGCAGACATCCGCAACACTACCCTAAAGGTCAACGACAAGCTTGTCTACGATAAGGGCTACCTCTGCTGTCTGCAGGATCCGGAAGTGCTCAAGGTCGCTGCCAAGTACCCCGATCTTCCCGGCGTGCCTGAAAAACTCTAGGAAATCGAACGATTAAAAGGAGAAAAGACATGAGCAAAGAAAAGAAGAAGCTGATGGCGTATGTTGGGTGCAATCACGTTGCTAATTTTGAGGGTGGAGGCATCTTTGCCTTCGAAGTGAGCGAGGATGGAAGCAAGCTCACCCTTACCAGCAGTGTGAAGGATAAACCGAAGAGGGCGGGGTATCTCGCCTACGCACCAAAATTGAAAGTCCTCTATGCAGTTGACGAAAGGAAAACCGATGGACGAGGACCTAAAAAGCCGGCCTCGAACGTATCAGCGTGGCGGGTAAATCCGGAGTCCGGACAATTAACCTTTCTGAACTCACAACCGTCTGTAGGAGCGATGCCGGCCGCTGTCACCGTATTCGAAGAAAAGAAACTCCTCTTCACCGCGAACCATGGCTTCTTCGATCATGTGGTAAAAGTGGTCGAAACTGCTGATGGCAAGTGGAAGGAGTCGTTCGTATATGACGATTCGACAGTAGTCCAGTACGGCCTTGCCGAGGACGGTTCCATCAGCGACGTTCAAGACGTGTGTGTATTAACCGGGCGTGGCACTGATCCGAACGATTCCCCGCAGGGCGGAGGCCACGCCCAGGCCAGTCCTCACGCGCACATCGTCGTGGTGGACCCTTCAGGAAAGTTCCTGGTGGTGTGCGAGAAGGCGGGGGAGCGGGTCTACGTCTTCCGGATTGGGAGCAAACTGGAGCTCGCCTCCATTTACCAGTGCCCGGCGGGAACCGGTCCCAGGCATGCTGCCTTTGCTAAGAACACAGGCCGCATGTTCATGACGTGCGAGTTCTCTTCTGAACTCTGGTCCTTCGACTTCGATGCTTCCTCCGGGGTGTTGCGGTTCATCGACAAGCAATCGACACTTTCGGGGTTCAAGGGACGTAACGAGCCGGCCACCTTGCAAGTGCATCCGAATGGTCGCTTCGTGTATATGAACAACCGGGGTGAAGATACCATCGTCTGGTTCAGTATCTCTCCGGATGGTCATCTCAAGAAGGCGGGACAGGTTTCGGTAAGTAAATCTGAGGATCCTGCAGGGGCAACACGCTCTATGGCGCTCTCGCCCTCAGGCGCATTCTTGCTCGTCCCGGATCGCCCGGCGGATGTGATACGGTCATATGCAGTAGATGCAAATAATGGAAGCCTGAAGGCCCTGACGGAAGTTCCAATTCCCAACCCGGTCTTCATCCTCTTTGTCGAACTCTAACCGGCCTGACCACTTTGCTTCTGGGGCGGACCTTTGTGCGGGGCTTTCGTGGCTGATTTGCTGGGTATGTGTGCAAGGTCGATGCATATGGAAATTATATCATTATGGCTGAGAAATAATTATACAGGAGGTGGTAGTATTAAAAATATTTCTATATGGTATCCCAAGGGGCAGTTGTAGAACACTAAAGAACTAATGTAATATAGGAGGAACCAATGAAAAGGATTGCATTTATTGTGCTGGCAACTGTTATAGTCAGCGGGTTATTACTTGCCGGTTGCGCTAAACCAACCCCGCAAGAATGGAACCTGAAATTTTCCTATCACACACCTCCCACGGCAAGTCTGGTTCCGGCTTTCCTTCAACCATGGGCAGCTGATGTCGAAAAAGCTACCGGTGGAAAGGTCAAAATAACCCATTATGCCGGTGAAACTCTGGTTAAGGCTAAGGACCAGTTTGACGGTCTGGTATCCGGGTTATCCGATATCGCCTTGGTTGATACTTCCGAGACTCCCGGGCGCTTCCCGCAAACTGAATTCGACACTCTGCCTTACATCTTCCCTGACGGCGCAACCGCCGCCAAGACATACTGGGATATTCTTCAAAAGTATTGTGTGAAAAAAGAATTAAAAGAAGTCCAGCTGGTAGCGGTAGCGGTGATTGCTCCCAGCAACTATGCCGGTAATAAATCTGCCAATAATTTGTCATCCTTTCAAGGTATGAGGATAAGGAGCGCAGGTAGAACCGAGAGTTGGACTATCAATGCTCTGGGAGCCACTGCCGTAGAAATTGACCTGTCAGAGATAAGCACATCATTAGAGAGGGGTCTGGTAGACGGCGTTTTCATTTCCTGGTCGGGAATTCTTGCCTTTGGTATTAAAGATGTCACTAAATATCGTACTGAATGTGACATGTATTACCGGGTTTTCCCTATATTCTTCAACAAGGAAGTTTGGAAGTCATTCCCGAAAGATATCCAGGAAGCTATTATGGGTGTAAGTGGACAGGCAGCCTCTGTCACTTATAGCGTTGCTAATGTACAAAAAGGAGCGGGAGCCAAAAATGCCATCGCCGGCGCTGATAAGGGGGCTGGGAAACCGCCTATCTATATTCTAACTGCCGAACAGTTAGCTAGCTGGAAGGCGGCTGTAACGCCGGTCTGGGACAAGTGGGCAGCGGATTTGGAGACCAAAAAATTACCTGGTAAAGCCATAATAGCCGATATCAAGACCCTTAACCAACAATATTCGGCAAAATAAAGGCTAAAAGGGAGCAATTTATATGAAAGAGAAGGCCGCTAACGGTGTAAAAGGGGAATCGTCGCCTTCGGGTATCGGTAAAGCTATAGCCTATCTTGATAAAATCTTGACCCCGGTAAGCGCATACCTAGCTTATGTGGGGTCGGGTGTACTGGGTGGACTCGTGTTGATGCTCATGTATTCAATAACTGCCCGCCGGCTGTTTAACGCTCCTCTCAAAGGCTCTCTCGAGATGACTGAATTAGCTTTAGTGCTTATTACCTTCCTGATACTGGCATATGATTCCCTTGAAGGTGAAAAAATGCTCGTCGAAATCGTCGTTTCGCTTTTTCCCAAACGGGCGAGAGTCATTACAGCCCCTATAATTCTTTCTCTTGCTACCGTAATGCTAGCCATATTAAGCAGGCAATTAGTGGTCCAGGCAATCAGAGTCCAAAATTACGGGCAAACGACTCCTAATCTGGAGCTACCGATATATCCCTTTTTATACGTAGCGGCCTTCGGCACCCTATTACTTACCCTAGTTTACCTTAAGCATTTTCTTAATTCTTTAAATCTGGCGGTAAGAAAATAATGGAAATATCTTTACCGCTCATTGCAGTCATAGGTGTTGGCCTTTTTCTTATCTTAATGTTCCTTAGGATGCACATCGGCATCTCCCTGATGATCGCCGGTTTGGTCGGTATTACATTATCCCGCGGCCTGCCGGCGGCTCTTTCTACCATCGGTACAACCGTTTACCGGGTAGGTGCTTCCGGGTATCTGGCTGTTATTCCCCTGTTCGTCTTAATGGGGATACTTGCCGGAGCCGGAGGGGTGAGCAAAGCCGCTTTTTCCACTTTTTACAAATGGTTCGGGCGCCTTCCGGGCGGACTAGCTATGGCTACCGTCTCAGCCTGTGCTGCCTTTGGAGCCGTCTGTGGCGATAATATCGCCACTGCAGCAACCATGTGCAAAGCAGCGCTCCCGGAAATGAGGAAATACGGATATTCAGATGAACTTTCCACTGGCAGTATCGCCGCCGGAGGCAACCTCGGCATCCTCATTCCTCCAAGTACCGCCTTTATAATTTATGGCTTTGTAACGCAAACAGCCATCGGTGCCCTTTTCATAGCCGGTATACTCCCTGGCATCCTTCTCACCGCCATGTTTTGTATTCAGATTTACCTTCAATGTAAATTAAATCCCGCATTAGCCCAGATAGCGCCTAAAATAACCTGGAAAGAGCGGCTAATAGCTACCAAAGGTATTGTAGGAATAGTGATAGTATTTATTATCGTGATGGGCGGTCTTTTAAGGGGATTTTTTACACCTTCCGAGGCTGGTGCCGTGGGAGCCTTCGCCGTGCTAATTGTGAGTCTAATCTCTCGGCAGACCAGCTGGAAAGTTATTGGCCACTCCCTTCTTGAAGCGGGCAAAATTTCCGCAATGATTATGCTACTTATTTTCGGAGCAACAATATTCAGCCATTTCTTGACAACTACAGAAATTGCCCAGGCATTTGCCAATGCAATCGAAGAGGCAAATTTGGGTCCCTATGTAGTTATGGCCATTATAATAGTTCTCTATCTTATTCTCGGCTGCATTACGGATATCTGGGCTATACTGATAGTTACGTTGCCAATTTTCTTCCCGATGATGACCGCGTTGGGCTTTGACCCATTACATTTTGGTGTTTTATGCGTACTGGCCATTATGGCAGGATGCATCACCCCGCCTGTTGGAGTTGTCGTTTTTTCCTTGGGCGGTATGCTTAGGGGTGAAGTGCCTATATATACCATTTTCCGGGGATGCATGCCGTTCGTCATGACGATGGTAGTGTGTCTCGTGATACTGGTAGCGTTTCCTCAAATCTCAACATTTTTGCCCAATCTGATGATACCTTTCAGATAAGCCTGTTAATGCATAATATTGAATATTTAACGAAATTATTTTTAATATTAATCAACATTGCCGAACAATGTATAAAGGAAGGAAAACCAGAGGAAATAGAGGCTAAAGCACTGGCGAGCAAAATGCCAGAAGTGGAAAAACTGAGAAAAACAAGGGGAGAAGTATTATACAAATATACAAGAGACGAACTCATAACCCATCATTCAACTTATTTTGCTCAATATTATTTGAAGCGGAGCCGTGACTAGCAATCGTGGGTCGAGGCATATCAAATGCTAAAAGATGAAAAGACTGTGGTCAAAGGGCTTTCTTTCTCTGGTGTCCACGAAGATGGGAACGCAGTTCAGGTTGATGTCAAGAACGGTAAGATAATAAGAATCAGGCCCTTTCACTTCGATTGGAAATATAAGGTGCAACCCTGGAAGATGGAAGCCCGTGGCCAAGTCTTTGAAGCCAGTATGAAAACACTAATACCACCTTTTACGCTGGCTTATAAGAACCGTGTTAACTCACCCAACCGCACTATGTATCCGTTAAAGCGCGTCGACTGGGATCCCAAGGGCGAGCGCAATCCACAGAACCGCGGTAAGAGTAAATACACCAGGATTTCCTGGGATGAAGCTACGGATATCATCGCTGGAGAAATCAGGAGAGTCCAGAAAAAATACGGGCTGACCGCCATCCTCTTGCAGGCCGATGGGCACGGTGAGACAAAGGTGGTGCATGCTGCCCATGGCTGTTGTCGTAGACTGCTTTCCCTGATGGGTGGCTATACCTTACAGACACGGAACCCAGATAGCTGGGAAGGATGGTATTGGGGCGCTAAGCACGTCTGGGGATGCGAACCTGTCGGTAAGGCCGCTTATCAGTCGAACCTCGTCCCGGATATCGCTGAACATACCAATATGCTGCTATACATAGGTTGCGACCCAGAAACTACCACCTGGGGCTGGGGAGGGCAGACGGTAAGCCGTTTATGCTACTGGTTCACCGACCTGGGTATCAAGCAGGTCTATATATGTCCTGATTTAAACTACGGCGCCGCTGTCCACGCCGATAAATGGATTCCTATCTTACCCAACACAGATGCAGCATTGTATCTCGGCATCGCTTACCAATGGCTTAAAGAAGGCACTTATGATAAGGAATATGTTAAAACCCATGTTATCGGGTTTGATAAATTTGAAGCATATGTCCTGGGCAAGGAAGATGGGGTTCCCAAGACGCCCCAATGGGCTTCTCAAAAGACTGGCGTACCATCGCGGATAATCAAAGCCCTCGCCCGAGCTTGGGCTGCTGCGCCGGCCTCTACGGTGCACGCTAACGGCGGCAATATGGCAAGGTCACCTTACGCTACGGAAAACATGAGGCTAGAGGTATGTCTTCTCGGCATGCAGGGATTAGGTAAAGCGGGACGCCACATGTTCACAACCATCGAATGGGGTCTAATGGGAGGCTTAGAGCCACCGTGGACCTTTGGCTATACTGTGCCAGTCCCCCGACATCTGGTTTATCCTAATGTAGACGGAGCCAACCGAGGTTTTGCTGTAGTTGGTAATGAATTGCCGGCACAGATAATCTCCAAAGTAAAAATTAACGAAGCGCTCAATAACCCCCCCATAAAATGGTACGGAACGACGCGTTGCATAGAGTTGACTGAAAATCAGTTCGTACAGTATAAGTATCCGGCAGACGGATGCTCCGAAATTCATATGATATGGACGGATTCTCCATCTTTGATGAGTTGCTGGAACGATTCTAATTATACCGCCAAAGCCTACCAGAATCCGAAAATCGAATTCATACTGGCACAACATCCATGGATTGAAAACGATTGTCAATTTGCTGATATTATCCTGCCTGTTACCACCAAATTTGAGAATGATGATATCGGTGTCGATAACTTTACGCCAGAATTCGGTACTCTCTTTCTAGACCCGAAGTGCATCGAGCCAAGGGGAGAGTCTAAAAGTGATTACGAGATAGTTTGCGCCGTTGCCGAGAAACTGGGGATGTTAGAAGAGCATACCGGTGGCAAGTCAGTAGATGAATGGATAAGGGAAGGCTTCGAAACGTGCGGTGTAAAGCACCTCATAAGCTGGGAAGAATTCAAGGAGAAGGGGCATTATGTCATCCCGAATGATCCGGACTGGAAAAAATATGATATCGGACTGAGGAAATTTGCCGAGGACCCGGAAAGGAACCCGCTTTCCACGCCGACCGGCAAGCTCGAATTCTTTTCGCAGCGATTGGCTGACCATTTCCCCGATGATGAAGAAAGACCGCCTCTCCCGCACTGGATAGAAAGAGGTGAGAGCCACGATGAGAGGCTTTCCGGTGATAGGGCGAAGAAATATCCCTATCTCTGTTTATCCAACCATCCCCGGTGGAGGGTACACTCTCAGCATGACGATATGCAGTGGTTAAGGGAAATACCTACCTGTAAAATTACCGGGCCGGACGGGTATGCCTACCAGCCAGCCTGGATTAATCCTGAAGACGCAAAAAAGAAAAATATTAAGACTGGTGACGTGGTTAGAGTCTTTAATGATAGAGGTGGTGTACTCCTTGGGGCTTATGTTACAGAACGCATTATGCCTGGTGTCATATATGTTGACCACGGTGCCCGGTACGACCCCGTTGTGCCTGGCGAACTGGACCGGGGAGGGGCTATAAATACCATAACCCCTCGTAAAACGACATCTAAAAATGCAACCGGTATGGTAACCGGAGGTTTTTTAATCGACATCGAACGTGTTGACCTTGATGAACTGAGAAGAAAATATCCTGAAGCATTTTCCCGGCCTTACCATAAAAGCTCTGGACTTATCCTGGAGAGAATTTTAGAATAATTATTAGCAGAAATTTTTCTGAACGGGGAGGAGCTAAATGCCTGAGCAGGTTTTTATACAATGCACGGTAGGTGGACCGGTAAGGGTATACGTTAAAGATGGTGTTATAGTGCGGATGCGTCCCATTGTATTTGATGACAAGGTAGACGCTCCTTCCTGGACCATAAATGCCAGAGGAAAGAAATTCACCCCACCCAGGAAAACCACCCTTCAGACATATGAGATACCGGAAAGAACCAGGGTTTATGCTGAGAACAGGGTCAAATATCCATACCGGCGAAAGCATTTTGACCCGAATGGAAACAGGCATCCCGAGCTAAGGGGCAAGGATGAATATGTAAGGATATCCTGGGAGGAAGCCTTGGACATCGTCGCTGGTGAAATCAAACGCATCAGAGAAACCTACGGGCCGGCGGCGATTACCGGGATGACTTCTTCCCATCATAACTGGGGTTTCCTTCATTACAAGTTAGGTCCCTTCGGCCGCTTCTTTAATCTCCTTGGTTATACTGCTCTTTTCGACAATACGGATAGCTGGGAAGGATGGCAATGGGGTGCAGTACATACCTGGGGCTATTGGTGGCGTTTGGGACACTGCGAGCAGTCAGAGCTTTTACAGGATGCGCTTAAACATACCGAGCAGATCATTTACTGGTCGGTAGATCCTAACAGCACGTCTTACATGTATAGCGGCCAGGAAAACTTGATCTGGCGTATATGGATGAAAGAGTTGGGAATTAAGTTTATCTTTATTGACCCGTATTGTAATTGTACTGCCAGCACCATGGGCGATAAATGGATTGCGCCCCGTCCTGGGACTGATGCGGCTTTGGCTGAGGCTATCGGTTATGTCTGGATTACCGAGGGAACTTATGATAAGTGGTTCGTCGAAAATAGAACTTATGGGTTCGAGGAGTGGCGAAAACACATTCTGGGTAAAGACGATGGTATCCCGAGGTCACCCAAATGGGCAGCGGAAATTTGTGGTATCCCCGCCCACACGATACAGGCGCTGGCCAGGGAGTGGGCAGCTAAAAAAACTATGCTGGCTGTCGGCAGTATATTCGGCGCTACCGGCGCCTGCCGAGAGGCCTATGCCACAGAATGGGCCCGGCTCTGCGTACTTCTTATGGCTATGCAGGGCTTTGGTAAGCCAGGCGTAAACTTCTGGGGAGGCACGGGAGGTGCCGCACCCGTAGATTATAGATTTAAGATGCCCGGCTATTCGGAACATGGGTGGGATGCCTTCGGCATTGTTGCCAATAAATCCTATTTTCCGGAAGGAAATACCGTAACTCAGAAAGCCTACCGCTTATTGCTTCCGGAGATAGTGATGAATCCACCGGTGAGTTGGATTGGAGAAGGCTTCTGCGGCAATTCGGTACAACAGCAGTTCAACCGTTTTACCTGCCCTGAACCGGGCCCCAACGGTGCTCCGATTAAGATGATTTATCGGCACGGCGGTTCTTTCATCAGCACCATGACCGAGACCAACCGCTGGGTAAGGATGTATCAACATCAGAACCTGGAATTCGTAGTAATGCAGGATTGCCACTGGCAGAGCGAAACGAATTTTGGGGACATTATCTTGCCGGCATCTACTAATTTTGAGCATACAGACCTTTCGGAGTGGAATAGCGCTGGGGGTTATGGCGCCGATGATCAGAACAATAACCACAGGGTAATAATTTATCAACAAAAATGTATAGAACCTCTCTGGGAATCCAAGCCTGACTATGAAATATACACGCTACTGGCGGAGAGACTGGGTATCAAAGACAAATATACAGAAGGTAACACTTTTGAGGATTGGAACCGGAAAGTTTACGAATATTCTGACTTGCCCAAATATATAAGTTTCGAAGACTTTAAAAAGAAAGGCTATTTCGTAGTACCCTCAATGCCACCAGATGCCGAACCTTTGGTCTCATTCCGCTGGTTTTATGAAGGGCGCCCCTGCGATTTATTTTCAGAAAAGAGAAGTCCCAACATAGGCACGGAACGGGCACATTTACTAGCCACGCCAACAGGCAAAGTCGAGTTTGTATCCCAGACCCTTGTGAAATTCGACCCCAATGATAAAGAACGACCTCCTATGCCGCGTTATATACCGAGTTGGGAAGGATATAATACTAAAGAGTTAACCATTAAATACCCTCTACAATTGATCAGTCCACATCCTAGATTCTCATACCATACACATAATGATAACAAGAGTTTTTGGCTGGACGATATTCCACAACACCGTATTAAGAAAGATGGATATTCCTGGTGGCCGATACGTATCCACCCCTCAGATGCCCAAAAACGCAATATAAAGGATGGAGATATTGTAAAAGTCTTTAACGGGCGTGGCGCAGTTCTCTGTGCCGCGCACGTAACCGAAAGGGTAAGACCGGGAACCGTGCATTCATACGAGGCTAGCGCCAGATATGATCCCTTAGAGCCGGGGAAGGCGGGTAGTGTTGATAAGGGAGGATGTATTAATCTCCTGACTCCCTCAAGAATGGTATCTAAAAATGCTCCGGGAGAAGCGAATAATTCCTGCCTGGTGGAAATATGCAAATGGGAAGTGTAAGAGGTAAACATCTATAATGAAGGCGCTGGTTATTGATATTAATAAGTGCAATGGCTGTTACAACTGTCAAGTAGCTTGTAAAGATGAGCATGTTGGTAACGAGTGGACTCCTATTGCCAAACCGCAGCCAGATACCGGCCACTTCTGGATGAAGGTTACCGATATCGTTCAGGGTACAATTCCTAAGGTCAGGGTAAGGTACATGCACGATATATGCCAGCATTGTGATGATGCGCCTTGCATCTCCTCCTGCAAATCAAATGCCATCTATAAGAGAGACGACGGGATTGTAATCATTGACCCCGAGAAATGTACCGGCTCACGTAACTGTATCGCTGCCTGCCCTTACAAAGTCATCTACTTTAATTATGACCTAAACATATCCCAGAAATGCACTATGTGTGCCCACCTGCTCGATAACGGGTGGAAAGAACCTCGCTGCGTTGACGCCTGTCCTACGGGCGCCCTGAAATTTGGTGAGGAATCCGAGCTTAAAGAGCTCATCGCCAAGGCTGAGGTATTACATCCCGAATATAAAGCTAGACCCCGCGTATACTACATTGGACTGTTGAACAAATACTTCATTGCCGGTGCGGTCTATGACCCGGAGGCTGATGAGTGCCTGGAAGGCGCAACCGTGACCTTGACCAATGCCAAGAATAAAAAGAAATCCACACTGAAAACCGATAACTTCGGGGATTTCTGGTTTGAGAGGCAGGAGCCGGGTAAATACTCCTTGCTAGTTGAAATGCCTGGTTATCTACCAATAAAAATCGAAGCCATCGATTGTGCAAAAGATTTAAACCTGGGCGATTTTAAGCTATATAAAAAACAAGGTTAAACCTTTTAAATAAAATGTAATATAATTTAATTGGAGGTGAAAAATGACCAATACCAAACCAGTTCCTACGCCGAGGCTAGAGGATTATAAAAAAACGTTTGCTGAGCACATGAGCTTTGAACGCAAGAATGGCATCCTCCAGGTCCGTCTGCATACCAAGGGCGGCCCTGTAAAATGGAGCTTCGAGATGCACCAGGCCATGTGCGAGGCCTGGACCACCATCGGCCACGACCCGGAAAACGAAGTTATTATCCTGACCTCTACTGACCCGTACTGGATCGGGGATTTCGATATGGAATCTTTCCAGCAGGCTGAGGACAATCCCGATAAGAATGTTATTTTCGACTACGTCTGGCACGACGCCCGTAGAGTCGTGGATAATTGGCTCAATGATATTGAAGTACCCACTATCGGCGCCATCAACGGCCCCGGCCTGCACTGGGAGCACGCCTTCATGAGCGATATTACCCTCTGCGTGCCGGACTTTATCCTGCGCGACGACCATTTCGGGGACGCGACGGTGCCGGGCGATGCCCAGGGTCTGATTATCCAGGCCATTTGTGGTCTCAAGCGCGGCAACTACATGATGTTCATGGTCAACGGCGTTGATGCCAAGACCTGCCTGGACTGGGGCCTGGTGAATGAAATCGTGCCCAGGGAAAAGCTCCTCCCCCGCGCCTGGGAAATCGCGGAAAAGATTATGAAGCAGCCGCGGATAATCCGCCGTCTTACGCACGAGATTACCGTTCGCCCCTGGAAGCGCATTATGCAAGATGACTTCCATTTGCAAATCGGCCTGGAGAATTTCGGCAACCATATAACAGGAATGCATCACCACTTTGACCAAATTAAGTCAAAATGGACGGACGTGGAAAAGAAATAAAATTTAACCTAAGCCGTTATCCGGAAATCAAATCGAGGAGTAACCTATGGCAGAGCAGGTTTTAACGCAATGTACAATTGGCGGACCGGTAAAAGTGACGGTAAGGGATGGCAAGATAATAAAAATGCGGCCGATTGTCCTGGATGAAACGGACAAAGGCAGATGGACAATCGAAGCCAGAGGCAGGAAATTTACTGATCCGCGAAAGATTCCGATTGGTTCTTTTGTGGTCGCCGAAAGAATGAGGGTCTATTCAGAGAACCGGATTAAATATCCTTATAAACGGAAGCATTTCGACCCCAAAGGCGAAAGACACCCCGAACTGCGGGGCAAAGATGAATATGTACGCATCTCCTGGGACGAAGCCCTGGACATCGTCGCTGGTGAAATCAAACGCATCAGAGAAACCTACGGGCCGGCGGCCATTACTGCCATGGCCTCCTCCCACCATAACTGGGGTTTGCTCTTCTATAAAATGGGTCCTTATTGCCGCTTCTACAACCTCCTGGGCTACACCGAATTATTAGATAATCCGGATAGCTGGGAGGGCTGGCATTGGGGTGCTGTACATGCCTGGGGTTACTATTGGAAATTGGGGCATTGCGATAATTTTGATATTCTGGCAGACGCCTTGCAAAATACCGAACAGATTATCATGTGGTCTGTCGATCCCAACGGTACGAGCGCAGTAGGCTATAACGGGCAGGATAACACAATTTGGCGGCAGTGGATAAAAGAGCTGGGAATCAAATCAATTTTTATTGATCCTTATTGCAATTCCACCTCGGTCGTTATGGCAGATAAATGGATAGCTCCCCGCCCTGGAACTGATGCGGCAATGGCAGAAGCCATTGCTTATGTATGGATCACCGAAGGGACTTATGATAAATGGTTTGTTGAGAATCGAACCGTTGGTTTTGAGGAATGGAAGCAGCATATTCTAGGGAAAGGTGAAGACAAAACGCCTAAGACCCCTCAGTGGGCAGCCAAGATTTGCGATGTCCCGGCGCACACTATTATAGCCTTGGCTAAGGAATGGGCTTCCAAGAAGACCATGTTGGCCTGCGGAGCTATGTATGGCACCGGTGGTGCTTGTCGTGAGGCATATGCCACGGAGTGGGCCAGACTTATGGTCTTCCTTATCGCCATGCAAGGCTTGGGGAAACCGGGCGTCAATGTATGGGGCGGAGCTGGTATGGGCGCTCCCCTGGACTTTAATTTCAAAATGCCTGGCTATGCCTCTGCCGGATGGGATGCTTTTGCCACGGTGGCGAAAAAACCGGCCTTCCCGAATGTTAATAAAGTGACCCAGAAAGTGTGGCGTATATCCTTACCGGAAGCTATTTTAAATCCCCCCATTCACTGGGTAGGAGAAGGCTTCTGCGGCCAGTATTTTGATCAACAATTTAAGCCTTTTACTTACCCTGAACCTGGACCGAATGGGGCAGAAATCAAGATGATCCATCGTCATGGTGGTTCCTTTATCAGCACGATGACGGAGACCAATCGCTGGGTTAAGATGTACCAGAGCCCCAAACTGGAATTCGTGGTAATGCAGGACTGCCACTGGCAGAGTGAGACCAAATTTGGCGATGTGATTTTGCCGTCTACAACCCCGTTTGAACATTCTGACATGTCCGAGTGGACAGCTCCCGGCGGCTACGGTCATGGTAATGCCAATACCAATCACAGGGTGATTATTTACCAGCACAAGTGTATTGAACCGCTCTGGGAATCCAAACCCGATTGGGAGATCTATAAAGCCTTAGCCGATAGACTGGGATTTCTGGATGAGTATGCCGAGGGAAATTCTGAAGAGGATTGGATCAAAAAGATATTTTATTATTCCGATCTAAAGAAATATACCACCTATGAAGACTTCAAGAAAAAAGGTTATTTTGTCGTGCCTTTACCGGATGATTATAAACCCACTATTTCCAATCGCTGGTTCTATGAAGGCCGCCCCTGTGATACACCTGACCCCATGAATCCTAACCTGGGTACGCCTAAAGCTCACTTATTAGCTACTGATAGCGGAAAGATTGAATTTGTCTCTAATAGCCTCAAAAGATTTGCCCCTGATGATAAAGAAAGACCTCCGATGCCTCGCTATATTCCCAGCTGGGAGGGCTACAATACGAAGAAGCTAACGAAGAAATACCCGTTACAGCTGGTTACACCGCATGTCAAGTTTTCTTTCCATACTCAACATGATAATAAAAACCCTTGGCTGGATGATATACCTACCCATCGCGTCAAGAAAGACGGCTACGCCTGGTGGCCGGTGCGCATCCACCCGGTGGACGCCGCCAAGCGCAATATCCAGGACGGAGACATCATCAAGGTGTATAACGACCGCGGCGGCGTGCTGGGCATCGCTAAAGTGACCGAGCGCGTCCGGCCGGGCACAATTCACTCTCATCAGGCCAGCGCCAAGTACGACCCGCTGGAGCCAGGGAATGCGGGAAGCATTGATAGAGGTGGCGTAATGAACCTTCTAACTCCATCGCGGTGGGTATCCAAGAATGCCCCGGGCATGGCGAACAATTCTTGCCTGGTAGAAATCTGCAAATGGGAGGCTTAAGTAGATGACCAGATACGGAATGATAATTGATATCACGAAATGCACCGGCTGTTACAATTGCTTTTTGAGTTGCCGCGACGAGTTCGCCGGCAACGAAAACCGCGGCTACGCCGCCGCCCAGCCGATGAGCGGCATGAACTGGATAAAGCTCATTGAAAGGGAAAGGGGGCAATACCCCAAGGTGAAAGTAGCCTATATACCAGTAACCTGCATGCATTGTGAAAACGCTGGCTGTATTAAGGCATCACAGAATAATGCCGTCTACCGCCGACCCGATGGCATTATTATCATTGACCCTATTAAGGCGAAAGGTCAAAAACAAATCGTCGCTGGCTGTCCTTATCGGGTGATTGAATGGAATGAGGAAATGCAATTGCCGCAGAAATGTATTTTATGTGCCCACATGCTGGATAAGGGGGAGAAGGTGCCGCGCTGCGTGGAATCGTGTCCGACGGGCGCTTTAATCTTCGGTGATTTGGACGACCCCAAATCTGAAATAGCCAAGCTCATGGCATCCGCTGAGACCGAGGTGTTACACCCGGAGTACGGGATGAAAGAGAAGGTCAGGTACATCAGCCTGCCGAAGAAGTTCATTGCCGGGACAATCATCTATGGCGATAAAGACGAAGTGGCCGTAAATCTCAAAGTAACATTAAGCGGCGACGGTGGTAGTCAGACCACCATGACCAACGGTTTCGGGGACTTCGAGTTCGAGGGGCTGGCGGACAATGCTGATTACGTCGTAAAAATAGAGGCGCCCGGGTATAAAACAAAGAGCGTCAAGACCAAGACTACCAAAGACATTTCCCTGGGTGAAATCGTACTGAAAAAGTGAGAGCAAGATGGCAGGTATCGTTGCCTACGGGGCTTATATCCCGTATTTCAGATTGGGCCGGGCGGAGATAGCACGGGCGTGGGGACTGTCTGCCTCGCCGGGGGAAAGGGCGGTGGCCAACTATGACGAAGACAGCCTCACCATGGCCATGGCCGCCGCGCGGGATTGTTTAAAAGGCATAGACCGTACCTCAATCGGAGGTCTTTATTTTGCCTCCACAACCGCACCCTACAAAGAAAAGCAGAGCGCGGCCACTATCGCCGCCGTGCTGGATTTGCCGCCGGAAGCCATCACCATGGACTTCTCCGGCTCATTGAGGTGCGGCACAAGCGCGTTAAAGGCGGCGGCGGACGCCGTCGATAGCGGCGCAACATCGAACATCCTGGTGTGCGCCGCCGATATGCGGCTGGGCTACCCCTCCGGGTCGCAGGAGATGGCCTTCGGCGACGGCGCTGCAGCGGTGCTGGTCGGTCGTAACCAAACCATCACCGATATAAAACAATTCTATACCAGGTATTACGAAATCCAGGATAACTGGCGGTCGGATAGAGACACCTTCGTCCGTGCGGCGGAAGACCGCTTCGCTATGGAAGAAGGTTACACTGACGTAATGTCAGAGGGCATATCCGCTGTATTAAAGAAATATAAGCTGACAACGAAAGATATTTCACACGTGGCGCTTAATTCGCCTAACCTGCGCCAATTACGTGTGGTGATACAGAAGCTCGGTTTCGATGAAAAAAAACAGGTTCAGGACGTCTTGCATCCTTCGGTTGGCGATACCGGTTGCGCCATGCCGCTGATGGCGCTGGTCGCCGCGCTGGAAAAGGCTAGGGCGGGGGAAAAAATCCTGCTCGCCAGCTACGGCAACGGCTGCGACGCTTTTATTTTAGAGACGAAGGCGAAAATCGCCGGGGCTAAAGACCGGCGGGGCGTCGCCCGGCACCTGGCGGCGAAAAGCATGATTACGAATTACAATCGGTATTTAAAGTGGCGCGAGCTGGTCACCGTGCAGCCGGCGGCGCGCCCGCCGCTGGAAATCCGCCAGCCTTCGCCCGCAGCGCAGTGGCGCGAGGTGCCCTGGGAGCTGCGCCTGACAGGCACGAAATGTAAACAATGCGGCACGCCGCAATACCCGCCGCAGCGCGTCTGTCTCAACTGCCGTACTAAAGACAAGTTTGAACCTTATAGCTTTGCCGATAGACCGGCGAAGGTATTTTCCTTCTCTCATGACTACGTGATGCAGACCGCCGACCCGCCGGTGACGGTGACCATCGTGGACTTCGAAGGCGGCGGGCGGCTCATGTGCGATATGACCGACCGCGACCCGGCGGCGGTCAAGGTGGGGATGCCTCTGGAAATGACCTTCCGCCGGCTTTACTACGTCGGCGGGATTTATAACTACTGGTGGAAATGCCAGCCGGTGAGATGTTAACATAATATCAGGGCGGGAAATGGATAGCATTAAAGATAGAGTGGCTATCGTGGGCATGGGCTGCGTCAAGTTCGGCGAGAACTGGGACCAGAGCCTGGAAGATATGGCTATCGACGCCGCTTACGAAGCCTATGAAGACGCGGGCATCGACCCGAAAGATATCCAGGCGGCCTGGTGGGGGAGCGTGTTTGCCGGGGAGACGGGGCAGATACTCGCCGCGCCGCTCAAACTGTCCTATATCCCGGTCACCCACGTCGAGAACGCCTGCGCCACCGGCTCGGAAGCGATACGGGGGGCCTGCTATGCCGTCGCCGCCGGGATGTACGATGTCGTCCTGGCGGTTGGGGCGGAAAAATTAAAGGATACCGGCTATTCCGGACTGCCACAGACCCGCCCCATCGCCACCTGGAGCTACCGCCTGACGACGCAGACGCCCGCAGCGGTCTTCGCGATGATGGCTAACGGCTATTTCGCTAAATACGGGATAACTTTTGAAGACGGCAAGAAACTGCTGGGGCAAATCGCCGTGAAAAACCACCACAACGGTTCACTCAACCCAAAGGCGCATTTCCAGCGGGAAATCACCCTGGAGCAGGCGGTCAACGCCCCCATGGTCGCTTATCCCCTCGGCCTGTACGATTGCTGCGGCGTGAGCGACGGTGCGGCGGCGGCGATTATCACCCGGGCCGATTTAGCCAAGAAGTTCCGCCCTGACCCGATATATGTCAAATCCGTGCAGATATGCCAGGGGCCGCGGGAAGGCTGGCTCAGCCAGAAGTACGATTTCGCCCATGTGGAGGAGACATATCGCGGTGGAATTGCTAGCTATAAAGAAGCAGGAATCACAAATCCGAGGAAAGAGTTAAGTATTGCCGAGGTGCACGACTGTTTTTCCATTACCGAACTGACCATCATGGAAGATTTACAGTTCAGTCCGCGGGGGCGCGTGAAAGAGGATATCGAAGCGGGGACTTATACCCTAAATGGGGCGCTGCCAGTGAATACCGACGGCGGACTGAAATGCTTCGGGCATCCCATCGGCGCGACGGGGCTCCGGATGCTTTATGAGGTTTATAAACAGTTGCAGGGCAAGGCCGATGCGCGCCAGGTGAAAAATCCGCGCCTCGGTCTGACGCATAACCAGGGCGGCGAGCCGGGCGCTGCGACCGTCAGCGTTTTAATCGCCGGCAACGAAAAGGGCTAATTTATGATGGGGAAAGACAAATGACTGAAGAAAAATTGCTGCGTAAAGTCATCATCACCGCTGCTGTAACCGGCCAGGGAGCCACGCCGGTGATGTCGGAATATTTGCCTCTAACACCGAAGCAGATTGCCGATGACGCTGTTTTAGCCTATCAGGCAGGGGCAAGCATCGTTCATATTCACGCGCGCAAGCCGGAAAACGGCGAACCGACTCCAGACCTTGCCATCTTCCGGGAAATCGTAACGGACATTAAAAAGCGGTGCAACGTGGTCATCAATATCACTACCGGCGGCGCCGGCACCCCTGAGGAGAGGATTAAGGTGGTGCCGGAGTTCAAGCCGGAAATGGCCACGCTTAACTGCGGCTCGGTTTCCGGCACGGCGATACCGGTCTACGAAAAGATGAAGGATAAAATCAAGTATGAATGGGAAAAAAAGTTTTTAGCTCGTGAGAGCTTTATCTTCGAAAATACCTACAAGATGATGCGCGAATACAGCCAGGCATGCCGGGAAAATAATACAAGACCAGAGTTGGAAATATGGGATATTGGCCAGATTAGCGCCGTAAAATACATGATTGACCGAGGCTATGTAGATTGCCCCGTACACTTACAGTTTGTCATGGGCGCTCTAAGTGGCATGCCTGCCACCATCAGCACCTTGGTCTTCGTTTATGAGCGTACCCGGGAAACGATTGGGAATTTCACCTGGTCAGTAGCCGCTATTGGTAGAGAGCAAATAGCTATTGGCGCCGCTACTTTGGCTATGGGAGGGCATGTAAGAGTAGGACTGGAAGATAGCCTGTATTCGGGTTACGGCAGGTTGGCCCGGAGCAGCGCAGAGCAGGTGGAAAGGATAGTTAAAATAGCAAATGAACTGAGCATAAAGCCGGCTACTCCTGACGAGGTAAGAGAGATGCTCAAGTTAAAGGGGATTGAACAGGTTAACTACTAGTTATATAGGAAAGAGCCTTAATATGGGAGCAAGCTTTCTTTAAATTTTCCTAAGCTCTATAATGTGGTAGCTATGAACATTCTTTCTTATACCTTTGAAGAATACCTTGAGCGGGTGAAGTCTTTCCACGGCTTTGCGGCACCGGGGGTAATCATTGGTGGGTTTATGGTGGAATTGGCATACAAGCATTTACCCAAAGGAGGGTTGTTTGATGCCATCTGCGAAACTGAAAAGTGCCTACCCGATGCCATACAGCTACTCACGCCCTGCACTATCGGGAATGGCTGGCTTAGGATTATTAATATCGGCTGTTTTGCGCTAACCCTCTATGACAAAGACAACGGTAAGGGGATACGGGTCTCCTTAGACCCGCTTAAGTTAGACGCCTGTCCTGAGATTAAAAGCTGGTTCTACCGACAAAAGAGCAAAGAAGAACAGGATAGCCAACTCTTAATGGAAGAAATTAGGCAAGCTGGAGCCAGTATACTCAGTGCCCACCAAGTTAAGGTTGACCCCGCTCTGCTTAATAATAAACATAAACGCCGCGCTGACTCTACGCTTTGCCCCATTCTCAAGGGGGTAAAGCCATCTGCCGATGATAAAATATGCCTTGGTTGTCAAGGCAAAATCCCCTATATAAAAGAGATGTCTATGCTTGAGGGCACTAATTACTAACCGCCTCACCCCTTCAACCGACTTGCTACCACATTCCAGTTTATGTTCTTGAAAAAGGCGGCGATGTAATCAGCCCGTTTCAGCCCGTAATCAGTCATGTAGGCATGCTCAAAGACATCCATTACCAGGATAGGACGGCAGCCGGCAAGATGACCAACCTCATGCTCATTAATCCACTGGTTAAAAAGCCAGCCGCTCACATCATCCTGGTACAGTATCACCCAGCCGATGCCACGCATCACCCCGGTAGCCCTGAAATCCTGCTCCCAAGCATCATAGCTGCCATAGGCATCAGCCAGCTTTTTGGCCAGAGCACTCGTTTTCTCTAGGGGTGTTTTACCCCCCAGGTTTTCAAAGTAGTATTCGTGGAGGCGCATGCCGTTGAACTCAAAGCCAAAGCGGCGTTTAAGTTCAGAGTATTCTGGAGTGCCAACCTTGCCCTCCTTCAACATAGCCATAAGCAGGTCCGATAGCTTGTTGGTATTGGTCACATAGCCCTGGTAGAGGGTGAAGTGGTTTTTGAGCAGGGTTTGGCTAAAGCCATCCATGCCGATGAGACTACTATAGTCCTTTACCGAGTAAGTCATGGTACGCCTCCTTCCGCCGGTTTAACACCTCAGATGATACGCCCACCGCCTCAGGACGTCAAGACTGCCCCTTAGAGCTTTGACATCCGCTTAATTTGGAACTATCATTCTAAGCTAGAGGAGTAAATTCTTCAGGCAGGCAAGGGAGGTGAGCAGAAATGGCTGAGATAAAGGTGGACTGCACCGGTGCAATCTGCCCCGTCCCTCTAGTTGAGACCCGCAAGGCTTTGAGGAAGGCAAAAGAGGGCGACATTGTTGAGGTTATTGGAACCCATCCCTCCTCTAAGAAAGAGATACCAATGGCGGTCAAGGCTCTGGGGCTGAAACTTATCGACATCAGTGAAAAAGATGGCGTCTGGAGGATAAGGATACGCCGTTAATAAGGGGGTTCAATATGGCAGACAAGATTACTATAATAGTTCATAGCGGTGATATGGATAAGGTCTATAGTGCTCTCATCATAGGTAACGGGGCGCTGGCAATGGGGATGGAAGCCTCCCTGTTCTTCACCTTCTGGGGGCTGCAACGTCTGAAGAAGGGTGGCCTGGAGAAGGGGCCCTTGTCAAAGATGAACATGCTTGGACTGGGCAAGTGGATGGTGAAGCAGAGAATGAAGAAGGCGGGCGTGGTTTCTCTGGAGAGGCTCCTGCAGGACTTCAATGAGCTTGGCGGCAAGGTCCTTGCCTGTGACATGACCATGGAGATAATGGGGATAAAGAAGGAAGACCTCCGTGATGACCTAATCTCAGACTACTGCGCCGTTGGAACTTACCTTAATGAGGCAAGGGGGTCAAGGATAACCCTGTTCATATGATAGGAGAAGGAAATGTTGAACCGGCGTGTTTATCTGGACAACGCTGCTACCACCCGCCTGGATGAGCGGGTACTGGAGGCGATGAAGCCGTACTTCTTTGATACCTACGCCGTTGCTACCTCAGAGTTTGCCTATTCTCAGGGCATAGAAGCTAGAGAAGCGTTGGACAAAGCTAGAGAAGCCCTAGCTGCTGCTCTTGGCGCCAGCTCAGAGGAGTTTATCTTCACCTCAGGCAGCACCGAATCATCAAATATCGCCCTGAAGGGAGTGGCGTTGGCATTGGGCAATAAAAAGGGCAAGAATATTATTGTGTCAAAGATTGAGGACTTCCCGGTACTGCATAGCGCCAGAGCCCTAGAGAAGCAGGGTTTTCAAGTGACCTATCTAGATGTAGATGGCGAAGGCTTTATAGACCTTGACCAGCTCAGAGATGCCATCACCGCTGAGACCATTCTGGTTTCCATTCAACATGCCAATCAGGAGATAGGCACCATTCAGGATATTGCCACCATAGGCAAAGTCTGCCGTGATAAAGGTGTCCTGTTCCATACCGATGCCACCCATACCTTCACCAGAGTTCCCCTTGACATGGAAAAAATAGCGGTGGACTTAGTTACTGTATCTGCCCACACCATCCACGGGCCGAAGGGCATAGGCGGTCTTTACATCCGTAAAGGGACACAAATAGCCAAGTGGATGGACGGAGGATTTCAGGAGTTTAACCTTCGGGGTGGTCTGGAAAATATCGCCGGTGCAGTGGGGTTTGCCAAAGCGGTAGAACTGGTCACAGCGGAGGAAAATGAGTGGCTACAAGCAATGCGCGACCGTACTATTGACCGTATCCTCGCCGAGATACCAGACACAACCCTTAATGGCCACCGCTGGAAGAGGCTACCGCAGAATGCCAACATCAGCTTTCATTTTGTGGAGGGTGAATCCATCACCCTGCATCTTGATATGCATGGTTTTGCCGTAAACACCGGCTCTGCCTGTTTCAGCCGCTCTCTGGAGAGCAGCCACGTTATCCTCGGTATAGGTGGCGACCATGAGAGGGCGCACGGCTCAATACGCTTCACCTTCGGGCGTTATAACACAATGGAAGATGTCGACGCCGTAGTCCAGACACTGGCCGAGGTGATACCGGAATTGAGAAGCATCAGTCCATTGGGCAAGGAGGGATAGAGATGAGATTCCCATATAGTGAAACGGTACTGGAACACTTTCGCCACCCCCACAACGTGGGTAAGATTGAGAACGCCGATGGCAAGGCAACAGAGGGCAGCCCGGCTTGCGGTGATATGGTGTCGGTATATATCAATGTAGACCCCGCGGCCAAAACTATCTCCGATATTAAGTTTGAATCCTACGGCTGTGCCTCAAATATTGCTACCGGCTCTATCATCACCGAGCTAGCCAAGGGCAAGACGCTGGATGAAGCCAAAAAGATTACCTGGAGGCAGGCTTCAGACGCCCTGGGAGGGCTTCCCAAAATCAAAGCTCACTGCTCGGTGCTGGCGATAGAGGGTTTACGCTCCGCCATTGAAAACTATGAGGAGCGCCACGGTCTAATCAAAGAGAAAAAGCCAACCACGGTGGAGATAGTGCAGAAGCGGCTGAGGAAGGTTATGAACCCATTAAGCGGGTTAGACCTGGTTAGAACCAACCTGGTGCAAAATATTGAGGTAAAGGATGGAGTGGTGCGGGTGGTGGTGGATTTGCCTGCGGATAACCAGTTTGCCCCCGCCATAAAAGAAGAAATCGTGGAGAAGATAGAGCCACTCTGGGATGTGAAAAAGGTAGTGGTTGAATTTACCGAGTAAGGAAACTTTTTGTGTGCGAACCGCCCTAGCCCTCCACACCTAGTACTAAGACCTAGTACTAAAGTAACACCCGATAATACCTGCTGGCGCTTGCCTTTGCCAACTGGCAAAGGCTAGAATTGGCTACGTTCAAATAGTACCAAAGGAGTTGCCCAAAGGTATGCAACTGCTAAGAAACAAACGTTTCCTTTTAGGCGTAGCCACGGCTATTAGCATTGGTGTGGTATTCTGCCTGGCTTTTTGCCTTAACCTGCTTTACGGCATGCAGCAGCAGAGTGCTGACTTCCTTTTCAGGGCAGCAAACCTATATCACGAAGCAGAGCCCCAGGGGAAAATCATAGTTGTCGGTATTGATGATAAAAGCTTGGAGCAATTGGGACATTTTTCGCTATGGCCACGGTCTCACTATGCTCGGCTTATAGACATACTAGCTAGAGCTGAAGCCAGGGTGGTCGTTTTCGATATCCTTTTTTCTGAGCCGGCGTCTGGTGATGAAGAGCTGGCAGCATCTATTAGAAACGCCGGAAGCGTGATTCTACCTGTTGTATACACGCCAGCAACGCCTAGTCCCACGGTAACTCAGCAGACAGCCGAGTCACGAAGTTTTATCAAACCACTGGAAATCTTTCAAACAGGGGTTGCTGCCCACGGACACGCCAATGTTATGCCTGACGCTGATGGAATAGTGAGACGGCTGCCAATAGCTATTGGTAATGGTGACGGCTATGAGCCGGCACTGGCACTGGCGGCGGTGGCTAAATACCTTCGGCGCCCTGAAGTGATTGAATCTCCTATCAAGGACAACGTACTGCCGTTTGCCGGTCGAACTATCCCGCTTAGTGGCAATAATGAAATGCTTATTAACTACATCAGCAGTCCGCAACGGAGCGGAGGAATTGTAAATTTTGAAACCGTTTCCTTTATCGATGTTATAAATGGTGAGGTTGCCCCCGCTCTTTTCCAGGACAAGATGGTGATTATTGGTGCCACGGCTAGCGGACTTGGTGACACTTTTTTGACACCAATGGGACGCATGATGCACGGTGTTGAGATACATGCCAGCGCCATTCATACCATTCTGAGTGGTAATTTCCTAAAGCCAGCCCCGTCAATTGTTACCATTGTATCGATACTTGTTTTAGCAATCCTGTGTGGTCTAGCAGTATTACGTCTTCGGGTGCTCTGGGCTACGTTATCAGCTGTGTTCCTTTGCCTTGCCTACTTACTTGTTGCCTTTTCCCTCTTTGACAACGGCATTATGCTAAATATGTTGTACCCCCCGCTGGCCACCCTTGGTGTGTTTGTCGGTCTGAACGTCTATAACGTCACCGCCGAGCGGTCTGAGAAGGGAGAGATAACCAAAACCTTCGGCCGCTACATTTCACCTCAAGTAGCCGACAGGATATTGGCAGCATTGGACGAGGGCAAGCTAAGGTTAGGTGGCGAAGCGCACGAGGTGACTGTAGCCTTTGCCGATGTCCGCGGCTTTACCAGTATTTCTGAGAAAATGCCTCCAGAGGAGCTGGTCGGGGTGTTAAACACCTATCTATCCCTGGTTATAAAAGCAGTCCTCAAATATGAGGGTATGATAAACAAATTCGGTGGTGATAGCATTACTGCAATCTGGAATGTACCAACGGAGTGTGAAGGGCACGGCCTGCTGGCGATTAAAGCGGCCCTTGAGGCTCAGCGTAGCATCAGCGAGTTACAGGAAGAAACAACCCTGCCAAGGATGGACTTCGGGATTGGTATTAACACCGGGAAAGCGGTGGCGGGCAATATGGGTTCGGAAGACCGCTTAGAATATTCTGTGATTGGTGATGCGGTGAACGTCGCCGCCAGGCTAGCCAGCACTGCCCCTGGGGGTAAGGTATGGATTGGGGCTAATACCTTCAAGCTGGCAAAGGATTACATCAAGGCAAAGCCGCTACGCCCGCTAGCTATGAAAGGGAAACGAAAGCCAGTTAAGGCATACGAGGTAGTGGGTGTCAAGAACTGGTAAAGGAGACACAGAGGGTGTAACAAATGGTGATTACCAAACGTCCTAGTTATAAAGTACCTAAAAAAGGAAGGACTCGGAAGACCAGTGAGGCTACCAGTTATGATGAGGCGGAGATTACAAGACTTGTCGAAGGAGCCGCTGGTAGTGATTTTGAAGCCTTTGGCAAACTTTATAACATCTACCTTGACCGCATCTACCGATATGTTTTTTACCAGGTCAAGGACAAGATGACCGCCGAGGACCTTATTGAGGAGATATTTGTAAAAGCGTGGAAGGCAATTGGTTCATACCGGGGAAAAGGGCAGGCGTTTTCATCATGGCTTTATCACATTGCCCATAACTACCTGGTTGATTACTTCCGGAAGAGCCAAAAACGCAGGTCGTTGGAGATAGAAATAGCAACCGTTGCTACCAGTGATGAACAGGAATTGGAAAAAAGGGCGGTACGGCAGGAGTTACTTGAAGCAGTATCTTGTCTGCATGATAACCAGAGGCAGGTCATTATATTGAAATTCATCGAGGGTCTGGATAACCGTGAGATTGGTCAGATTATGGGTAAAAGTCAGGGGGCTATAAGAATATTGCAAATGCGAGCTTTGGCTACACTCCGAAAGAGACTGAGCAGTAGGGAGTAGATAAATGGAACCGAAGCTATCAAAGGCTTTAGACAAGTGTATAACCCAGGTAAGTAATCGCCGTAGCGTTAAGAGTTGTCTGGCTGAATATCCAGCTATGCGCAGAGAGTTAAAACCACTGCTCCATATTGCGTCGTCTATTGCTGCTATCCCCCAAATATCCCCCTCTGATGAGTTCAGAAAAACATTAAAAGCTCGTCTTAGGGCGCGACTCAGCGAAAACTATGTCCATGCTAAAGCGGCAAGACCAGGCAGGACCGTACTCACCGTCCTGTCAGAGGGGTGGCAGGGATTGGTGCACACCATTGCCGTTTCAAGAAGGGTTGCTATTCCGGTAGCAGTAGCCTTGTTGCTTGTGCTTGCCAGCGCCATCTATATATTCTGGATACCCAGTTTACCATCGTCACCGGCCGTCCTTGCTTCTAAGTGCACGCTGAGTATCCTTTCTGGTAGTGTTGAGTGGCAAAAGCCAGGTTCAGCTACCTGGGAACAAGCACAAGACGGCGTCACCTTAGAGGCGGGTAGTTGGGTAAGGACTGATGCTACCTCGGCGGCGCTACTCACCTTCTTCGAGGGTAGTACTCTTAAGCTTGAGGCTAATACTGAGGTGGAAATCCAGCGAGCTGAATATACCAGTGAACAACACACTACTATTATCTTACGCCAGTCGCTCGGCAGGACGTTGAGCCGGGTGGTGAAAATGGTAGACCCGGGCTCGCACTACGAGATTCAAACGCCATCGGCTAGTGCCATAGTGCGGGGTACATTGTTTGTGACTGAGGTTGGCGAATCAGGCTCGACAAAAGTCCAGACATTTGAAGGGTTGGTTGCTGTCAGTGCACAAACTGCTCCAACTCCTGCGTTAGCAACAACCACAGCAGTGAGCGTACCAGCCAGCTACGAGACCAGCGTAGAGATGGGAGGAGTTCCATCTCAACCCACATTATTCGTGCCACTACCAGTACCTGAGGGGCAAGGCTCACCAGGATACAACGAGGGTGGACCTCCAGCCCAAGGTCAGGGCGGAGACCAAGGTCAGGGTGGTGACCAAGGCAAGGGTGGTGACCAAGGCAAGGGTGGTGACCAAGGCAAGGGTGGTGACCAAGGCAAGGGTGGTGACCAAGGCAAGGGTGGCGACCAAGGTAAGGGTGGCGACCAAGGCAAGGGTGGCGACCAAGGCAAGGGTGGCGACCAAGGTAAGGGTGGCGACCAAGGCAAGGGTGGCGACCAAGGTAAGGGTGGCGACCAAGGCAAGGGTAGTGACCAAGGTAAGGGTGGCGACCAAGGTAAGGGTAGTGACCAAGGTAAGGGTGGTGGAGACCAAGGCAGTGGCCAAGGTCAAGGTGAAGGACAAGGACATGGCAGTGGAGACCAGGGCGGTGGTCAAGGCCAGGGACAGGGCGGTGGTCAAGGCCATGGTCATGGTGGTGGAAGATAGAGATGATCAAAGCTAATGGAAGGTCAGCGGTGAAATCAACGGAAATAGAAGAGTATAACAAGAAGCTAGCCCTTCTCTACAGAGTGGGTCAGAAGGTAAGCTTGGGATCGCAGGTGTCAAAGTTGCTTGGCCAAATTTCGCTCATGACCAGGCAAACATTACACGCTTCAGCAGCATCGGTGCTCTTGGTTGACAAGGGAAGAGAAGAGCTGTGCTTCGAGGTTGCTCAGGGCAAGGCAGGAAAAGTACTAAAGAAAATGAAACTAACGGTAAACTCGGGGATTACCGGCTGGGTTGCGCGTCAGGGTAAACCTCTGATGGTTAACGATGTAACCATGGACCGGCGTTTTAACAAAGATGTAGACAGGGTTACTGGCTTTGCCACCAAGTCGATGCTGGCTGTACCGCTAGTATCGGAGCGCAGTGTCATTGGCGTTATTGAAGTGCTAAATAAGGTTGATGGCAGCGGCTTCAATAAGCAGGATTTGGAAGTCCTGGTAGCATTGGCGTCAACCGCTGCCATAGCCATCAGCAATGCCAGACTGCATCAAGAAATAGTAGACGGCCATAAAAATACCGTTAAGGCCTTGGCTGCGGCTGTTGATGCTAGAGACCCCCATACTTGTGGACATTCGGAGCGAGTAACGAAATACGCTCTGCTTGGAGGAATCTCGCTTTCACTTCCAGAGGAGGACCTTGAAGTTATTGAGTATGCCGGTATGCTCCATGACATAGGCAAGATAGGTGTTTCTGATACTATATTGTGCAAGCCCAGTCATCTTACCAATGAGGAATGGACAATTATGTACCAGCATCCTGAGATGGGGGCTAAGATTATAAATGGCGTTCCTTTTTTGGAGAAAGCAAAAAGGCTTGTCCTCTATCACCACGAGAGGTACGACGGTAAAGGATATCCGGAAGGGCTAGCCGGTCAAGATATACCTATTGGTGCTCGACTGCTGGCTATCGCCGACGCTTTCGATACCATGACCACTGACCGTTCATATCGCGCTGCCCCAGGCATAGACTATGCTCTCAGCGAGCTATATAAGTGCTCAGGGACGCAGTTTTGCCCTGTAGCAGTGGAAGCATTTGTCTCCAGACTGAAAACGCCAGGAGCCTTTGCTCAATCTGATCTTGAAGCACTACCAATTAGCCACAGATAGTAGGCCTCTGGTATTCAATACGGATAATAGCCTAGTTAGTCCTTAACCGCTATTCCCTTCCCCTTAAGATATCTTTTGGCTTCGGGTATGGAAATTTCACCGAAGTGAAATATTGAAGCCGCTAAGACGGCGGCTGCTTTGCCTACAGTCACCGCCTCATAAAGGTGTTCCAGCTTGCCCGCCCCTCCTGAGGCTATTACTGGTATTTTTACTGCCTCAGCCACTGCTTTTGTCATTTCTAAATCGTAGCCGGCTTTTGTCCCATCGGCATCCTTGCTGGTAAGTAAAATCTCTCCTGCACCCAGCGTCTCCACTCGCTTAGCCCAGTCAACGATATCCAGTCCGGTGGACTCGGTGCCACTTTTAACTACCACCTCTAGGCGCGGCAGACCACTGCCCTTTGGGTTCTTCCTGCCGTCAATGGCAACAACCAGCTTGTCCTTGCCGAATTTTTTGTTAGCTTCCTTAATAAGCTCTGGGTTCTTTACTGCGGCGGTGTTTATTGAGACCTTGTCCACACCAAGTTTGATTAGTGCCTCCATGTCCTCAATGCTTCCGATACCACCACCGACAGCGAAAGGAATGGTAACCACATCAGCCACCCTTTTCACCCATTCCAGCCTTGTCTTTCTATTCTCTACGGTAGCGAAGATATCAAGGAAGACCAGTTCATCAGCCCCCTCCTTGCAGTAGGCCTGGGCTGCCTCCACCGGGTCGCGGGCATCCCGCAGGTTAACAAACTTTACCCCCTTGACCACTCGCCCATCCTTAACATCGAGGCAGGGTATAATTCTTACTGGTCTCATCTTATAACCTCCTGAAAATTAATCAAGTTTTTGTACTCAATGACCGTGCTCATGCTATAATTTTCGACTTCTATCCCAGCTTCCACAGCCGCGGCTACGGGATTCAATCCATTGAGAAGGATTATCCCGATTCTATTAAGTTCTACCGGTATTTCACACACTGGCTCGCTGATACCTCCCATTGTCAGTACTCCTCCTATACCAGCTTCCTTCAGTTTAGATATCGCCTTTGCTACCGCTGGCTGGCATGATGCTGGTATCTCTCGATAAGTGGCCATAATCTTCCCCTCACCCTCACTCGCCACTTTAGATACTGAGGTCATCTTAGCCCTGATGAACACATCTGAAGGGTCCAAGGAGCATCCGGCATAGTGGATAAGTTCCACAAAGCGAAGGGGCTTGGAATTTCTAAATTGGAGGATGCCGGAGAATTTAGAGTCCATTGGTACGCCAACTTTAAGTAAAGCACCATTTATCACAACGCTGCAGATTGTCGCTAATCCCACCGTATCCCGGGGTATGAATAATTCGCCCAGCATTTCGCCCTCTTGGGCTACTGCCACCAGCTCACTGACGCCAAGTCCGGCGGAAAAAGCTAGCTTCATTACCTGAAGTGCCTTGCTGAATCTTGCCTTTGGGAAAAAGGAGACATTTATTGGAATGGAGCCAGTGCGCTTGTCCAAATCAAAATCGGTGCGAAAGGCGAGCAGCTCAATCCTTGAGATAGCGAAACCAATTTTATCTTTCACCAGAGCATCCTCTATTTCCTCAATACCTCGCTCAGTAAGAACCCGACCATCTCGTCGCCCCACAAGCTGCGTCAGTCCACGCTCGTCCATGAGCTTGAGGTGGTATCTCACTGCTCTTTCGCCCAGCTCTACCCCCCAGTCTTTCAAGCGACGTGCAATCACCCTAGACCCCAAAGGCGTCTTAGAATCGCTAAGAACCTTTAGAATGGATATAATCTTTCTTTCAACGTCTTGAGTTTCAAATCCCATCAAGGATCTCCATCGCCTCTTCCCTATAGGCATCCATTAGATAGGGTATTCCGGTCACTTTAGCGCATTCCTCAGTCAGTGACATCAGTTCACGGCGGCTGATTGCGGGTATACTGAAGCACCTTGCGCCAGCCATGAGCTGCTGTAGTCCTACTCTTATCTTTTCACTGTAGCTATATATTCCCAGCGCACCCAGTGGGATATTCTTCATCTCGTCAGCGCCGACTAAATCTTTAACCTCTTCATAGCAGACAAATATTTCTTCCGGGGTTGAGCCGAACTGACTGACGGTATTGGGCAACTTACCCTCACTAAGCCACCGGCCGATGTTTTTACCCACCATACCAGGAATTATCAGCGCCCGTCCCATGCATACTGCTCTGGTGAAGGGTGCCCCCAGGGCCAGCGCCTTGAAAACACCATCCTCAGTGCTGAAGCCACCACCAAAGGCGATATCGGGTACTCGCTCGCCTTTCCTAGCTAACCTTTGACAGAATTCGTAGGCGGCAGAATGCAGGTAGATAGGGGGTATACCCCATTCCTCCATCATGCGCCAGGGACTCATCCCGGTGCCACCGCCAGCGCCATCTATAGTCAACAGGTCAATTTTGGCTTTTGAGCCCCACTTAATTGCCATTGCTAGCTCGCGCAGACTGTAGGCGCCCGTTTTCAGGGTGATGCGCTTGAAGCCCAGGTTTCGCAACCTCTCCACCTCGGCATAGAACCCCTCTTCGTCAATAAAGCCGAGGCGACTGTGGCGCTCGAATTCTTTTAGCGAGCCATCCTTAAAGCTTGCCTGGCTGATGGGTTGTGAAGGGTCAGGGGTGACGATATAGCCTCGCTTCTGAAGTTCCAGAGCACGTTCGAGGCTGCCAACCTTTATCTCGCCGCCAATGCATTTGGCACCTTGCCCCCACTTCAACTCAATGGTATCCAGACCATGCTTCCGGCTTACATACTCAGCAACACCCAGTCTGGTATCCTCGACGTTCATCTGCACCAGGATTTCGCCATAACCACGATGGTAGCGACGGTAGATTTCGATTCGATGGTCCATATCCGGTGCCGAAACAATCTTTCCGTATTTGTCGAGTTCAAGCTGGGGGTCAATACCACAAACATTTTCGCCGCAGACAAGGGTTATTCCACTGAGGGCGGCACCAACAGCAAAATGCTCCCAGTTCTTACGAGCAATCTCGGTAGAACCTAGCGCCCCGGTGAATATGGGCAATCTCGTCTTGACTTTTCTATCCCAGCCGTATTCAGTCTCGGTGTTTACCGCCGGGAAGATAGCCGTATCTGGATTGCCAGTAACGCCCTCAGGTAAGCCGCGGGCTCCCAGCGCGTACCCCTGGATGTTGAGGTGTGAATAATCAATTGGATAGTCCTTGTCGCCACCGGCAGTGATGTCCCCAAAAGGACCGGGATAGATTAGCTCCCGGCTGCGAAAGGTTGCCTTAAACACCTCGCAGTTTCCGGTGCAGCCGTCAAGACAGCGACTGCAAAGTCCGCTCATTGGGACAACACTTTTGGAACGATTGGTGGTTCTGGTAGCATCATTGGCATTTGGTCTCTGTAGATTCATTTTTCTTTCCTCCCGAATTTCTTATTAGTATTCACTACTTTCTGCAGTTATTTTAGCATCTACACCTTGTGTGCCCACTAGTTCCTCTATCTCCAGTTATATAAGTTATGGTATATGGTTACCGTATACCATACAATACCACGGTTTTTTTCCCTTTGTCAATACCCCCTTTGGAGACAGATTCCGAACCTAGAGGCCTACAATAGAGACACTGCAGACACTTAGGGGGGGCTGACCACCCAGGTTGTGGGTGAGTCCCAAGCCGGGATTCTTTACCTGTCTTTCCCCGGCCTTACCCTGAAGCTGCTTGTACATTTCGTACATCATCCGCAGCCCTGAGGCACCGATGGGGTGGCCAAAGCATTTTAGCCCGCCGTCAGGTTGGCAGGGAATCTTTCCGCCAAGCTCAAAGAATCCAGCATCAATATCTTCCTTTGCTTTCCCTCTGGGGGATATCATCAGGTCTTCATAAGTAACAAGCTCGGTTATGGAGAAACAGTCGTGAACCTCCATCATGCTTATCTCTTCCCGTGGGTTCTTTATTCCTGCCTCTTGGTAAGCCTTAGTAGCGGCACGATGGGTTGTCTCCACGTGAGTATAATCGTAACCCTTGTACAGCAGACTTTCCCCGGAGTCGGCGGCAATCTGGAGCGCCTTGATATACACCGGGTCAGGTCGGAATTTCTTTGCCATATCGGCTCGGACAAGAATAGCCGCCGCGGAGCCATCACTTACCCCGCAGGCATCAAACAGACCAAGGGGGTAGGCAATGGTGGGGGCGTTGAGCACATCCTCCGCGGTGATTTCTCGGCGAAGGTGTGCCTTGGGGTTCAGAGCGCCGTTGCGATGGCTTTTGACAGATATCTTGGCCAGCGCTGTTTTGCCTTCTTCGATGCTGAGACCATACCGCTCGAAGTATCTGATAGCCATCATGGCGAACATTCCCGGATTAGGGTTAACCCAGTTCGGGAAGATGACCCTCCCCCTAGTTCCAAGGGAGACTATATCTTCATTAGCCCTGGGCAGACCGCCGAAGCCCAAATCCTTGACCTTCTCTACCCCGAGTGCCAGAGCAATGTCGCAGGCACCTGAGGCAACAGCGTAACAAGCGGCTCTAAGGGCCTCGGTGCCACTGGCGCACAGGTTCTCAACCCGGGTCACCGGGATGAAGGGGAGCTTCAGAGTAGTTGCTAAGGGGAGGGCACTATGACCTATGTTGATCTCGGTGAATTGGTTACCCTGCCAGGCAGCCTGGATATCCTTCTTCTCTATGCCGGCATCTTCAAGAGCCTCCCCAAAGGCTTCAACCATCAAGTCCTCAGGACTCTTATCCCACAGCTCTCCAAATTTAGTGCACCCCATCCCGATGATGGCAACCTTGTTCTTTATCCCCTCAGGCACTTCTGTTTCCTCACTCTCTTAGCGGTATTGCCTTCCAGAAATAGCCATGGATACCTCGCGGCTCATCAAGATACTTCCTTCGCAAGCTCATTTCCACCGGCATACCTACCTTGAGTAAGTCACGCTCACAATCGGTAAACTCAAACACAAATCTCCCGCCGCCCTCGAAGTCTATCATGCCGTACAGTAGTGGAGGGTCGATAGAGGAGGCGACATGGTCTGCGGTATAACTGAATATAACCCCTCTCTTATCAGAGAAGCGGTAGTCTTCCATCTCATCAACAGCACCACAGTCAGGGTTGACGCAAATCCTTTGTGGCGGATATTGGGGAGTGCCACAGCGCTTGCATTTAGAGCCGTAGAGGGCCAGAATCACCTTCCGTTCCCTCCAGGTCAGTGGCAACTGAGTAGGGGCAACTTCTCCACCAACCCCCACCTCTACCGGAATTATGCCGCGGAAGGCAAGATATTTCTCATAGCTAGTAAGTTCCCTCTTAACGGCAAGGTGCTTCTTTAGCCGCCCCCTATCTCTCACCTTTTTTATCGCCTCGGTCGCCTTAAACAGTAAGGCCTCAGCCCCGTTTCCATAGCTAACAAGGAGAATATTATCGCCTGGCTTAGCCTCCTCCAGCATAGCCACCAGCAACATAAGTGGTGAAGCCGCCCCTGATTCACCTATGGCAGTAAACAATGGTTCCTGAATTTGACCTGGCTGAAAGCCCAGCCTCTTCCCTATAGCGGCATGTTCTCTAAGGTTAAGGCAGGGGTAAGCTACCTTGGCAAGCTCTTTAGCTTCCAGCCCATACTTCTGTAATAAACCCGAAATCGTCTCAGGGATGAACTTGGCATATCCTTCTTCCCGAATGAATCTCTCCTCGGCACTTCGCACGAACTTATCATCCTCCGAGCGGCGGTAATCGGGAAAATCGTAGGAGGTGGAATACCAGCCCTCCAGGCTGGCAATCACTCCACCGCTCCCCAAA
>Ga0315280_10001734_pt1 | contig 36792 bp, 35 predicted proteins | sample YL17G06_40_MG_FD_203697 | JGI IMG/M metagenome (GOLD analysis project Ga0315280, IMG submission 203697) | Sediment microbial communities from Yellowstone Lake, YNP, Wyoming, USA - YL17G06_40 | ecosystem: Environmental > Aquatic > Freshwater > Lake > Sediment | place: USA: Wyoming | collected... | reverse complement strand
TTTGAACCCTCTTTTTATTATTCACGGTGAAAACAAAGGCATGAATGAAAATTTTGAGCCAAATATTGTGGCTTTTCTGTGTAATTGGTGTTCATATGCTGGTGCAGACCTAGCAGGGACAAGTAGGATAAAATATCCACCAAACGTGAAGGTAATCCGCGTGATGTGCTCAGGGAGAGTGAACCCTATGTTTGTGGTAAACGCCTTGCAGCAGGGTGCAGATGGAGTTCTCATTGGCGGCTGTCATCCTGGTGAATGCCATTACGTGCAAGGGAATTATTTTGCTCGGAGGAGAATGGCAGTTCTGAAGAAGTTTCTGGAATACATAGGTATAGATTCAAGAAGGGTGGGGATGGCTTGGGTGTCTGCGGCTGAAGGAATGAAGTTTGCAGATGTTATCAAAGATTTTACGGAAGATGTGAAAAAAATCGGACCAATGCAGCATTTCAGGAGGAGTAATGAATGGTGAACATAGATAAGCTACGTAAAACGGTAAGGGAGACTGTGGCTAGAGAAGATATAAAGTACGTGGTGGGCTATGAGAAAGGCACTTATGGGTTCCAAGTATCTCCATGCTTCGCATTCACTCCAGAGGATGCAGATAAATTCATCTTTTCTCCATTATGTGTGAACAATCTAGTAGTTTATCCTATGTTGGAAGAGAAGCTTCCGCTTCCGAAAGGCGAAAAAGAAGATACACGTAAGATCGGGATTATCGTAAAGGGATGCGACTCGAAGGCTGCAGTGCAGATCATCCAAGAGAGAGGTATGAAAAGGGAGCATGTAGTGTTAATAGGTGTACCCTGCACAGGTGTGATTGACCCTAGGAAAATCAGGGCGAAATTCCCACATCAAATGAAAAATGTGGAAGTTAAGGAGGAGGAGAAGTTTGTCTTTACTATCGATGGAACCACCCATAAGGTTCCTAAGGAAGAACTAATGTTTGATAAATGTAAACATTGTGAGAACCCAACTCCTGTTTTATATGATGTGCTCGTTGGTGATGAAATAGAAAGCACAAAAAAGGAGGATTACGAAACCGTAAAAGCATTTGAGAAAAAACCTTTGAGGGAAAAATGGGATCACTGGAGGAAACAGTTTGACCGATGTATCCGCTGCTATGCTTGTCGGAATGTTTGCCCTATGTGCTACTGTAAGAAATGCATGGTGGATCAACTTTCCCCACAGTGGGTTCGGCGATCCGTGAATCTATCCGAAAACACTGTTTGGAATATTATGCGTGCATATCATCTTGCAGGTAGGTGCATAGGATGCGGTGAATGTGAACGTGCATGCCCAATGGGCATTCCTCTCACCGACTTGAATAAGAAGATTCAGAGGGATGTTAAAGAGATGTTTAACTACTCACCTGGGTTAAATGTTCAGGAGAAGGCACTTTTAGTAGCGTTTAACCCACAGGACCCCGAGGAATTCATATTATAGGGTGAGAAGCACGGATAAATTGGTTTTACCTAAAGATTCAATCCTCAACCTTGTGCGTAGGATGCTAGCTGAATATCAGGTTTTTGGCCCTGTTCACGATGACGGTGTTACTTTATTCAGACAAATCAAAGATCCTTCAGAATTGGATCTGCAATTTTCAAACTCAAGTATGCCACCTAAGGCACTTTTACTTAGGCAGACTGAAACCTTATTCAAGTTTAGACTAGGTAGAACAGTAAAGATTGACCGCGTGAATCTTCCTGATGACAGAACAGTCATATTTGGGATAAGGCCGTGTGACGCAAGAAGCCTTACCATTCTTGACCAAGTGTTCAAGGGTGAGTATGAGGATCCGTATTACTTAGCGAAGAGGAAGAATACTGTTCTTGTTGGACTAAGTTGTACTCGACCAGAGGTGAATTGCTTCTGCACCTCACTTAATGACGGTCCTGCTTCTGCTGAGAATATGGACGTTCTATTTACAGATATTGGTGAAAAATACTATGTTGAAGTGAAAAGCGATAAAGGCAAACATCTAATAGCAGGCATGAAAGGATTGCTTACATCCGCTAAAGAAGAAAATGAAAAAAAGAAGAAGGAAGTGGAACGAAAGGCAGTTGCCAGCATCACCCGTAGTATGAATATAGAGGGTTTAGTTAATACGTTGGACAACATGTTTGAGAATCCTTTTTGGCAAACAATCGCTATGAAATGTTTGGGGTGTGGAGTGTGCACCTATCTATGTCCAACATGTCATTGCTTCGATATTCAGGATGAAACGACGGTAACAAAGGGTGCTAGGGTGTGTGTTTGGGATTCGTGCATGTATCCTGAGTATACGTCCCAAGCGTCAGGTTATAACCCTAGACCAGGGAGAATGAATAGAGTGAGAAACAGGGTTTACCATAAGTTCAATTATTTCCCGAAAAATCTTGATGTGACTGCATGTGTTGGATGTGGTAGATGTATAGATAATTGTCCTGTAAACGTGGATATAGTTGATGTAGTCACTAGGGCACAGGAGGTTAAAGTATGAATAATAATCCCTATCTGCCCTGGTTAGCAACTATCGAGGAGATCAGAGTAGAGGTTACGGGTGATAGACCGGTCAAAACATTCAAGTTGGCATTTCAAGATGAAAAACTCCAAAAAGACTTTTCGTATTTACCTGGTCAGTGTGTAATGGTGAGCTTATTTGGGGTAGGAGAATGTTTCTTCGCGATTTCGTCCTCCCCAACTCAAAAAGGGTACGTTGAGGTGAGTGTTATAAAACTTGGGAAGGTGACGTCTGCCCTGCATGAATGTGAACTTGGTGATGTGTTGGGGGTAAGAGGACCCTATGGAAACACTTTTGACGTTGATGGTTGGCGGGGCAAAAACATTGTTTTCATCGGTGGAGGAATAGGGCAGGCGCCGCTTCGTTCCTTGATCAACTATGTGGTTAATAACAGGAAAAAATATGGTAAATTAGACGTGATTTATGGTGCGCGGGCATCGCAGGATCTTTGTTTTAAAAAGGAACTCTCTGAACTGGAGAAACGCGAGGATGTGAATGTTCACCTCTCAATTGACGTAGGTGAAAATGGCTGGAAGAAGTTTGTAGGTTTCGTCCCAGATAATCTGTTAAGGGTCAAACCGTCTCCGAAGAACACTGTTGCGGTTACTTGTGGTCCGCCCATCATGATTGAGTTTGTGATTCATAACCTATTGAAATTGGGGTTCACCGAAGAGCAAATATTTACCACTCTTGAGATGAGGATGAAATGCGGAATAGGTAAGTGCGGCAGATGTAACATTGGTAATCTCTACGTATGTAAAGACGGGCCGGTGTTCTCATATAAACAGCTTAAAAACATCCAAGGAGAAAGATAGCGTCTCCACGCAGGAAACGGGTATGAAGATTGGTGTATATATTTGTGAATGTGGAACTAACATTGCGGCTACGGTAGATGTAGAGAAGGTCTCAGAGTATACGAAATCTCTGCCAAATGTAGCTGTCAGCAGATTTTATAAGTACATGTGCTCTGATCCAGGTCAAGAGCTTATAGAGAAAGATATTAAGGAATTAAATTTAGATAGAGTTGTTGTTGCATCCTGTTCCCCTAGGATGCATGAACCCACTTTTAGGGGCGTTCTTGAACAAGCAGGTTTGAACCCTTACTGCTTTGAAATGGTTAACATCAGGGAGCAATGTTCATGGGTTCATGACGACGGGCAGAAGGCCACTGAAAAAGCAAATGCTTTGATAGCTGGAGCTGTAGCCAGAGCAGCATTTTTAGAGCCTCTAGAGAAAAAAGAAGTCAGTGTGATACCTAAAGCGCTTGTTATAGGGGGTGGTATTGCTGGCATTCAAGCTGCCCTGGAGATCGCAGATAAAGGATTTAGGGTTTATCTTGTTGAGCGGAATCCGAGTCTTGGCGGTAGAATGGCTCAGCTTGATAAAACGTTCCCAACATTGGATTGCTCCGCATGCATTTTGACGCCTAAAATGGTTGATGTGAATAGGCATCCAAACATTAAGCTTCTCACATACTCAGAGGTTGTAGATGTTCAAGGATACGTCGGTAATTTCAAGGTGAAAGTGAAAAAGAAGCCCAGATACGTTGATGAGGCAAAATGCATTGGTTGCGGTTTGTGTGCAGAAGCATGTAGGCTCAAGAATAGGATTCAAAATGAGTTTGATGTCGGACTTGGAAAAAGAAGTGCAATTTATGTGCAGTTTCCACAGGCTGTGCCCTTAAAATATACCATAGATCCAGAGCATTGCTTAACTCTTAAAGTGGGGAAATGCGGTGACTTTCCGTTGTGTAAAAAGGCGTGTGACAAAGATGCAATAAATTTTGATCAGAAGGAGGAGGTGGTTGAGCTTGAGGTTGGGACGATTGTTGTTGCTACAGGTTTCGATCTGTTTGATCCTCTTCAAAAGCCTGAGTATGGGTATGGTAAGTATGGTAATGTGATTACTGGTCTGGAGTTTGAGAGGCTTGTATCTGCGTCTGGTCCTACTGGTGGCCACATTGAGGTTAATGGTAGGAACCCTGAAAAAGTTGTTTTCATCCAGTGCGTCGGTTCACGTGATAAGGATGGTAATGAGTATTGCTCCAGGGTTTGCTGTATGTACACTGCGAAACAGGCTCATCTGGTGAAGGAGAAGATACCTGATGCTGAAGTCACAATATTTTATACAGATGTGAGAGCCTTCGGTAAGGGATTCGAGGAATTCTACAATAGAGTACAGGGTGAAGACGTTGTTTATAGGAGAAGAGAGCTTGATGACCCTATTGAAGTGGTAAAACAGGGTGACAAAGTGGTTGTTAGAGCGAACGGCCATCCTGACACTGAAGCTGACCTTGTTGTCCTTGCAACAGGCATTATTCCAAGAAAGGATACAAAAGAGCTCACTAGAATACTGAATATTAACGAGAGCGCTGACGGCTTCCTATTAGAGGCTCACCCCAAGCTTCGCCCCATCGACACCTTTACAGACGGCATATTCATTGCTGGCTGCTGCCAGAGCCCAAAGGACATCCCCGACACTGTTGCCCAAGCAAGCGCCGCCGCTTCACGAGTATGTAACATACTTTCCAAAAAACAACTAGAAATTGAGGCAACTATTGCACATGTAGATGAACTTATGTGTCGTGGCTGCGGGTTCTGTGTGGAAGTTTGTCCTTATGGTGCTATAAAATTGAAGGAGGTGAATCAGTTTGGTCACACTGTGGAGGTCGCAGAGGTCAATGAGGCGCTATGTAAGGGCTGTGGTGCGTGTTCTGCTGCTTGTCTTTCTGGTGCCATTCAGCATCATGGATTTGACGATGGCCAGATTCTTGCTATGATTAATGTTTTAGCAGGAGGATAAAAGTATGAGGAAAAAAGTAGAATATACTCAATTGATTCATGAAGAAAAAAAACATACCAAGGCGCAAAGAATGACAGACAATTTTGAACCAAACATCATAGCATTTTTGTGCAACTGGTGCGCTTATGCTGGTGCTGACCTAGCAGGAACAAGCAGGATAAAATATCCGCCAAACATGAAATCAATAAGAGTAATGTGCTCCGGAAGAGTCGACCCTGCATTCATCCTAGAAGCGCTCAAAAACGGTGCAGACGGCATCCTAGTGGCAGGTTGTCATCCTAGGGATTGCCATTATCAATCTGGAAACTACAAAGCAAAAAGGAGAATTCTCCTCCTTAAAAAACTACTACATCAACTAGGAATTAATCCCAGCAGAGTAAGATTCGAGTACATTTCCGCCTCAGAAGGACAAAGATTCGCGTCAGCTGTAACGGAATTTGTTGATGATCTGAAAAAATTTGGTCCAAACCCCTTGTCGGGAGTGGCATAATGAAAATGAGACAAACAAAAAACCCAGAAAAACTTAAACTCGCATTTTATTGGGCTGCCAGCTGCGGTGGCTGCGAGATTGCGGCACTTGACATAGATGAGAAAATCCTTGATGTGGTAGCCGTTGCCGATATTCTATTTTGGCCTGTTGCAATAGATACAAAGTATAAAGACATCGAAGCGATGGAGGATAAGAGCATTGACGTTTGTTTCTTCAATGGGGCAATCCGTACTTCTGAGAATGAACATATGGCAAAGCTACTACGCAGTAAATCAAAGGTTTTAGTGGCGTTTGGTGCTTGTGCTCATACTGGCGGTATACCTGGCCTAGCAAATGTTGGAAGCAGAGAAGAAGTGTTTAATGTGGCCTACTTGGATAATCCATCTACGGAGAACCCAAATAAAATAACACCGAAGACTTCAATCAAGGTGAAAGAGGGGGAGCTTACCCTGCCTGAGTTTTATGACACTGTGAAATCCCTTAATCAAGTTGTTGATGTAGACTACTATTTACCAGGTTGCCCTCCTTCACCTGAGCTTATTTCAGAGGCAATTGATACTATCGTTCAGAATAAGTTACCGCCAAAAGGTTCTGTGTTAGCGCCATCAAAATCCGTATGTGATGAATGCAAATTTGAGAAATGCGAGAAGAAAATCAGTGAGATAAAAAGGATCTATGAAGTTAAGGAAGTTGATCCAAATAAATGCCTCTTGGAACAAGGAATTGTTTGTATGGGCCCTGCGACAAGAGGAGGATGTGATGCAAGATGCTTGAATGCTAATATGCCATGCACTGGCTGCGGTGGTCCTACGCCTGAGTCCTCAGACCAAGGCGCTAAAATGATTTCTGCACTTGCCTCTATTTTAGGTGTGAAGGATGAGGAAAAAATGGATGAAAAGGAAGTTGAAGAATTAATCGAGAAAGTTAGGGATCCACTTGGAACCTTTTACAAGTATGCTCTGCCAACCTCTCTCATAAACAGGAGAGTGATGAAATAATGAGAAAAATAACCATCGACCCTATAACACGTCTGGAAGGACATGGAAAAATTAGTATTTTTCTCAATTCAAGGGGGGATGTAGAGAACGCATATCTTCAGATTCCTGAACTTAGAGGCTTTGAACGTTTCTGCCAGGGAAGAAGAGCTGAGGACATGCCTCAGATTACCTCGAGGATTTGCGGTGTCTGCCCAGTAGCTCATCATTTTGCCTCAGCTAAAGCATTAGATGATGCATTCAACGTTGAACCACCATCAGCTGCAAGAAAGCTTAGAGAGCTGATGTACTGTGGTTATGTGATTTATGATCATATCCTTCATTTCTACTTTCTCGGAGCACCAGATTTCGTAGTTGGCCCAGATGCACCGCCTTCTAAAAGAAATATTCTAGGCGTGATTGAGAAGGTTGGTGTAGAAATTGGTAAGGAGGTAATTAAACATCGAGCATATGGCCAAAAGATTACGGCGATACTCGGCGGGAAGGCAACCCATCCTGTTTGTGGACTGCCAGGTGGGGTGTCAAAGGCGATTTCAGAGGAAGAAAGAAAAGAAATTGAAGATATGGTTAAACCTTGTATTGATTTCGCCAAGTTCTCCCTAAGACTATTTGATGACATTGTCTTGAAAAATAAAGATTACGTGAATCTGATTCTCAGCGACTCCTATACCTTAAAGACATATAATATGGGGTTAGTTGACAAAAACAATAAGGTCAATTTTTACGATGGAAAAATAAGAGTTACAGATCAAGAAGGAGAGGAACTCTTAAAATTTGATGTAAAAGACTACTACGAAAACATTTCTGAGCATGTGGAAGAGTGGAGTTATATAAAATTCCCTTACCTGAAGAGCATCGGATGGAATGGTTTCAAAGATGGAAAAGAAAGCGGCATTTATAGAGTTGGCCCACTGGCGAGATTAAACGCCTCTGAGGGGATGGCTACCCCTTTAGCAGAGAAGGAGTATAAACATATGTATGAGACATTAGGTGGGAAACCCGTTAACTCTTCTTTAGCATTTCATTGGGCAAGGTTGATAGAGTTACTCTATGCCACAGAGAGAGCGATGGAGTTAATAAAAGACAACGAGATAACCTCAAAAAACATCAGAAACCCAGTAGGTGAGCCGGGTGAAGGATTTGGTGTAGTTGAGGCGGCTCGTGGAACGTTGATTCATCATTACCGACTTGATGAGAACGCGTTGATCGATAAGGCTAATTTAATTGTCGCTACAACAAATAATGCAGGCGCCATTACAATGTCGATTAGGGATGCAGCAAAAGGAGCTATAAAAAATGGGAAAGTTAACGATGGTCTCCTGAATATGGTGGAAATGGCATTCCGTGCATATGATCCTTGTTTTGCCTGTGCCTCTCACGCGTTACCAGGAGGCATACCTCTAGAGATCAACATTTATAATAAGAGAAAAAAACTCTACAAATCTCTTAAAAGAAATGTATGAAGAATCTGGACGCACAATGAAGTACATTTAGAACAAACCACGTAACATAGGCGAGAATTCGTAACCTTACACATCAATAAGCATAAAAAGAGGTATGTAAAATTATTAATTATGAAGCTTTTACCAGACCAGAAATATTGCTACGCACTATTTGAAGCTGCAAGAGCCCTAAGTGACGCCTCTAATAGACCTGCAATATTAGCTCTACTATGCCAGAAGGCTGCTGAGACGATGAATGCTAAGGCTTGCTCTGTGAGATTGCTGGATAAAAAAAGAGAGAAGTTGGAACTTTTAATGGCATATGGGCTCAGTGATGAATATCTGCGCAAGGGTTCTGTGCTTGTAGAAAAGAGTGCTGTAGACAGGGAAGTGTTAGCTGGAAGGCAAGTTACATGTATCAATGTGGCTAAAGATCCGAGGTGGCAGTACCAAGAGGAGGCAAGAAGGGAAAGTATATGCTCTGTTCTCAGTGTTCCGTTCTCAACTAGAGGTAAGGTTATCGGTACAGTTCGAATCTACACCTCTGCACCTCATGAATTTGATGAAGATGAAATTCAATTCGTTAAAATCCTTACCAGCCTAGCTGCGTCAGCTTTTGAAAATATGATGTTACATGAGAGTCTTCTACGACGCAATAAGGATTTGGCAACTCTCCTAGAGATTACAAAACAAATTAATTCCACTTTAAACCTTCGAGAAGTTTTAGATCGTATTGTAAGAAGTGTTGTTCAGATAACTAATGCTAAAGCTTGTTCGTTAAGATTGTTAGATGAGAAGGGTGAGACATTGGAGCCAGTTACCTCTACCGGTCTCAGTGATGAATATTTGAAGAAGGGTGCCATCGACATAAGGGTAAGTATTAAAGAAATTATTGAAGGCAAGTCGGTGACCATATTCGACGTAACAAAAGACCCAAGAATCCAGTATCCCGAAGAGGCTAAAAAAGAGGGGATAAGTTCTATTCTGGCTGTACCAATGAAAATTGGCGAAAAAATCATAGGCTCAATTAGGGTCTACACCTCTACACCTTATGAATTCAGTGAAGACGAAACTCAATTTCTTGAAGCACTTGCAAGCTGTGCAGCGATCGCAATACAGAATGCTAAACTCCACCGAATTGCCTTAGCAAATTGGCAGGAATTAGTAAACGAATTATCAAAAAAGGTGGATTTCTGGACCCCTACATCTTGAATATCAAGCCATGCTGTATTAACCTAAGCTTAACACGTAGGTTCTGTCTCTTCCATTTGCCTAGCATAGCCTTTGAAGCTCTCAGGACTCACACCAAGAGACAATCTAATTTTCCTTGTTACCTTTTTAAGATCATTCGCCATCTTAATTTCAATCTGCTTTCTTTCAAAATAAACAAGTTTGTACGAGCGCCAATCTGTAATTCCATCCTTTATCTTATGGTGTATAGCTGTGATCCTACGGCCTCTGCCTGTTGCTTCAGCATTTCTTGGATGACTACTGGGTACAAGAATGGTGATGCACTATTTACAATGCATTTTGAACTTAAATAAAGATAAAAGATAAAAGCATAGGTAGGTTCTCAAATACCGAGATGTAGGCGAAAAATAAAGTGATAGAGAAAAAGCAAAGGCAGATTACAGTGGCAGTCTCAGAGGACCTATACAAGTATCTAACATTCCTAGAGAAGCGACGCCTGATAAAAAGTAAGGAACAGGCTGTAGAAACCTCACTGAACTTCTACAAGATGCTTGCACTCTACGAATGGCTTCCCTACATATACCGTATGGGTGGGGAAAGAGTTGTCTTGATTGATGCCGCTGTACTTAAGGATCTTTTCCATGCCCTAACCACTGAGGAAATCTACACAGCAGCGAAGATGTCCGCCTACAAGTTGAAGCTTAGAAACCCGCTGCTTAAAGATGTGGATCTCTCAGACCCAGAGAATTGGCCTCTCGCGTTAAGAAGCCTAGAAATAATGGGTTGGGGCAAGTTTACGAAGGTTAAGAATGAAATAAAAATAGAGTTCTGCCCTCTGCCCGCCCCATATGTTCTAGGTTACCTTGAAACATTGTTCAAGGTTGAGTTTAAACAACACCTTTCCAAGGTTCCGGATGTAATTGTTTTTTCAACGCAAGGTGAGAAGAAAGTTGTGTTGGATGAGGACTAGAGCCCTGTCCAAGGGCAGCGTTTGTAGGGTCCAATCACAATCGTGACGATTGTTCCAAGTATTCCTTCAAGTTTAAGCTCGGTTTCAAGAAATGCGTTCAGATCCTCCATTTTTTCAAAAATAACCTCGATTATTATGTCTGTGTCTCCACTGGTTCTATAGAGAACCATAATATCAGGATGCTTGGAAAGGTGGTCGACAATCTCTTTGAGTTTTGCAGGCTGCACACGTAGGCCCACGAACGCCTTGATAACTCTGCCAAGCTTATGGTAGTCAAGAACAACAGTGAACTTCTGGATTATCCCGTTTTTGATGAGTTTTTCAACACGTTTACGCACGGTCGCCTCATTGACGCCAACTTCCCTTGCTAGTTTGACTATTGGAGTCCTCGCATCGTGCTGAAAAGCCTTAATAATCTTCATGTCAAGAGAGTCAATAGAGGACATTTCGCATACCGACCATACGAATATCAAGTCATCTTCTCATATATCTTTGGGGGAATTCCTAACTATTTTCTTACTATATCAGTATAGAATTTACTTATATTTATTGTTTTTCGTACAAATTTTTCCGTTTTTCCTTATAGGAAAGTTTAACTTCGTCATATAGATATATTTTATTCGGAAATAAATTAAGGAGAAATGAATTTATGACGATGGAAAGCATAAGAAAAATTCCCACCTCTCTATGGGAAGTTGCATCGGACAAACTAATTGACGTAGTGCTTAACTCAGCAAATGGAGACCGTATGCCAAGCGACCTCTCGAAAACAATTTTGTATTACTGGCAAAGAGACCACCTTGCCACAGAGGCCGGTTTAGAGAAGCTTCTTCAGGCTTCAATGCTACTGGAGCCTGAGAAAACAGTTAATGCAATGGATGAATTAGGATTACATGAGCTTACAAAAGTCCTAAGAGAAAGCCCACGTATCTAGAAACACCCCTCTTTTCTTTAAACCCAAAATAGTTACGGCAGTAACCCACTATAGGGTTGAGCTCAGTATGGTAACAGCCTACATACTTGCGAGAATTAAACCGAATCATGATAGAGAAGTCCTTGAAAAGGTGAGGAAGCTTCCTCAGGTAAAGGATGCAATCACAGTTTACGGTGAGTACGACTTGATAATGAAAATTGAAGTCGAAAGCCTAGACGAATTGGACGCATTCATCTTTGATGTTATAAGAGCCATAGATGGCATTAAGAGCACTACCACACTGCTGACAACTAAGTTGCCAACCTAGAGATGGCTGAACTTTAGTTCAAGTGATAAAAAATTGGAAGAAAATAAAGAGCCACCCTCAACCGTCAAAACCGTGATGAGCACACCAGTGGTGACCACAGATTCCAGCAGCACAGTACGCCATGCTGCTGAAATTATGTCAGAGAAGCATATTGGCTGCATTGTAGTGATGGAGAAGGAGAAGCCGCTTGGAATACTGACAGAAAGAGATGTGGTTGAGAAGGTGGTTGCTGTAGGTCTTGATGCTTCAAAGGCGGAAGTAAAGAAGATTATGGTTCAACCACTGATAACAGTAGATGAAGGGTCTTCAATAGTTGAGGCTATCAGAATTATGAGGAAAAATAATATAAGAAGGCTACCTGTCTTAAGAAACGGAAAATTAGTAGGGATCGTTACTGAGAGAGATTTACTTAGAGCAATGGCGCTTCATGCACTGATATCCTTCAGACCAATATTGTAGTTTATGAAGGTGTATTTCGAGTTGGTATTTGCATTCCTCCTCATAAGAGTTAGTTCTGGTAAAAGTGTTGAAGTGCTTGAAAAGATACAGAAATTGTCTTCTGTCAAGGAAGTTACATCAACCTATGGTGAGTACGATTTGTTGGTGAAGGTTGAGGTAGATAGCCTCAAGGAGCTTGATTCATTTGTTTATAAAAAAGTACGCACAATCCTTGGGATAGAGACAACCACAACGATGGTTGCAGCTCATTTAGATAGAAAATAATATTTGTGGGTTGATTTTAGAGTGGTTAACTTTGGAATTGAGTTCGTTCCAAGAGACCTATACTGGAAAACCACGTTCTATGCTATTCAAGCGGAGAAACTAGGATTCAACTACCTATGGATAACAGATCACTTCAACAACAGAAACGTGTACGTTTCCCTATCCATAGTTTCAGCATACACTGACAAAATTAAATTAGGGCCAGGAGTCACCAACCCATACTTAACACATCCGGTGATGACCGCACAGGCAGTAGCTTCTCTTAACGAATTCGCCCCTGGAAGAGTTGTTTGCGGTCTAGGTGTTGGGGACAAAACAACATTAACCATGGTAAACATTGAGCAGACGAAACCCCTAACCGCCATCAGAGACACAGTTAAAATAATTCGCGAAATCACCTCAGGCAAAAGTGTTGAGCTCATGGGCGGGCTCTTCAATGTTTCAGGAGCCAAATTCAACTTCAGGGCAAGTGGCTCAATCCCAATTTTCATAGGTGCCCAAGGACCTAAGATGCTTATGCTGGCCGCGGAGGTAGGCGACGGAGTGCTAATAAATGCCTCCCACCCAAGCGATGTTGAGAATGCTATGGGGTACATTAAAGAGGGAGCAGCGAAGGCTGGGAAAAAAATGGATGAACTGGAAGTCGCTGCCTACACCTCTTTTTCAATAGCTGAAGATGAGAAGAAAGCTTTAAAGGCAGCTACACCTGTTGTAGCGTACATTGTTGCAGGATCGCCTGAGACAGTTTTAACGAAACATAGGATTCAAGTTGAATCGGCTAATAGAATTAGGGAGGCCATTACAAAGGGAGCGTGGAAGGATGCGTTCTCAGAAGTAACACCTGAGATGGTAGATGCATTCTCAATCTGCGGCACACCGGAAACCTGTGTCGAGAAGATTGATAGGTTGCTTAAGCTTGGTGTAACACAAATCGTAATCGGATCACCGGTTGGACCTAACATACGGAAATCAATCTACGTGGCTGGAAATGAAATCTTAACTCACTACCTAGCTTGAACACTCATTGATTCAAATAATGTCCTAAACATTTTTTTAGAAGCAAATTCTGTTTTGTCAATACAACTCTATACCATTTTTACTGTGAAGTGAGCTCATAACTTTTTCTAGGAAAAGTTTTAATTGGTAACCCGGAATAATATGGTCGGTGAAAGTATATGAGTAAAAAGGTTACTGCTGAGGAGCTTCTAGCTAAAGCTAAAAAACCAGCTAAACTAGCTATGGCCTATCACTCCTTCTATGAGGGGAAAGTGCAGGTTATGCCTAAGTGCGCTGTGAGGGACTATAACGACTTCGCTATATGGTACACGCCTGGCGTAGCGGAACCCTGTAGAGCCATCCAGAAGGATATTGAGTTAGGCTTCCGTTACACGAATAGGTGGAACTACGTAGCCGTTGTTTCCGATTGCACCAGAGTGCTTGGACTTGGAGACATAGGCCCATATGCAGGTATGCCTGTGATGGAGGGAAAAGCTTTACTTTTCAAGTACCTAGGAGGAGTAGATGCTTTTCCAATATGTCTCAACACTAAGAAAGCGGATGAAATCATAACAGCGATGAAGTGGATTGAGCCATCCTTCGGGGGAATAAACATCGAAGACATTGAGAAGCCAAAGTGCTTCTACGTGCTTGAGAAGGCTAGGGAGCAACTTCAAATCCCAGTTTGGCACGATGACCAGCAAGGCACAGCAACAATCATGCTTACAGGGACCATCAATGCCCTAAAGCTTGTTGGAAAGAAGATGAACCAAATCAAGCTGACTATGATTGGGGTTGGAGCAGCAAACGTACGCTCAGCCATGGTGCTGATCCAAGCAGGAATTAAACCAGGCAACATGATAATGGTTGACACTAAGGGAACACTGCATAAAAACAGGAAGGACTTGGAGGCGGAGATGAAGAAGGATCCGACGCTTGGACGTTGGAAGTGGGATCTATGCCTAAAAACCAATGCCGAGGGCGTGATTGGAGGTGTGCCTGAAGCCATGAAGGGCGCTGACATGTGCATAGCTGCATCAAAATCTGGGCCTGGTGTAATCAAGAAGGAGTGGATTCAAGGGATGGCTGATGACTCAATAGTTTTCGCCTGCGCAAACCCAATTCCTGAGATTTGGCCTTGGGAAGCCAAAGAGGCTGGTGCAAAAATTGTTGCAACAGGCAGATCAGACTTCCCCAACCAAGTGAACAACTCCTTAGGGTTCCCCGGAATCTTCAGAGGTGTACTGGATGTTAGAGCTAAAACCATCACCGACGACATGTGTATTGCTGCAGCCACAGAACTCGCGAAGTTCGCTGAGGAGAGAGGAATAAACGAGGAGGATATCGCGCCTAGGATGGATGAGTGGGAAGCATACCCAAGAGAGGCTGTTGCATGCGCGTTGAAGTCTATTGAGCAAGGTGTTGCTAGGCTTAAGCTTAGCAGACAGGAACTTTGGGATAGAGCTGTAGCAATGATCAAGGGAGCTAGGGACGCCACTGAACTATTGATGAGGGAAAAACTGATACCTCAGCCTCCACCTGAGGAGGAAGTTCTGAAGTAAACTATACCTCCCAGTTTTTTCAGAGGGAAGTTGGCATGGAATGTTTACGGAGTCCTTTAGACCCGGAATAACCTTCCAGCCAATCTTGTTCTCTATTGTTACCTTAAGCTTTGCTGCCAGATCAGTCGTTACAGGGATGAAGTGACTTCAAGCTTTCTCATTAGTCAAAATATAAATAAATAAATTATGCGCAAGTGTTATGTGCCTCCACATGTAAATCGTAAGATACTGGTTATAGTGAGAAAACCTTGCCAGAAGCTTCTGGGAGAAGCGACATAGCTGCCGAAGAAACAGTTGAAGTAGTATTTCAGCCTTATGGGAAAAGAGTTCGCGCCCAGAAAGGTGCAACTTTGCTTGAAGCATCTCAGCTTGCTGGTTTAGATATCCGAAGCGTCTGCGGTGGTAAAGGTGAATGTGGTAAATGCAGAGTAACCATTAATAAAGGGCAAGTGTCAGTCTCATCCTTCCACGACGAAAAGTTCCTCACTCCACAGGAGCTTTCGGAAGGTTACCATATCGCCTGTAAAACACGGCTTCTCAGCGATGTTGAAGTAGGAATACCTCCTGAAACTCGAATTGAGAAACAGCAAATATTAACCCAAGCAGTTATCTCAAAGATTGAACTTAACCCCAAAGCCATAAAATTGTTCTTGGAGCCAAGTCTGCTTGGTGAAGGCGAAATAAATTCTCAAAACGTAATCAAACTGATTCAAAGCAAATACTCCCTCTCTCCGCAAATTGAGGATTATGCACTTAGAAACTCCGCGATTCTATCCAAGACCCATCAAGGGGTAACAGTAACATTAACTCGTGAAAACGGTGGACTAAAAGTAATCAATGTTGAAGCAGGTAACACATCACATCGTAGCTATGGTTTAGCGATCGATATTGGCACAACCAAAGTTGTGGAGTATCTAGTCAACCTGAATGATGGGGCTATCATTGACGTAGTTTCAGACTACAACGCTCAACTTCTATATGGTGAAGAACTTATCTCACGAATCGATTATGCTTCATCTAAGAAAGACGGATTGGTTAAGCTCCAGAAAGCTGTTGTTGATACCATAAACAGGTTGATAAGCAATCTAGCTTCCAGAAATAAACTGGAGATTCATGAAATAATTGATGTATGTGCTGCTGGAAACACTGTTATGGCCTACTTATTGGCTGGTTTAGATCCGTCCCCCCTCAATTATAAGAGCACCGTGGTTTCACGGGATCCCATCAAAGCCAAAACAGGGGAATTCGGAATTACGGCAAATGCTAATGCAGAGATTTACTGTATGCCAAACGTCAGCAGGTGGTTAGGAGGGGATGCTGTTGCAGATATAATTGCATCCGGCATCCTAGAGTCCCCTGAGATCTCATTATTAATCGATATGGGAACCAATGGAGAAGTTATTTTAGGCAGTGAAGGATGGATTTTCTCTACTTCATGCGCTGCTGGACCTGCTTTTGAGGGCTACGAAATCAGGTTTGGAATGCGTTCGGTTGAAGGAGCTATAGAACGTGTTAAGATAGATCGAGAAAGCTTAAAGTCAACTTACCACGTCATCGGTGGGCCTACTATGAAGCCACGTGGCATCTGCGGTTCAGGGTTAATAGATCTCACTTCAGAGATGTTCAAAGCTGGAATCCTAAGCTCATCGGGCAAAATTCAAAGGAAAGCAGGTTCACCTCTCATCAGAGAAGGTTTAGACGGCCTTGAATACGTTGTTGCCCCAGCTGAGGAAACCAACATCAGGAAGGACATAGTTATAACAGATAGGGATCTCTACAAGTTCCTAGACTCCAAGGCTGCAACATGCGGAGCCATCATCGTCCTAATAAAGAAAGCCGGCATAGAAATTTCAGAAGTTAAAAATCTCTACCTAGCAGGGGCCTTCGGCAACTATGTAAATATGGACAGCGCATTCACTATTGGATTATTCCCTGAATTCCCGAATGCTAGAGTTGCTGCGTTAGGAAATGGATCTATTGCAGGCGCATACCTTGCACTTCTTTCAACAAAGAAAAGGGAGAACGCAGAGAAGATAGCGAAGATCACGACATATTGGGATCTCATCGACGACCCTGACTTCACGGACGAGTACTATGAAGCGCTAAATATACCTGGAAACCCTAAATTCTTTCCAACCTACGCGAAGAAGACATAGGCTAACGTAGGGGTGAAGATGAAGGACGTTAACCATCGTATAAAGTGTATATAACATAGGTACATTATTTTTTTCTAGCCACGGTACTACATATCAAGTTTTGAGGAAGCTAAGATGAGGAATGAGTACAGTTCATCAAGCTGTTCTATTGGAACATTTGTTGCAAGGAAGCCAATGACTTGGCAATGCTTGCTGCCTCAAAAGAGGTTGGGTCACACATGTTTCCATCTGAATACAGATTCCTCCTTCCTAAACGTGAATGAACATGAAGAAGACTTATATAGTTTCTAAAAAAAATGGGGGCTGAGTGGAGGTAGCTTATTTATGTCAACCATGTTTGATGGCTTCCCTGTTGAGGTAAGTCCTGCGTATGAGGGTGAACGCATAAGGGCTGAAGACCTACATGTTGAGTTCGGCGGCCCCAATGTTGCCCGTAAATTTGAGTTGGTGCGGGTTAAGCCTATGGGGGAAGTTGAGGACGGCAAGGTTGAGGTTGTTGGACCCGACATCTCAGAGCTGAAGGAGGGAGGTTCATACCCTCTGGGCATAGTCATCTGGGTTGCGGGAGCGAAGCTAGATACCGACTTGGAGTCTGTAATCGAGCGCCGTGTTTACCTTTACACAAACTACGTTGAAGGGGTTATGCGCCTAAACCAGAGGTACGACATCTGGATGAGGGTAGGCAAGAAAGCATTCAAGAAAGGATTAACCGCCTTCAAGTGGATAGGCATAGCCCTGATAAAGCTCTTCAAAGCTGAGATGCCCTACATAGAGAAGATGCAGGTAACCTTCATCACAGACCCGAAGAAGGTTGATGAACTGCATGGGGAGGCATTGAAGATCTATGAGGCTAGAGATGCTAGGGTTAGGGGTATGAGCGATGACGATGTGGACACGTTCTACGGATGCATTCTATGCCAATCCTTCGCGCCTTCACATGTTTGCACGATAACGCCGGAGAGAATATCTTTCTGCGGCTCCCTAACATGGTTTGACTCTAGAGCTGCAGCTAACATAGATCCAAAGGGACCTAACTTCCCTATTCCCAAGGGCAAATTACTTGATCCAGTTAAAGGTGAGTATGAAGGTATTAATGAAATCACAGCAAAGAAGTCTCTGGGCTCAACGAAACGCGTATACCTCTACAGCATATTTGGGTACCCAATGACATCCTGCGGATGCTTTGAGTGCATAGCCTTCTACATACCTGAGGTTGATGGAATAGGAATTGTCGATAGGCCCTTCAAGCTGTCCAGTGTTAACGGCTTAACCTTCTCCACGATGGCTGCTCAAACCGGAGGAGGCATTCAAGCTGAAGGCTTTCTTGGTATTGCTGTTGAGTTTATGAGGTCCAGAAAATTTTTCGCTGCTGATGGAGGATGGAGCAGAATTGCTTGGATGCCCGCAGAGCTAAAGGAAAAGGTGAAAGATGCAATACCGAAGGAACTTTACGATAAGATTGCATCGGAGAAGAATGTTACAAACATCGAGGAGCTGAAGGAGTTCCTTGTTGATAAGGGGCATCCTCTGGCTGAAAAGATTAAGGAGGTTGAGGCTGCAGCTGCTCTTGAGGCAGTTCCAGCTGAGGGGTTGCCCGCAGCTTCACCAGCTGCCTCCGGCATGTTAACTCAGCAGATGTCAACAGCTATGGGTGTTGGAGGTTTCAGGGTGACTATTCGAGGAGCTAAAATCAAGATTGGTAAAATTAAGTTGAAGAAGTGAGTGTGCATAGTTATGGCTAAACCTAAGGAAAAAAAGGTTGATGACCCTGAGAAGCTTGTGGTAGACCTAGTATCTCTGCTTCTAGGCGCCAAGGACTTTGAGTTGGAGGATGTTACGCTTGATGCTGGTGAGCTGACGATTGAGGTTTTGCCAAGCGCCGTCAGGGTGACTGCCCCTCAGGCTGTTGCCCCCCCAAAGCCTATAACGCCTGCGCCGCCGAAGGTTGTTGAGCTCGCAAGGGTTAGCTTTGAGTACCCCAAGATTGACTACCCCTCTCAGATATGTGAGGTTCAGATTGGGGCTACGAAGGCTGAGGGGGGAAGTAGGGGGAAAACCTTCAAGATTGGCGGTGAGGCTTCGCTTCCCTTCTATAGGTTTGAGAAGATACCTCCCTTCAGGCCTATAATTGCACTTGACACATTTGACCTAGCCCCTCCGCTGGCGAGACCTGTAAAGGATTCCTACAAAGATGTTTTGGAGGACCCTGCGGCTTGGGCTAAGCTGTGCGTAGAGAAATATAAGGCTGATCTTGCTTCTCTTCACCTAGTCAGCACAGACCCAGGTATTAAAAATACACCGGCATCTCAATCTGTTAAACTTGTTGAGGATGTCCTGCAGGCTGTTAACGCACCTTTGATAGTCGGGGGTTCAGGAAACCCTGTTAAAGATGTTGAGGTCTTCACAAAAATCGCTGAGGCCACAGCTGGAGAAAAACTTGTTTTCGGCTCGGTTACTGTTGACATGGATATTGAGAAGATCGTTAAGCCGATAGTTAAGCATGGGCATAACCTCATCGCTCTGGCATTCATGGATGTGAACCAAGCTAGGGAGCTTTGTAGGAAAAGCCTTGATGCTGGGCTTCCTAAAACACAGCTTATCCTCGACCCGACAACAGGATCCTTAGGCTACGGGATAGAGTACTCCTACAGCATATTCGAGAGAATTAGGCTTTCAGCACTCATGGGTGAAGACATATTTCAGGTTCCACTTAGCAGCGCAGCTACGAACGCTTGGGTTGCTAGAGAGGCTTGGCAGAAGATACCTAGCTTCCCAGAATCCGTTGTTTCGGATTGGGGTCCAAGGGAGCTTAGGGGACCAATCTGGGAGGCTGTGACAGCGCTTATCTGCATGCTTTGCGGAGCAGACATATTCATGATGATGCATCCGCTTTCTGCTGAGCTTCTCAGGAGCATCGCTGACATCATGTCGAAGAGCAAGCTTCAGAAGTCCCTGAGCGAAATTCAGGTTGAAAACTGGGTTAAGATGAAGGTGTGAGGTGGCGTAGATGCCTAAGATTGTTCGGCCGCTTGAAATCTACAAGTACCTGCCTCAAACTAACTGCGGGGAATGCGGTGAACCTAACTGCATGTCCTTCGCAGCTAAGCTGGTTGAGGATAGAACTCTAACTGAAAAGTGTAAGCCACTGTTCAGAGAACCGAAGTACCAGAAGAAGCTTGAAGAATACCTTGTGATCGTTAGACCCCCTGTGAAGGCTGTTAAGATAGGTGTAGACGAAAACTCGGTGACCGTCGGAGGCAAGGTTGTGATGTTCAGACATCAACTAACATGGCATAACCCAACATCTATTGCCATCGACGTGCACGATGAGATGGATGAGTCGATCCTAGGCGACAGGATTAAGTTCCTAAACGAATTCAAGTTTGTAAGGATAGGTGCGCAGCTAAACCTTGACATGGTCGCCGTCAGATGCGTTTCAGATTCACCTGAGAGGTTTGCGAAAACGGTTTCTAAGGTTTTAGGCTTAACAAAGAAGCCTTTGATACTTTGTTCCTACGATCCAAACGTCATAGAAGAAGCCTTGCTTGTCGCCAAGGAAAGAAGACCCCTAGTTTACGCTGCAACGGAGAAGAACTGGAGCAAAATGGCAGAACTAGTGAGCAAATATAGCTGTCCAGTTGCCATCTCAGCGCCGGGAAACCTCTCTCTCCTGAAGTCTATTTCCAAAACGCTACGTGAAGGCTACGGTATTGACGACATAGTGCTTGACCCAGGAACCTACGTGGAGTCAGACTCATTCGCTGAGACATTAAGCACATTCTCAGCCCTTAGAAGAACTGCTCTTGAGAATGATGATAAGGACGTTGGATACCCCCTTATGGGGATACCTGCCACAGTTTGGCTTTCACCAAGCCAAGATGAGAACTCAACAAAGATAAGGGAATCCATAACTTCATCTCTTCTCATATCTAGATACGCGGATCTACTGGTGATACACACCACTGACGTTTGGGCTCTGTTGTCAAACTTGGTTTGGAGGCAAAGTGTCTACACAGATCCTAGGACACCTCCATCAGTTAAGCCAGGTCTATACGAGGTTGGAACGCCAACTGAAGCTTCTCCAATAATGGTTACGGGGAACTTCGCCTTAACCTACTTCATAGTGAAGGATGATGCTGGGAAAGTTAAGGACGGTTCATGGCTTCTCGTTGCAGACAGCGAGGCTACAAGTATTGAGTCAGCTGTTGCAGGCAGAAAATTCACCGTGGAGAAGATTCTTGATGTGGTTAAGACAACTGAAATCAATAAGAAGGTTAAGCATAAATCAATTATTATTCCCGGCTACGCAGCTAGGCTTAGCGGGGAACTTGAAGAGAGACTTAAAGATTGGAGAGTCTTCGTAGGCCCAAGAGACTCAACTCAAATAGGTGACTTCGTGGATAAGGTTTGGAAGAGGGAAATGGCGGGGGCCAGCTCCTAGCTTATAAGGTTGGAACACCCTCCATCCTTCTGATGATCTAAGTTGGCTCAGAAGCTTTTTGTAGCGGTTTCAGGGAAAGGCGGCGTCGGGAAAACAGTTACCACAGCCCTAACGCTTAAACACCTCGTTGATGCAGGTAGAGTTGTGCTTGCTGTTGACGCAAACCCGGACTCAAACCTAGCTGAAGTCATAGGTGTTCCAGCCAAGAAAACGGTGAGCAAGGTTGCTTTTGAACTTAAGAAGGCAATTGACGCAGGTAAAACTCCAGCTGGCTTAACCAAGAAGGATGTTCTTGAAGCCAAGATCTATGAGATTGTGGAGGAAACTCCAAAGTTCGACCTACTAGTTATGGGCAGAGGCGAAGGCGAAGGATGCTACTGCCTAATCAACAGCCTCCTAACACAGATACTGGACTCGCTTTCTAAGGGCTATGATGTGACGCTGATGGACACAGAAGCTGGTCTTGAGCATCTAAGCAGAAGAACCGATAGAGACGTTGACATTATGATTGTGGTTACAGATGCAAGCGCACTTGGTTTCCTAACCGCCAAGAGGATTAAGGAGGTTTCCATCGAGGTTCACGTAGAATTCAAAAAAATGTATATGCTAGGTGTTAGGTTTCCTCCGGATCTTGAAGGTAAACTGGAGGATACCGCTAAGAAGCTGGGCTACGAATATGCTGGGGCTGTGCCGTACGACGAAAACGTATTCCGCTACAACTTTGAGGGAAAATCGCTTCTAGAGCTTCCCCAAGATTCACCTTCGATGCTAGCTGTTGGCAAAGCGCTTAGAAGAATGAGTTTAATCTAGACGGGAAATAATTCTATCTTCAGCTCCGCCTTTAGGTTAGAGGAGCTTCAGTTACTTGAGTTGAATCCTCCCTTTGAAGTTTAGACAAAGCTTCCTGAGCTTTCGCAGGGGTGATTTCCCTAAAAATCTTCTCCAACTGTTTTTTCATAACCCTAACCTCTTGGCTCAAATTAAAGTAATCTGCGAAAACCTTTGTTGTCCTCAAAACCTTTGTTCTTCCAAGCCTTTCCTCAGACACTAGGCCGACATCACTCAGTTGCCTAACATGCTGGTAAGCCAAATTTCCACGGACCTTCACAACATAGGATTGTATTATAGGCTGCTTAAACGCAATGAAGGACAGAGTCTTAAGAGGGCCGCGAGAAAGAAGCTGCCTAGTCGCAAGCTTCTTAACGTCGTTCACATACTCTGATTTCAGTTGCATAACAAAACGGCCATCCTCAAGCTCAACAATCTCTATGGAACTCCCATACTGCCTATAGCGCTCAACCAAACGTCTTGAAAGTTCCCTAACCCTATCCTCCGACCTAAGCCTAATGATGGATCCTAAGGCTTTAACGTCTAGAGGCCTACCTGTAACGTAGAGTGAAGCCTCAATAAGCGCCATCTGGCTTCTCTCCTTACCGTTCATTGTCACGCCGCTTTGCATTGAGGTCAACCCATCACCTTCCTGTCCACACGTCCTCCTGCTATACAACTGAAATAACTATTTCCCCAAACTCCTCCTCTTGAAGGAGATTTATCTTTCCATCACTTGCAAGGAATAGAAGCATTATAAACCTCCTAACAACCTCAGAGATCGATAAGCCCTCAACCAATCTTGTAAATGGGATTGACTCAATTTTCTTTGATAGATCAATAAGCGAATAGTAAAATTCCTTGAGGTGTTCTTCTATGTTGGTTAGAAACTCATCAAGCTGCTCTATAACAGGTGCCGCTTGGAGGATGGGCTTCTGCTCAACGTACTCCAACCTTTTGCTTGAGAGAACCTCCTCCAAGGCATTCATGATCTGAGCTATAGATGTGGAAGTGTACTCATATCTTAGAGGCATCGGCAAAGGCGGCGGCATATATTCTGTTGGTCTAACCTGCGGCGGCTTAGGCGGCTCCTCCATCTTAAGGATGAGTTCAGACTTTAGTCGATGAATTATTGATGAGGATAGGAGTGCTGTTCCTGAAACTGAGAAGTCTATGTAACCATGCTTCTTCATCTCTGAGAGGAAAGAATTTAATAAAAATGTGATGTTTACGTCCCATGGCCTAACCCTGTGTAGGTGAAGTAGGTCGAAAAGGATTATGTAGGGCGGCCTAATCCAGAAGGGTTTCTCTAACTCAGCCATCTACTGCTCCCCCCATCTGCGTGGGTAACGAAACAACCTGTGAAACACCCTCCCTGGCGAATATGCCATACACTTTACTGGCCCTGGAAATGACAGAGTCCTTCAGGGATACAACTATGAACTGGGAGTCTTCTGAACGGCTTCTCAGGAGTTCAGCAAGCTTCTGAGAGTTCACTAAATCCATATGCGCATCGATCTCATCGAACATGTAGAATGGCATTGGGTGTATAGACTGAAGAGCCAGTATGAAACATACTGTTGCAACAGACTTTTCGCCGCCGCTTGCGCTGCCTATGGTTACTTCAGCCTTACCAGTGTACCTCAGAAATAGGTCAACACCTCCTGCAAAGGGATCTTCAGGGTTTTCCAGAAGAAGCCTTCCAGTTCCCCCTTCAGTTATCTTCGAGAATATTTGGCTGAAATTTTCGTTTATTTTTTTGAAGGCTTCCATGAAAGCTTCTTTCTTCTGCCTATCAAGCTCATCCATGAAGTTAATGATTGCTAACTTCTCATTTTCAAGTTCAGATATTCTTGTAGAAAGCTGCTTGTAGTCACTACTTTTCTGTTCAAACTGTGTGACAGCAAGCTGGTTTACAGCCCCTATTGAATCAAGCTCCCTCCTGAGGGTGTTCAGCGTTGACTCAACTCCTTTGATGTCCTCAGATTCAACCTCCATAGGCTTGTCGTAGCCTAACTCGCGGAGGCTTCCTAGCTGAAGGCTAACCTTAATCTCCCTCTCTTTAATAGCTGGGATCAACTCATTTGTTTCAGAAATCAACGGATCGTATTCATAGGAGATCTGTTTAAGCTGAGACTCTATTTTCTTAAGTTCTAACTCAAACTCCTCTCTTCTATCTTTGAGAGACGTTAAAGTCTCAGAAATCTTCGCTTTCTCAGACTCAAGTTGAGCAAGATCATTCGCCCTATCGCCAATTTCCACCTTAAGCTCATTAATCTTCGCCTCATCTTCCCCCATCCTACGTTTTATGTTCCTGTACTGAATTCTAGTTTGATCAAGGCTGGGAAGCAAGGTCTTCAGCGATGAATCCAAACTTGAGATTTCAACATCAAGCCCAGCCTTCTTTTGCTGAAGCTCATTCAGCTCTTCAAGAAGCATTGAACAGTTTTTCTCAGCCTCAATGAGAGTTGAAGGCTTCGTCTTAAGCTTCAGAGACATTTTCTCTCTCTGAAGTGTTTCAAACTTGCGAAGTGCCTCACCTCTGGAATTACTCATCGTGGATAAATGCTCACGTCCTTTTTCTGTATCTAGGATTAAGCGTTTAACCCCTCTTTCAGTTGCAGTGAGGGCCCTTCTGATTCTTGCAAGGTTTTTCCCTATGTCCTCAATCTCACCTTGGATTGACGTCACCATGTTCTGGCTTTGAACACGGCTCTCCCTCAAACCCACAATCTCTGAGTCAAGTCTATCAATCTCAGTTTCACCTTTACCTATCAAAGACTCTAGGGTTCTCACCGTTCTATCTAGGCTATCTAGTGTGGAAGGTTGTAGAACCAGTGATTCCAGGTCTATCTGTTCCCTGTATTGAAAGTATCCACTTTCCATGCCGCCTCCAGATTCATATAGGTCGCCTGTTGTCGCTACAGCTCTGACGCCGCTCATAGCAGATTGGAAAGCTGTTTTCTGTCCACTGACCAGCACAGTATCGCCGAAAACGAAGTTCACCGCCGGAGTAACATCCTCATCGCACTTTATGAAATCCGTTATCGGCCCAACGACTCCTAGAAACTCAGGGTACTTCTCAATAGGCCTAAGCAAAGCAACACTTTCAAGAGGAATTATCTTAACCCTGCCGATCTTAGTTCGCTTCAGGCTTTCCACACAGCTTATGGCTGTTTTCAGATCTTTCACAACAAGCGCGTTCAGCCATCCGTCTGAAGCAGACTCGACAGCTACTCGATAGCTCTCATCGAACTTAACTAGGCTCTTAAGTCTGCCGTAGATTCCTTGGATAGCCTTAACTCTACCCATTTCCTCAAGTTTAGCCAGAGCCTTCTCCTCACCCCCCAGAACCTCTGCCATGGTTCTCTGGGTTTGGAACTCGATTATTGATCCTCTAGCCTTTTTCACTATCTCTAGAGCCTCTGAAACCTCTCTTCTTCTAGATTCTTTTAGGGAATCGTAATCGGAAAGCTTTTTTTCAACAGCGTCAAGACGCTTAAGCTCCTCACCTCTTAACCTTCCCAGCTCCTTAAGCCTAGCTTTTATCTCTTCAACAATTGAGCCGTATTCAGACCTCTTTGTCTCAAGCGTTTGTATGTGGCTTGCGATTAGGTTAAGTTCAGTTGAGCTTCCCTTGATCTGAGCGTTAAACCCAATCACTTCTCTGTTCAACTCCTCGATCTCGTTCTCCAAGGCTTCAACATGCTTTGTGTTTAGGCCAAGCTCCTCCCTCATACTTCTGGTCTTGTTGAGGGCCTCTGTGTACGCTTTCTTTTTCTCTTCTAGGACCCCCGTCAATCTATCTCTCTTGGTGTTCAGCTTTCTCAGCTCATATTTCATTTTTCCAGCTGAGCTACCGAGCTCTTGTAGGTGTGTTGCAAGGCTTTCTTTCTGTTGGGCCATTGCTTTCAGGTTTGCTTCAGCTGAATTCATCTCAGCTTTTAAGCCTGCAAGTTGAGCTTTTACGTCTCCTATGGCTCTTTCAACTTCAAAGATTTTCGAGCGCCCTTTATCAACGGTCTGTTCCTCAAACTTTCTACGTTGCTTCTCAATCTCATTTTTCGCTGATGAAAGTTCATCTCTCTTATTTTTGATGTGTTCAAGCTTGCTCTGCTTAGCTTCAACATCAGCCTTAATTTTTCTTAACTCATCCTCAAGTTGCCTTATCTGCCGTGATAGAAGTTTGCCCTGAAGCTCCTTGACTTCGTTATTAAGGTACTCATGGCGTAGGAAGTCGTTTCTCTGTTTTTCAAGGTCCTCGACCATAGCTCTAACTTCATCAGTCTTCGCTGAAGCAACCTTAAGGTTCACATCAGCCTGACTCAGCTCGAGGCTGGCTTCAGCCTTCTTATCATCATACACAGCTATGCCAATCAAATCTTCAATCATCCTCCTCCTTTCCTCAGTTGTGACGTCAGCCATCCTCGTAACTGCATGTTGGGGCACAATGTTGTAGCCTGTCACGTGAATGTCTGAAGCTGAAAGCGCATCTGTAATCTGCTTCCTAGAAACCTTCCTCCCATTAAGCCTGTAGACTCCTTCCCCACCCTTGGAAAACTCCCTTGAAACCGTGACAGCATCCGAATCAATGGGGATACGTCTATCAGTGTTATCGAACTGAATCGAGACGTAGGCGGACCTACCAATTGTTTCACTCGGTGCCTTGTAGATAACTTCTGAGAGCGAAGCTACACCAAACTCCCTTGGGCTTAAACCGCCAAGAGCGAACTTCACAGAATTAAGGAGGTTTGATTTACCTGAACCGTTGGGACCCGTTATAACGGTTAAGCCTTTATTGAAAGTTAAGGAAACTTTGCGTCCAAAAGTTTTGAAACCCCGCAGATCTATTTTCTTTATGTAGATACTCAGCTTCCTCCCAAACGTATTTAAGCAGAAGTAAGGTTGAAGATTGATCTACTCCATGGAACTAAAGGTTGAAGCCTTACGCTAGTATTTCTTTCAGCCATGATCATATAAAAAACGCAGATGCAGCAACAGGCTAAATGGAATGTTTATGTAAAATTTAATTAAGTAGCTTCCCTACTGCCCATACCTTCTCTTCCTTCTCTGGTAGGTTCTAATAGCCCTCAAAAGGTCTATTTTTCTGAAGTCAGGCCAGTAGACATCTAGGAAGCAAAGTTCGCTGTAGGCTGACTGCCAGAGTAGGAATCCGCTTAAACGCTCCTCGCCAGAGGTTCTGATTATTAGGTCTGGGTACGGGTTGGGAAGGTGGGCTGTGTATAGGTAGTTTCTGAAAGCTTCCTCATCTATCTGGTTTGGCTTAAGCTTATTCGCATCCACATCTTCAACTATCTTTCTGACAGCATCAACAATTTCAGCTCTGCCCCCGTAGGCCACTGCTATGTTTAAGTAGTGTTCATCATATTGCTTGGTAGCCTCCTCAATCTCCATAAGGGTTTTCTGTAGGCTTTGAGGCAGGAGATCCAGCTTTCCTATGGCTTTAACCTTCACCCTATTTTCATGCAGCCTCCCATCCTCTTTAAAGTTCAAGATCTGCCTCTCAATTATCTGTAGGATTTCATCAACCTCGTTTCTAGGTCTATGAAAGTTTTCTGTTGAAAACGCGTAGACCGTCACTGTTTTAACTCCCAGCTCTAGACACCACTCAAGGAACTTGTCACCAATTTTAGCTCCAAACCTATGTCCTTCTGTCGATGGGTAAAAACGTTCAAATGCCCATCTTCTATTGCCATCAAGAATTATGGCTACATGTTCAGGTGTTTCGGACATCTTCATCTGGTTCATCAGCCACTTTTCGTAGAGCTTGTAGACGCCTAACAATGCTAGGATTCTGCTTAGCAATGCAAGCCTCAGCCTTCAGCGGTATTTAGGATGAACATCTCTAGCAAGCCGTTAATATATTGTTTATCCTAGGCCTAGACCTGAGCTGCTTACGATGGCTATTCTAGCCTGACACAGCCTTACCGACCTCTTCTTCAGCTAGGGCTGTGAACTCAACGAAAGATAGTTTTTGGCCCTTTTTGAGTTTGTCTTTTGCTTTCTCCTTCATGATTCTTCTATATTCAGAGTTTCTCAATTTGGCGGATTCTCTGCTTTCTTCTTTAAGCTTCTTTAGCTTTATCATACTTTTCAAGTATTTGCTATGTGCCTCATCCGCTCTTCCTTTGGCTTCTAGATATGCGCTATGCATCTCATCTGCTTTATCCTTCACTTCAGAGGTTTCCTTAGCGAGCTCCAAAACTTTTTTATGGAGTAGGCCGCTTTCCTCAACCGGCCTAGACATCTCCTGCTTCACCTTATTTTCCTCTATTCTAAGGGCGCCAACCTCAGCGTTGAGCTCAATTAGCTTGCCCTCCATTTCACGCACGTTTTTCTGGACTGACCGCTGGGACTCAAGCATTTTTATTTGGTTAATAAGCTGTTTCTCCTCGCTAGCTGAAAGAGAACTGGTTTGTATTGTCCATTCCAGCTCTCTTATTTTTTCAGCTGTACCGCTATAGTTTCTTCCAATTTTCTTGTCTAGGAGATGAAGTTTCTCCCTGAGGTTTCTCGCTTCACTGAGCCTAGCTGAAATCTTATCGCGTATTAGTTTCTTCTTAGTCTTAAGTTCCTGAACCTTCTTGTTAAGTTCATCTCTCCTATCCTTGTAGGTTTTCGTTTCCATCTTCAGCGCATTGAAGTTTTCGTTAAGTCTATTCCTTTGATCAGCTAATTTCAAGGCTTCTTCTCTAAGTTTCTCCCTCTCCTTTCTCAGTAACTCAACCTCTTCTATCTGGGCACTTATCTCCAGAGTAGGCTGTTCAACTCTAGTCTTGTTCACAACCTCTTCCTCTTGAGTGGTTTCCCATCTTGATTCTATGTAATGACCTTTCTTGTTGAATCAGTCTGGTTTTGAGGTTGTTCTGCTTTTAAAGCTTCCTCAGCTTTTGCCTTCACGAAAGTTTTGTTTGCATCAGCCTATTGCGCAAAGCTTATATTGAGTTGTGCTGCGAATTTTCTGGCTTCGAGGTTTCTATTAATTGGATTACGATGTTGTGATTGTTGGATGCGGTCCTGCAGGCATCTTTTCTGCGCTTGAGTTGACTGAGAAAACGGATCTTAAAGTTTTGATGTTGGATAGAGGTCCAGACCTAGATAGACGTAGGTGCCCCTCCAGCAGGGGTGTTGGATGCGTTAAGTGCAACCCCTGTGCTCTACTCAGCGGTTGGGGAGGTTCAGGCGCATTCAGCGACGGAAAACTAACCCTTTCCCCAGAGGTCGGCGGCTGGCTTGAGGACTACATCAAAAGGGATGAGTTAACTTCATTCATATCCCATGTTGACGAAACCTACCTGAAGTTCGGGGCGCCTGAAAACCTCTACGGAGAAGACATGGACAGGATTATGGAGGTTAAGAGGAAAGCAGCCTTCGCTGGACTTAAGCTTATACATGAGAAGCTTCGGCACATGGGTACGGAGAACTGTGTTAAGGTTCTTCAAAGAATGAAGAAGCACCTTGAGAACAAGGCTGAAATCAACCTTAACACAGATGTGAAAAGCCTTCTAGTTAAGGATGGCAGTGTTGTAGGTGTGGAAACCAGTGGGGGAAAACAGATTTCAGCTAAACATGTTATTGCGGCACCTGGGAGGTCTGGAGCTGAGTGGTTTACAAAAGAAGCTCTTCAACGAGGATTGAAGATACTGAACAACCCTGTTGATGTGGGCGTTAGGGTTGAGGTTCCAGCGCCAGTTATGGAAGAGGTTACTGAAGCCATGTATGAACCGAAATTCATTTACTACTCCAAGTCTTTTGACGATAAGGTTCGCACATTCTGTGTTTGCCCCCACGGAGAGGTGATAACTGAATCCTATAATGACATTATGACGGTGAACGGTCAAAGCTACATGGAGAAGAAGACGAATAACACGAACTTCGCTGTTTTGGTAAGCACATCCTTCACAGAGCCGTTTAAGGACTCTATAGCCTACGGTAAATACATAGCTAGGCTTGCAAACCTGCTTGGAGGAGGCATAATCGTGCAGAGGCTCAGCGACCTTGAGGAGGGGAGAAGGTCAACAAAGGATAGGATTGAGAGGAACCCTATCACACCGACCTGCAAGTCTGCGACGCCTGGGGACCTAAGCTTCGTGCTTCCATACAGGTATCTGGCTGACATCAGAGAGATGCTTAAGGCTATGGATCAAATTATCCCAGGTGTCCATGCGAAGCATACATTGCTCTACGGGGTTGAGGTTAAGTTCTACAGCTCTAAGCTTGAGTTGAACAGGGATCTTGAAACAAAGATCCATAACCTTTTCGCGGTGGGTGACGGCGCAGGTGTTACAAGAGGCCTCATTCAAGCTTCAGCCTCAGGCTTAATAGCTGCTAGAAAAATAATTAGAGAGCACCAGAAATAAATGGGAAGATGAACAGCGGCAGACCCGCTTCCTCTTAAACTCATTTTAGCTTCACATCCTATGTTGCAGCAGACAGCTTCATCTAGCTCTAGCCGACTACTGTGAGTAGAAGGAAATTCCTATGAAGGTTGTTGGGGTTGACCTTGCAGGTGTGGAGAAAAATAAAACTGGCTTCGCGATACTTTCCAGCAATCTTCATGTCACAACATTAAATTTACACTCGGATAGGGAAATTGTTTCAACGATTTCAGATGTGAAGCCTATCTTGGTGGCAATCGACGCCCCGCTAGGTTTGCCTAGAGGAAGATGCTGTTTAGAAAACGGATGCTCCTGCGCCAAGTTCGGATTAGTCAGGGATGCTGAGAGGGAGCTTAGAAAAATGGGCATAAAGGTATTTTCATGTGGGCTTCCCAGCATGAGGAAGCTGACTATGCGTGGGATAAGGCTCTACAAAACACTGACAGAAGCAGGGTTCCAAGTTATAGAAACTTACCCAGGTGCAGCTCAAGACATACTGGGCATGACTAGAAAGGGGAAGGGCTTAAGTAAGCTTAGGAAAGCATTGGTGAGGTACGGGATCAAAGGAGAAGTACGCAAACCGGGAATCACACACCACGAGCTGGATGCCATAACAGCTGCACTTGTAGGAAAACTTTTTCTTGAAGGCAAAACAGTTGCTGTAGGCAGCCAAGACGAACAGCAGATAGTTATCCCCGCTCCCAAAAAGAAAAAGCAAGATTAATCCAAGTATTGATGCTGTTAACTTATCGGCGTGCCTCCATGATTAATTTATCATGCTTATTTTACATGCTTCTGAGGCTTATGACTATGGTGGGGGGAGGGGGTACCCTCACATTTTTTGGATGGGATTGATGCCTCCTCCAATTTTTTGAAGGGGATAGAGGCTTCTCCTCCAATTTATTGTAGGAGATCTCGCTATCCCGTCCAATAAATCGTAGGGGGGTATGGGGCTCCATACATGGGTGGGATACGGTTTTTTAGGCAAGGTTTCCCTATGTAACGGCTTCTCGTTACGGTGTGAGGCATCCCATCCAATAAATTGGAGGAGATGAAGCCCCCTCATCCAAGGGTTTCATGCAATAAATAGAACATGATCATTGTGGTGTGCCGAAAAAATTCATGGGAAGTTATTATGAAAATGAGTAATGAAAGTATGTGTTTTAGTCGAAAGATATTCATTGTAATGTTGCAAGTATAAAGAAGTCCAGTGTCGCTCTCAGCCTCAGTCACCTGGGTTTAGATAACTTAAGCATCAGGTCAAGCGATGGGAAAGGCTCCCCGGCCATACCGTGCAGAAAGGATCCGCCGCTTATCAGTATCTGGCCGCCAGCATCACGTATGTGGCTGTCTATGCCGTGGCTCACCACTTCCTGTGAGGTGTCGCCGCCCAGAAAGATAAGTCCCTCTCCAGCTATCCTTTTCGTCAACTCTATTCCATTCGTGTAGCCTTTCTCGTAAACTCCTAAAGGTCCTGCCCTTATTCTTACTTCCTTCTCCTGTAGCCTCTCAGCATATTTCTCCAAGGTTGCTTCTCCTATATCCATTATTATTCCGTTGGTCTTCCGCATATCCTTGAGCTCTATGTTTTGATTCTCCCCCTCCTCAAAGACAGTGAAGTCAACTGGACAGGCCACATCATATTTATTACAGAGAGTTCTTGCTTCCTCAAACTCCTTGAAGCTGAATTTGCTTTCTAGGAGCTTGTTGTTTTCAGGACCTAAATCCTGCCCCTTCGCTCTAAGTATCATCTGGCTTGGAAGCCCGCCTGTGAAGCCCTCTGTTGTTTCAAGGATCTTCATGAGGTAGGATATTTTCTGAAGCTTGGAGCCGCCCATGATCAGCGCTTTGCCTTCCTTTTTAGAAATTACCTCGTCCAGAATCTTCAACTCGTAGGATGACCTCATCCCTATGTAGGTTGGAGCCAAGTAGGGTAAGCACATTAAACTTGCATTATCCCTATGCCAAACTGGCATTGCATCGTTGATGCACGTTTTCACCACGCCTTTAAAAAACTGAAGGTAGCCAGAGGTGGAGTGGTCAAACTTTGTTTCCTCAGGGAAATACCTCATATTATCCAGCAGTATTATTTCCCGTTCTCTCAGTTTCCCTATTCTTTCTCTGGTTTCAGGCTTGAAAACTTCGTCTTTCGGCACATACTCCACGTCAACATCTGCTGGAAGCATTTTACGAAGCTGAATCCAATGTTGTTTCAGGGGGATGAAGTCTTTGCCGCCTGGTCTTCCTTGGTGGCCCATCAGAACCAGTCCAGCGTACTCCGAGTAGATTTCAAGTAGGTGAGCGTAAACCTGCAGCCTCATATTGTTCTCAGAAATCTTTCCGCCGATAACTGGAAGGTTTATGTCGATTCTCACTAGGGTTGGGCTTTTCAGCTGTGTTCTGAGGTTTATTAGCCTATAATGCCTCAATTCCTCGTAGTAGTTCATACCTATATTTTGCGTTGAATCATATAAAATTATGACGGAGTGATGTGTAAGGGGGCTTTTCCAGCTACTTAACTAAGGTATCAATGTTCGCCTTCATATTACCATGATGTTGCGTATTGCTTTAATATGCCAGTCTTTCATCTGAATTTTTCTTTCACGATGGATTCTGCAATCTGTTTTCCTTTTTTCCTGCTTCCGCTCACGAAACGCGGAAAGTCCGGTTTTCCGTAGAGTTCCACTATTTCTTCTATGCTTCTCCTCATAGAGCTTTCTTCGTCTCCAGCCAACGTTATTGTGAAAATCTTGGTAGGTACCGCTGTTTGCTTCATTGTAGCTGTGACGGTGACATTAACACCATGCTTCTCCCCTATCTTCTTGACTTCCTCTTCTTTGATGTCTATTCCCTTGAGGCGCTTTACATCACCTGCGTAATAAGTCATCTCAACCTCTATTTCAGCCAAAATTACCGCCATGTAATTTGTTAGAAAGAAGCGTTATATATGAATTTCTACTCGCAGACGAAATGCGAGCATGGGTCGAAGTATTTTAACTCTATAGGCGTTGAAGTTGTTTCGCCTTGTCGTTGCACAGGAGAAGATGCTGAGCGGCCTATAGGTAAGATTTTTAAAGGAAAATATGTTAGATGGGGGCCGGTGGAATTTTCCCTATTTGAAGGCGGTATAAGTGGATGAGTTGGAACGCATCAAACAGAAGAAGTTGCGAGAAATGATGGATAGGAAGAAGGCTGGTGAATCCGGGGAAGATTGGCCGGGTGCGCCTATTGAAGTTACGGATTCAGCCTTCAAGGAATTTATCCAGAAATATCCTTTAGTAGTTGTGGATTGTTGGGCTGAGTGGTGTGCTCCATGTCGCATGATCGCCCCGGTTGTAGAGGAGTTGGCTGGAGACTATAAAGGGAAAGTTGTGTTTGGGAAATTGAATGTGGATTCAAACATGGGAACTGCAGGAGAATATGGAATAATGAGTATTCCAACGCTTTTAGTCTTCAAAAACGGAAGGCTTGTCGACCAAATCATTGGAGCTTTGCCTAGAGAAAGGTTAGAGCCTAAGATAACTAAGCATCTATAAGTTTGTCGGGGTAAACAAGGAGAGGCGTTCTCAGCAAGTTTTTATCCCGCTCTTCCCACGTATTTTTTGGCAGGCGATGACGAGTCTGGCCCAGATGAGTTGGATGAAATGGATCTTGAGTGCGTTAGCCTGCCCACTATTTCACCCCTCTATGCAGCTTATTCAGTAGGTGTATGTGTATGAACGTTAGGCATTATAGGGATCTTTTCTTATTTGCAGCTAAGGCTGGTGCTTTAGAAGGATACATTTATGAGAGACCGAAAACGGAGCTTCTGACTAATTGGATAGATAATATCAGCAACATGTATCAAGGTTTACCTGACCGCATCAAAAAGGAGATCAATGAAGTCTATGCTCCCGTATTACGGAGGATTCTACAATACGGGGATAACGTGCTAGACGATTTGCTGAAGGAAAAATTGAAAAGAATGCTCTCACTTGCAACAGGCACCTGAGACTCCACGAAAGCTTCATTTTTGTATAGGCTGGTAAGGTCGGCGGAGAAGTGCTAGAGTTGCCAGAAGCCTACTCCCTTTAGTCTGCTTCATTTGGTTTAACCCCGCAAACTCTTATACTCACAACCGAACCTGCAAGTTCTCTTAGGTTTTCAGGTGTTATTCTTAAATCCTTAATGATTGCCTTTGCAGTCGGATCATTAGCCATACACTCGATAGGGAAGGAGGTTTCATCAATTATTCTGATCTCATGAAATCCTGCCGCTTTTACAGCCCCTATGTATTCATCCCTCATTATTGCCCCTGAAAGGCAACCAACATATGCCTCAATAGAGTTCTTTACGAAGCCCGGAAGTTCCTTCAACAAAACTATATCCGAGATCATCAGCCTACCACCTAGTTTCAGCACCCTGAACGCCTCCATGAATGCCTTCCTTTTGTCAGGCACTAGGTTGATAACACAATTTGAGATGACTACATCCACAGAATTATCAGCAACTGGTAGATTTTCAATCTCTCCGAGCCTGAACTCCGCATTTCCGTAGTTGCCTTTCTTTGCGTTTTCTCTTGCTTTTTCAATCATCTCAGGCGTCATATCTATGCCGATAACTCTTCCATTCTTACCAACTTTGTTAGCCGCGAGAAAACAGTCGAACCCCGCGCCTGAACCAAGATCAAGAACGGTTTCGCCTTCTCTTAAAGATGCAAGAGCAACAGGATTTCCGCAACCAAGACCTAAATTTGCATCTTCAGGAACAGCTTTGAGTTCTTCCTCAGTATATCCTATCTTCCTACTAATATCCTCTGCTAAGCCAGTACTTCCGCAACGGGAACTCACAGGAGCACAGCAAGAGCTTTCCTTTTTGGCTATTTTAGCATAGCCTTCTCTCACGATTTTCTTTATTTTCCTGTTTTTCATTTTTGCTAAACCTATCTCTAATCTCCGTTTCACAATGAATCGCAGAAATGCGATGATCCTTATAAGGTCTTCTCTTCCATACGCCCCGACTCCAAAGCTTCTTGGGTAATCGCAAAACCATGCTCAAAAATATTTCCATCAGGGGTGGGTAGAGACCTTTCTCCAGCTCCATTATTTTGTTTAGCCTAGGTTTTAATCTTAACTCAGAGGTTTATGTGTAGATGTATCTAGACTAGGTTGGAGTGAGCGTTTTTCTCTGGCATGCACACCTTTGTTCCATTCTCCCCCACGGTATAATATTTCACAATGGTACACGTTAATCGGCTAAAGCAGGAGCTCATGCAAAGTATTATATTTTGAATCCGACCTTTTTCAGCTGTAGGATCGGTGAAATGTAATGAATGTAAAGATTCCACTTTTTGCAATCGCCGGCGGAGTAGTAATAACCTTTTTGACAGGTCTAATTCCTAACACAAAACCCCTGCTGGTGGGCGCAACCCATTATGGATATCCACTTCCTTGGCTTATTAGGCTTGTAATAGCTCCAGAGTACTTCCCTTGGCAGGTCAACGTGCTAAACTTGGTCGCTGACATAATTGTTTGGGCCATAATAATCGGCTTAGTACTGTTCGTCTTGGCAAGGGCAAAGAAATCAGCTAGCGGCTAGTTCCAATAAATCAGTTTAATGATGTGCGAGTAAACACTAAGACTAGGATGTTGTCTTCTCACTAGTCTTTAATTATTTTTATATATCTTTCCTTGGGTTTTGGCGTTTCCTGTTTTTGATGTCTTTCTTCCTCTTATGTTCAGAAATCCTTCATAGCTTTCGCAGGTTTCCCTAATTTTGCGTGTGCACACGGTATACTGCATACCCAAGCTTCGAGATTCTAAGAAGCGCACGCAATTTAACTATGTTTATATTAGAGTTCTTGGCTATGCTGCGCTTCAGGAGTTAGCTTTAGGGGAATAGGCGGGGTTAAATAGCGTTTTTTAGTGTTTGCTTTTTTGCTTTCGCTGAATCTCTAAGTTTGACTCGGATTTGAGCGAGGTGAAAAGAATGGGTGAAGAACGACGCGGCTTCGGGCAGCGGCAGATGTATGACGCTGTTTGCGCCGATTGCGGTAAAGAGACACAGGTTCCTTTCAA
>Ga0315280_10001733_pt1 | contig 36797 bp, 29 predicted proteins | sample YL17G06_40_MG_FD_203697 | JGI IMG/M metagenome (GOLD analysis project Ga0315280, IMG submission 203697) | Sediment microbial communities from Yellowstone Lake, YNP, Wyoming, USA - YL17G06_40 | ecosystem: Environmental > Aquatic > Freshwater > Lake > Sediment | place: USA: Wyoming | collected... | reverse complement strand
ATTTTAGGGAAATTTTGACTTGTCATAAACTTGCGGATGTTGATAGAGTCATTTCTCCTAGCCCTCAAGTGGGCGGGTGGGGGAAATTTATAAGATCAGTGATTTCGAGCCAGAAGTCTTCTAATCGCGTTAGGGAGACTAGGCAACGGTTGGAGAAGGAAAAGCAGAGACAACAGCTTAAGAAGGGCGGAAGAGGCTGGCTTCATTTCTAGTTTTAGTCAGCATTCTGAAGCATTGAACTAGATAATGCCTTTTCGATTCCAGTCTTTAACGATTCAATTTTAAGGCGATAAATTTGGGTAGTTATAGACGCAGATTAGACATTGTAGCGGACATTCTGCTTGTAGCAAGCGGAAGGGCTAGGAAAACCCAGATCATGTATCAGGCTAATTTAAGCTACAAGCTCTTAACCAAGTATTTGACTGAAATCAGGAAAGCGTATCTTGTCAGTTTTGAGCGTAAGGAACGATGTTATGTGCTTACATCCAAGGGTCAGGAGTTCTTGGAAAAGTATAAAGATTATTCAAGACGAAATAAGCATGTTGAAAAGCGGCTTAATGACGTTAGTGTTAAAAGAAAAGTCTTGGAAGAGCTATGCTCGAGTAGATAATTGAGGGCTGCAGAAATTTGAAAATGCTTTGCGTTGTGTCGTGCCTTTGCCTATTTCTACTACTGTCTTTAACGACAGTTTGTATGGTTAATAGCGAAAATGAAGCTGCGGCAAAGATTACCGAAGCTGAAAATGCTCTTAATTCAGCTTATGAGGCGGTTTTACAGGCGGAAAAAGCGGGAGCCAACGTCACAGATTTGCTGAGTAATCTCACTGAGGCAGGAGAACTCTTGTCCAAGGCCAAGTTGGTCCTTAGCACGAACGAATCCGCCGCTGCCGACTTTGCCGTTGAAAGCCAAGCAAAACTAAACGGTTTTTTGGCTAAGGCAGATGCTTTGAAAGTGGCTGCAACCCAGCAACGCTACTGGGATTTCATAGTTAATATTGAGGGAAGTGTGGCTGTTGTTTGCGGCGGTCTCATTGTTTGGACTGTGCTAAAGAGAAAATATGAGAAAACTGGAAGTGAAGTTTGAATGGGTCTGCAGAATTATCGTGTCCTTTTTATGGCTGTTACGGGCATTTTGGCTTTGCTTGTGGCTTCCCCTGCGCTGAGCAGGCTACTGGTCTATCCGAGGACAGAGTTTTTTACTGAGCTTTCGCTTCTGGATCTGAATCACAGGGCTGAGGATTATCCGTACAACATCACGCGCGGCCAGAATTATAGCATTTTTCTTGACGTTGCTAACCATTTGGGGTACACGGCTTATTACTTGGTTGAAGTGAAGTTTCGCAACATGACTCAGTCAGCGCCATACGATTTTGGTCCGCCTTCTAATCAGACTCCGAGCAGTCTGCCTTCACTATACAACGTTTCTGCTTTCGTAGCCGATGAAGAGACTTGGGAAGAGCATTTAACTTTCTCCTTTGATTACGCTAACACGACGCTTTCGACTGTGCAGATGCATAGTTTGAGGCTGAATAATGCCGACTTGAACATGAGCGGTTACAGCATAACGTGGGATTCGCAGAAAAAGGCGTTTGATGGGTTCTTGTTTTTTGAGCTTTGGCTGTATAACATGACGAGTGTAAGTTTTCAGTATCATGAGCGTTTTGTTGTTTTGAGACTTAACATGACTCTTATATAGTCAGCTGTTTGGGCTCCTTCTAATTGTTAAAAAGCTTGCCGTAGCCTTACTAGTGGTCAAAAGCGGATAGAGTTTCGAGTAGACAGAAAAAGCAATTGTTGCAGAAATCGGAGATCTCCAAAAGAAAAAGATATACATTTTTATCGAAAGACAGAAGCTGAATTTATTGGATGAAAAGATTAGATCTTTGATCTGTTTGAGTGAAGGCATGTATTTTAGTTCTAGAACATTTTGCGAATCTTATAGATTTTTTCTCCGTGACTGTTTAAGTATCAGCAAACGGAAATATTTGTTGGCATCATCAGAAGTTTAATGCTAGGAGGAAGGTGAAGTGGAAGGAAAAAGCGCGCGCACGCTGAAGCCGGGAGTTTTCCTGATTAAGTTATGCATTTTTGAGTCAAGTTTTCGAAGTCCTTTGCTAGCGTGCGCTAGAAAGCAGATCCTGTTATTTTCTGGCCCACGCTTCACTGCGTGCTCCCAACAAGGAGGTGCCTTTTTGTGGTAACTAAGCCAAAGTCTGCTCCAATCCCTAAGAAAGAAAAAATCGTTTCAATCCCACTGGCCAAACCCGTTTTCAGCAAGGAAATGGAGCTTGCCGCGGTAAACGCGCTTTGGAATGAGCATTTTGTTCTTGGAGAGAGCGTATTCAAGTTTGAGGAGGAGTTTGCCAAGTATTGTGGTGTTGATTATGCTGTTTCGACGAGTTCGGGAACGAACGCATTACACATTGCATTGTTGGCCCTGGGCGTTTCGCATGAAGACGAAGTCATAACGACTCCTGCCTCCTTCGTTGCAACCTCAAATGCTGTTCTTCACGCGGCTGCCCTGCCGAAGTTTGCAGACATAGACTTGGCAACGTATACAATTGACCCTGACAAGATCGAGTCGATTATTAGCGACAGGACGAGAGCTGTCATTCCAGTTCATCTATACGGACATCCGGCAGACATGGACCCGATAAACGAAATCAGCGACAAGAAAAATCTCTATGTAATTGAGGACGCTTGCCAAGCTCACGGAGCCCTCTATAAGAACCGAAAAGTGGGGAGTTTAGGGCACGTTGCATGCTTCAGCTTCTACCCTTCAAAGAACATGACTGTTGCGGGAGACGGCGGAATGCTCGTGACTAATAACGAAAAAGTCGCGGCTAACGCTGCGAAATTGAGGGACTGTGGCAGAAAGAGCAAGTACGTGCATGATGTAGTAGGTTACACGGCTCGTTTGAACACGATAAATGCTGCTGTGGGTAGGGTGCAGCTGAGATATCTTGATCAGTGGAATGAGAAACGTAGAAGAATTGCAGGAATGTACGATCGGTTGCTGTCTGATGCTTCTGAATTGATTCTTCCTCCTAAGGGCAACAAGGGAACCCGACCGGTTTATCACCTTTACACCGTAAGGACGAAAAAACGTGACGAGCTCAAGGCGTGGCTGGAATCTAATGGGGTGCAATGTGGAGTTAACTATGTGTTGCCTATACATCTGCAGCCTGTCTACAAGGAACTTTTCGGGTTCGAGAAAGGGATGTTTCCTAGAAGCGAGGAACTCTGCGAAACCTGTCTAAGCATACCCATGTTCCCTGAACTCAGGGAAAAAGAAATTCAGCTTGTCAGCGAGAAGATGCACGAGTTTTTCCGAACAGTCAAGGAGAGAGGCAAATGGAAGACGAAGTGAACCTTGCGGTCATAGGTGCGGGCTACTGGGGCAAGAAAGTGTTAGCGGAGTACGTTCAGTTGGCCAAGACAGATCCAAACGTAACTGTGTCAATGGTCTGCGATCTGCGAGATGACAATCTGGAGCATTGCTGCCGCGCGTTTCAGATACCGAAAGAGAACCTTGCTAAAGATTACAGGGCAGCATTGCAGTCCAAAGAGGTTAACGCAGTCCACATATGCACTCCGAACGAAACCCACTATCCCATATGCAAAGAAGCATTGAGAGAGGGCAAGCATGTTCTGCTGGAGAAACCCATGGCTCTAGAAGCGAGGCACGCGTGGGAGCTGGTTGGCATAGCAGAATCAATGGGTCTATGTCTTCAGGTTGGGCACATTTTTAGGTTCAATAATGCCCTGAAATTGATGCGGGATCTGGTGGCTCAGCAATATTTGGGGACAATATACTATCTGAAGCTTCAATGGACAACGCTCATGGATTCACCTCTGAATCGTGACATAATCTTTGATTTGGGGCCTCATCCGATTGATATTTTGAACTACCTGCTGAATAAGTGGCCTTCAAAGGTGTCGTGCAAGGCACGAGCGTACAGGCGAGCCAAGTTGGAAGAATTGGCCTATATGATGATGGAGTTCGATAATCATGTCATGGCTCATGTAGAGTTGAGTTGGCTGCAGCCGGGCAAGCTGAGAGACGCCACGCTCGTAGGATCTGAAAGAAGCGCTATAGTGGACTGTGTTAACCAGTCAATTCGGATTTATGAGAATGGCGACGGTGAAAGCTTCAGCCTCCCGGTAGAAATCAACAACACAATTCTGGACGAGGCCAAGAATTTTGAGGAAAGCATTCTGGGAAAAGAGAACCACAACAATCCGGGAGCAATCGGGGCCAGAAACGTGACAGTCTTGGAGAAGTTGAAAAAATCGTTGGAACTAGAGAGAACAGTCAAAGTCGATTGGGGCGAACAGGCATGAAGAAGCTCAGGCACTCTTTCATAGAAGATGTGCTAATCGGAGAAGGCACAGCAATCCATGATCACGTTAATCTCTACAAATGCACTATTGGAAAGAATTGCAAGATTGAGTCTTTTGTCTATATTGAAGAAGGCGTCGTGATTGGTGACAACTGCAAGATTAAACCTTTCGTTTACATACCGACAGGCGTAACAATCGAAGATGACGTGTTCATTGGACCGGGAGTGTCTTTCACGAACGACAAATATCCCAGAGCCAAAGGAGCTTGGAAGATGCTCAGGACAGTAATCAAAAAAGGAGCTTCAATTGGTGCAAAAAGCGCAATCTTGCCTGGAGTCACGGTTGGTGAAGAAGCATTGGTAGGAGCAGGCTCTGTAGTAACGAGGAATGTGCCCGAAAGGGCAGTTGTGACAGGCAACCCAGCGCGTATTAGAAGTTACAGGAATAAAGATGAGCAAGTCTGATTCTACGAGAAAAATCTCAATAATACCGGCTTACCATGATTCAGGCAACCTACAGAAAGTTCTGGATAAGTTTCCAAGCAACGTCGTAGACGAAATATGCCTCGTAATTGACTGCGCCACAAAGGAAGATTCACGGGAGATTGCCGAAGCATCTGGAAAGATAGTAACTCCTATCCACGCTATCTTCAACAAAGAACGAAAGGGAGTAGGATACGCAATAAGAGAAGGCATCGAATACGCTCTGAAGAATGGATACGAGATCGCAGTAATAATAGCTGGCAATAACAAAGACGATCCAAGAGAGATCACACGCTTGCTAGAACCTATCCAGAAAAGAGGTTACGATTACGTGCAGGGTTCACGTTTTTTGCCTGGAGGCAAACGCGTCAAGAATCCTTTCTTGCGAGGCGTTTTCAGCCGAATCTATCCTTTTCTATGGACTCTGTGTACAAACATACGCTGCACAGACGTAACTAATGGATTTAGAGCATATCGATTAGAAATCTTCCGTGACGGACGCATCGAAATTTGGCAGGATTGGCTTAAAGACTACGAATTGGAGTATTACATTCATTACAAAGTTCTTACCCTAGGCTATAAGACAAAGGAAGTTCCAGTTTCAAAGGTCTACTCACATAGGCACAAAGGTGGGTATTCCAATATCTCTCCGTTTAGAGACTGGTGGAAGATAGTGGGACCGCTTGTCTATTTGAAACTCGGCCTCAAAAAATAGATTGACAATGTTGTGACTTTGTTTCCCGGATATGGTGATTTCTTGAAGTTAGCCGTTAGTGCAGATCCTGAGAATGTCGCATTTATCCAAGAGTTACTGTCAATCTGGGAAGTCACTTGGGTTTCTCCAGAGGATTCTGACGTTGTTATCGTTTACAGAAGAAAACCGCTTGAGGCATCTAAGAAGACAATCCTGATTCCCTCAGATTCAATGCATTTTGAAAACTGGGTCAGACATTCTGAGTGCACTGTTGCCAAGAGGGTTGGGAAGCCAATTTCAGTAGCGGCGACTCCTGCAATCAACCTATCATTCACTCCAGAAGCTCTATATGATGTCAAACCATCAAATTGCGCAATGTGTGAGGATTTGGTCATTCCTCAGCTTGATTTTGTTAAAGAATACAAGCGAATACTGCGCCAGACTCTAACTTCAGGAGCGTCTGTAACGTATCGCCTGGCAACTTCTCTTCCGTTGCCCTACAATATTGCTCCAAAGAGACTCAGAGACTATTTGATGAAAAAGTACGGTGAACGTTCAAGGCTGAATCTCTACGACGTTCTGCCCATCGATGCTTTGAGATTTGCACTTGCACATGCAATACAAAAGCTATTAAAAGAGAAGTTTCGCAGAAAAACTTGGGATCACAGGTCATCTGTTTGTGTCTTGACCCATGACGTTGACACCAGAGAAGGTTTGAGGAAATCCAGAAACGTGAAGAAGCTGGAAGAAGAATATGATTTGCCATCAGTATGGTTTGTTCCATCTAAGCAATATACTTTGGATTGCGAAATAGTTGAAGAACTTGAAAACAATGGTGAAGTGGGATCGCACGACACAAAGCATGATGGCAGACTTTCCCGGTTGTCGAAGAGAAAACTGACCGAACGGCTAATGGAAGGCAAAAGTGATCTTGAGTCTGTAACAAATCGCCCTGTAGAAGGGTTCAGAGCGCCTTTGCTTCAACATACATCAAAGATTCTTAGTGCCCTGCGGGAATGCGGGTTTAAGTATGACACCTCTATTCCCACTTGGGAACCAAAGCATCCCCGGACAATGTGCCCACATGGAATTGGAACTTTGTTTCCTATGCTTATTGAAGGAATGAATGAAATACCAATAACAATAATGCAGGATCACCAACTGCTTCATGTTCTGTGCTTGACGCCAAAAGAGACGATTGCAGAATGGCTTTCAGACATTACTATGATTAAGGAGCTCGGTGGCATCTGTGTTTTCCTGTCTCACCCAGAATATGGTCTTCTTGATACGCAAGGTCTACCTTTTTACGAGGAGCTATTGAACACGATTGTGTCTGATCATGAACTGCTGGGTGCTTCTATGAACAGAGTCCTGCGTTCTGATTGATGCATAGGATTGTTGCATGCGCGAAGTGGAGGAATCATGAATCGTTTCTTTATTTGAAGTTCTTTTGTTCAGCACTTTCTTCACCCTTTGGGCCGGGTTCATGTCGTACTTCTCTATAACGCTCTATTTCTCAAGGAAGCCGGCAAACATTAGAAAAAAGCAGGTTTTTCCGTCAGTTAGCATAATAATGGCGACTTTCAACGAAGAGAAAGTCATTGCAAGAAAACTCAAAAACACCGCCGAGTTAGAATATCCTCGAGACAAGTTCGAAATTGTTATAGTTGACAGCGGATCTACCGACAATACTAGGGGTTTAGTGAAAGACTTCGCCCAGAGAGTAGTCGACGGCACAAGAATTCGCATACTGACTCAGGAAGAGAGGTTAGGAAAAGCAGCTGCGTTGAACTACGCGTTGAGACAATGCAACAGTGAAGTTGTCGTTCTTTCAGACGCTGACGTAATGGTTAATAAGGATGCAATTCTGAGGATGACCCTCAATTTTGGCGATGAGAGAATCGGTGCAGTTTCTGGAATCGAGGTTATGCAGAACCCCGACGAATCTTCAACTACGAAGCTCGAACAAGGGTATCGAAGTTTCTATAATACATTGAGACTGGGCGAGACAAACTTGGATTCGGTGGTGATGTGCGAGAGTGAATTAGCCGGTTATAGGCGAGAGTTTATTGAAGAGATACCGAACAAGACGATTTGTGACGACATGGAATTGACGCTCCAAATGCGAAAGAAAGGTTTTCGTGCAATCTATGATCCGGACGTGTTTTTTTATGAGTATTCGCCTTCAGATTACATATCGCGAATAAGACATAAAATACGGCGAGGCCAGGGCAATCAGCAAACTCTCATGCGGTTTACGAACATGCTCTTTAGAAGAAAATACGGAGCATTTTCTTCTGTAATAATGCCATTCGAGTTTTTTATGAACATAGTATCGCCCATTTTGACCGCGATCTGCGTCACCAGTTTTCTTGTCACGGCGCTTTTCTTTTTCAACACACTCTCATTTTTCTTGCCGCTGATCTTCCTTGCAGTAACGGGTCTTGTTGTCTTCATCTATCTGAAAACCACTTCTCCTGCTACAAATGTCACGCTTGAGAAGTCGAGGAGCAATTCACGCATTGAGATGATTGTGTCTATCGCAGACTTGATTTCGATGGAGTTTATCTTATTGTTCAGTCTATTGTCACTGCTTTTGTACGGTCCGAAGTACAAATGGAACAAAATCAAAAGCACTCGCCGGGAATCTTGATACTGTTTTGCAATACGCGGATTACCAGCCCAGCAGACCGCTGTTTATTTCGAATAACTCGCACGGCTTTAGGAAAAACGGGGCTTATGGCTTGATTTGTCCTGATATCATGTTGGTTTCGGAAGAATTTCCGCCTTTCATGTTTGGAGGTATAGGTGCAGTCGCTTTTGATTTGGCCAGCAGTCTCTCCAAGCGGAAACTCTCCACAGTAGTTTTCTGTGGAAGATCTAAGAAAATGACGACCGAGAAGCCAAATGATTATTTGGAGATAATTAGGTTGCCCTGTCTTGATTTGCCGCCTCGATTTCTTTGGTTCCAAGTTCAGAATTTTCTTAGGATTTTAGGAAGGCGGGGCTGTGGGATAATCCACGCGGTCAGTCCTCAAGTGGCGTTTCTGTGCGCTCACTTGAAGAAGGCTTTGAGGAGACCGCTTATCACGTCTTATCACGGTGTTCCTTTCTATGAACTTAGGGGCTTCGTGAACTCACCGATCCGTTACTGGACTCTCGGAGACTTTGGATACAATCTGCTCGAGTTTCCCTTGAACGACACACTCATCAGGTGTAGCTTGCAAAATTCAGAAAAAATAGTTGCTTGCAGTCGGGCAATGCTTAGCGAATTAAGAACTTTTTACGGAAGCATTGACCCCCAGAAATCTCTCATTATCAACAATGGAGTAGATTTCGAGAAAATCGAAAAATCAAAAGATTCTTCCAAAGAATCGGAAAACACAGATGATCTTTCAATTCTCTTTGCGGGACGTTTGTACTACCTTAAAGGAATCACATTTCTCATAAGAGCGCTGCAATACTTGCTCCCGGAATATCCGAGCTTGAAATTGAACATATTTGGAACAGGCCCTTTGAAAGACAAGATTCAAGCATTAGTATTGAATCGAGGCCTGAAAAACAATGTATTCCTTCATGGCCAGGTAGACCGTAGTCAGTTAATCAGAGAAACCTCGGAAGCAAGCGTTATCGTGTGCCCCAGTCTTCGAGAAGCTCAGCCGGTGTCGGTACTGGAAGCCATGGCATTAAAAAAGCCTGTTGTGGCTTTCGATGTTCCTTTCGCAAGAGAGATCATCATAGATCAGCACAGTGGCTTTCTTGCACGAGTGGGGGACTCGAGAGATCTTGCGGCAAAAATAGGGATTTCGCTGTCGGACAGAAAACTTCGAGATAGAATAGGTCAGAATGCATATGAACATGTAAAGCAAGATCATGACTGGGATAAATTGGTCAATAAATACATAGATTTGTACGAAGATACGGCAAGTAGCAGATAGCACTTACGAATTGAGGTAGAGAGACTGAAGATCGCAATAGTGTGTGAAGGCTTCAGTCGGCGATCACTACTTCTCCAGCCGTGGCATCGGGTTTATGCGATACTAAGACGACTCGCTGAAAAAAAAGGCTTCTCAGTTTTCATGATATCTGACAAAAATCCAAATTCCGCCGAAACTGAAGAATTAGATGGTATAAGCATCGCACGAGTCAATAGACTTACGCTTATGGGGATTTTTGGAAAAAGAGAGCTTGCAAAAGCTCTATTAAAAAATGACCCAGACGTCATTGTTTGGTATGGCTCTCCTTTAAGCGTGATATATCTAAATCAACTCAGGAAAATCGGAAAGCCTGTCATCTGGGATATTGATATGGATATACCCGCCTTGAGAACTCTGATTCGCCTCTCCCTTCGTGAGTTATTTAATCCTGATCATAACCTATTTCTTCCTCAGCTATCGACAATCTTTTACCCAAAACTCGCGATAAGAGTTATAGCTAATTCTAGGTTCGTAAGTAAAATCGTCGTTCCCAGCCAAAGTCTTAGAAACTCCATGTGTGCCATAGGCGTCAATCCAGAGAAGATTCGAGTGATCCCGTCGACAATAGAAAGAAGGGATCCTGTCATATTCGGGACGAAAAAGAAGGCATCCCGATCGACACTTGGCTTTGACGAAACTGAGTTCGTCGTCACTTATTTTGGTTCGCCTTGCACATTACGAGGGACTGACACAGCGATCATGAGCATGAAGCAGATATTAGCCTTTAGGAAAGATGTAAAATTGATGATTCTCTCTAGACGCGAAAAAGCCGATGGTTCGGCAGGGGGGAAGTACGTTAAGAGTGAAGAGACGTATTTTGGGAGCAGGCACCTTAGAAGTGAAGAAGATTACTTGAGAAAGCTGATCGAACAAATGGGAATTGGCAAAAATGTGCGAATTCTTCCTGGCGTAATGAACAAAGATGAGCTGATCAGTTACCTGCTTTTGTCTGATATTATCGTTCTTCCCTTCAAGATCATTTTCAGCGAGCCCCCGTTGTCTGTTCTGGAAGCTATGAATTTGGGTAAAGTTGTTGTCACAACTAATCTGGGAACCCTTTCCGAGATTATGAGTGGTGAAAGAGGGATATTGGTTGAACCAAGCGATGCGCAATCATTGGCTCAGGCTATTCTGTTTCTTGCAGATCACCGTGAAAAAATAACACAGATCGGGGAAAATGCACGGCGTTTTGCGGCAGATCTTCCTGACTGGGATCAGGTGACGTTTCATTTCGAGGAACTATTGAACGAAACAGTGACTGGCAAAGATGACTGAGATTGAACGCATGTGTTAGAGAAACCAAGCTGATTGCATATTTCCTTGATCCACTTCTTATAGGAGAAAAGGATCCTTGGCAGCTGCTCAGTGCATGCGAAGAATCATGCGTCCTCGAAACATTGCGTCATAATAAGGTTGGTATGAGATTCAGGAAAAAACTCGAACTGGATAGCATGTTAGAAGTGAAAGTCTTTCATGCTTTTCCACGCGTTCAGGTTTTTTGCGATGACATCGAACTAAAAAGCAAAAAGGATTCGATTGCGTTCAGAGAAATCAAGCGTGATTTCTCTGAAAATAACATTGAGTTCATGTTGATCAAATCCGACGGATCTTTTCCCTATGAAAGCGATAACCTTGACATATTAATAAAACCCAGCATGCTCAGAAAGGTTATAACCTTGCTCAAAAAAGCCGGGTATTCCGAGCTTCCAATAGCTAGAGAACGCAACAAGTACTTATTCAGGAATACACGCACGCCAGAAGTGTTGCCCTTGCATATTCACACTGAGGTAGAGTGGGAAGAAAGATTCTTAGACTCTGCCTGCTTGTGGAATAGAAGCGAGGGCGCCTGCAATAATGGTGGTTTTTTTGTCCCATCTCCAGAGGATTGCATTCTTATCACATCCGCTCATCTCTTCTTTGAGAACCATGAGGTCAAGATTGCAGATTTGCTTAAAATAGCTTCGAAGTTTAGGAATTACAGCTTGGATTGGGATTACATGCTTGGCCATGCAAAAAGGCTTCATTGGAATGACGCTTTTTGCCTAGCCATGCTTTTAGTAAACCTAGTGCACAGAGACCTGTGCGGAAAAGACATGTTGCAACAAAACGTGCTCGCAAAGATTGAAGATACGAAACCAATTCACTTAGCTTTTTTTCAAGGGATTTTGCGGTCTTTCAGCTCTGGGTGCACACCCATCAATATTCCATACAGCGTATCGGTGCTATTCTTTCTCCTGAGGGTTCTACGTGAATCGGATCTGTCTTTAGTTCAGCGATTCAAACACATAGGTCGGGTAGTGTCCAACGTTTTGAGAGAAAGGATCATCAGGTCAGAAAAGCTTGACTCTTTTGAACCCCTTAGATAGGAATGAGGAGCGCGGTGAAAGAAGAACGTGTATCACCGAAACAAAACGAGAGTAATTTGCCTGATTGGAATGGACGGCAGCGGGAAGACAACTCATTCACGTCTAATGAGCGCTCATCTGGAAGAGTCTGGCGAGAAGTGCAGATACATTTGGTTTGGTAATGCCTATTTCCTTTCATATCCATTTATGATTATTTGTCGTATGTTAGGCCTTACAAAGACTTATCATTTGGCAAACGGGTTAGCCGTTTCTGAACATCAATACTACAAGAACCGATCTATTTCTTCGATGTGGCCTTGGATTCAGTTTCTAGATACAATCATTCTTGCAAACCTGCGAATAAGACTTCCACTTTGGCGCAAGTTCGTGGTCGTGTGCGACCGTTTTATTCCTGACATCATTGTCGAACTGATGAGCGATGTGGATGACGATCGACTCTACAAAAGGTTGGTTGGGCGACTGATGCTCAGAATAATGCCCCGATACTCACTGGTGATTTCACTGCGCGTAACGGAAAAGACCGCGTGGCAAAGAAAAAACGATGTACCTGGATTGGAATACCTAATCCGCAGGAAAAACAAGTATCACCTGATCAGTCATGGTCTAGGAATACCAACAGTCAACGCGGAAGGATCCATCGTCTCCGTTCAGCAGCGCTTGATGGCCTTAGCAGATGGGTTGAATGGGAAAACCATCGCAAAGTAGCGTCATAGTTTATTTTCCAGACAAGTGATCTCTTTGGGATCTCGACGATTTAACGTGTGCTTCTTGAACGAGAGGCTTTTTCCCATCGGCGGAACGGCAATTAGAACCCTGAATTTTGCAAGAGCCATCAAAAATCGCGGTAACGGGGTTAACATAATCACTTGGCAGCCAACAGATACGGAGGAGTTTAGAGACACGACGAAAGCGTCAAACATCCTACGAGAAGGAATATGCATTGATATTATGCCCCTTGGTCACCAATTCCTGAGAAAATATTCGCGTATTCTTTATGTAGTGACCATTCTAGTTGAATTCACAAATTTCGCGAGAAAAGCAATTCAGAAAAGGAAAGCAATAGATGTGATTCATTGTGCCACTGAGACGATGTGGGTTGGTGTACTCCTGAAGAGGATTGTGAAGAAGCCTATTATCGCTGACATACACGCAAGCAGCTTTGTCGATGAGGCAACTCCCAGCGTAACAAAGAAACTTCGACAGCTGCTATTTAAGTCCGTTCTTAGAATTGCAGATAAATCGATCGACGGATATTTGGTTCCGACAGGAGAACTGAAAAACCTTCTTGTTTCGTGGGGCTTGCCATCCAAGAAACTGAAAGTGATCCGAAATGCCGTATATTTAGATCAAAAAAGTATCGGGAAATCAAGAGCAACAATTCGTGCAGAGTTGGGCTTGAATAAAGATACCATCGCTATTGCTTTTCACGGTATACTGACGGAACGTTACAACATTGACGCCGTCAATAATCTAAGTAAGATTTCCAAGATTGTTGAAAAAGAAATGGATCGAAAGGTCAAATTCATCATAATAGGCTTTTATGAAAGAATACAGATCCGTGATGAGAACTTGATCTACACCGGATATGTGGAAAATCTTCGTGAATATCTAGGAGCTGCAGACTTTGCTGTTGTTCCAATCTTCGAAAACACCTTAGGAATACGGAGCAGACTTCTAGATTATTTCGCGGCCTCGCTTCCCGTGTTGACAACACCTGTAGGTGTCGTCGGAATGAAATTTGTGCTCGATTCGGGTGGGGTTATCGCACGGAAAAACGTACAAGAACTTGCCGAGTCGGTGATTGAATTGGCGAATTCTCCTGAGAAGTTGAAAGAGATGGCCCAACAATCCAAGAAACTAGTTGAATGGTTCTCCCCTGAGAAGATAGCTGAGGACTTGCTCTCTTTGTACTCGCGAGTCATAGAAAAGAATGGCGATCTCGAATCCAGTTAACTCTCTGCTTAGAATCGTTCAGGAAGTTAGGAATCACCTATCAAGCCAAGCAGTTTAGAAGCTTGAAGATCATTTGCGTCTAATATTGGTGGGGAACATGAATATATTGTGTCTGGCTCCTGTGATGGGAAAAACGCTGTGCGACGACTATTTTATGTATATCCGCCTTCAAGAAAGAGGTGCGAATTTGGCATTCATTTCAGGCAGATCTTCAGGGGCAAGGGCAAATTCGATGACGCTCCCACCGTACGAAAATTTGGATGGAGTTCCAATATATAGAATGTACAGAAACCTGGAGGACATGTGGGTTTTTCCCAAGCGAAGACTCAAAGATGTTTTGAAGATCGCTAAACAGCTAAATCCAGACATAATACATTGCCACCCTGCAGAAAACATGCGACTGGCGCTCTTGCTTCGCGAATACTTCAAAATACCGATAGTAATGCACACAGAGATCGCGAGCCGTATTCGCTCACAAGAGCTTATTGGCAGTTGGAGGATGAGAGCGGTTAGACGTTTAGTGGGATTGCCTGTGAAAGGACCGGCTTTTTGGTCTTGGTTGTGCGAAAAAGCTGATGCACTCATTACATCTCATCCTCCGGATCAGCAAATACTAAATCTTCTGTCTGAAAATGGAAAGCCAGTATATTATCTTACTTGGCCAGCAGATATACCTCAAGGTTGCGAGCTTCCACGTACTAGGGATAGAAGCAGAGGTGTTTACGCAGGCCTGCTTATTCCCTTCAAGAATACTCAGGAGTTTGAGTGGGTATTACCTCTTATTCTTCAAAACACACCCACGAAAGAATTTGTTGTGATAGGGGCTGGTGTTCATTCAAGAATAATATTACGACTCAAGCAACAATACGGAGATGCAATAACGTACATTCCTAGGTTGAAAACAAGGTGCGAAGTTATGAAGGTTATTGCAGGTAGTTATTATGGATTTACTCCTGTCAAAGTGAGATTCATGGGGGGATTTATGGGTGATTGCTGGGGGACGCGAACCCCACTTCTGACGTTGCACGATGTTTTCGTTTCGAAAAAACTAGATTTATGCGTCGCAAAAAACGGGGAGAACCTGATACGCAAGATTAATCGACTTTACGAAGATCCCTTTTTTTATCGACAGCTACAGAATGTCGGCTACGAAGCGTATAAGACGAGAACATCTAATGTTGTTGGTGATGAACTCTATTCTATACTCCAAAGAACCTTGAAAAACGCAAGGGTGCTCGACGACTGAAAAGGCTTCGTATCGGAAACCAAAACTGGTGATGATGCACAAAATGCAAACTAAAGCTGCCTTGTGCAGTGTACTAGTTATCCAGCTGATGACGTTAGCCGCAATAATCTTTAATATTGCTTTTGCGAGGCAATTGTTTGGTTTTCTCTTTGTTGCGTTTATACCGGGTTTCTTGATTCTCAGAATTGTTAAGCTCGACAACCTGCGTATTTACCTCAATATTCTTCTTTCAGTCGGATTGAGCATTACTTTCATGATGTTTCTCGGGTTGCTGCTAAATGCGCTGTTTCCAGTTTTTGGCTTGCAAAACCCGCTCTCCACTTTTCCTATAGTTGTATCCACTAGTTCATTTGTACTAGTATCATGTGCTCTTCTATCAAGAAGATCTGAACCATTCCTGTCTTTGCCTATGCCTCGCCCTAAACTTTTTTTGCCTATTGTGTTTCTAGTAAGTATTCCGTTTGTGACTGTCATAGGGACAGAAATAGCGCGCACTACAGGCAACACACTTGTCCTTATGCTACTAGTGATATTGACCTCGCTCGTTGTACTAAGTGCTTTCTGGAACAAGTTGATTTCTGCAGAGATTTACCCCTTAGCGATTCTCGCGATAGCTCTCTTTCTTCTTTTTCATGTTTCTCTAATATCCAGTTACAATATGGGCGCTGACATTCATAGGGAGGCTTATTTTGCCCAGACAACTTTTATAAATTCATTTTGGAACCGCAGCCTTTCGTTTAATCCTTATAACGCGATGTTAAGTGTAACTGTCTTACCAACTATTTTTGCGAATTTCTTGAACGTCGATATTACGTGGGTCTTCAAAATTGCTTATCCTTTGATCTATTCGCTCGTGCCCTTGATTCTGTATTTTGCTTACCGAAAACAGACTGGCTCTCTTGTTGCTTTTCTATCAGTCTTCTTCTTCATGTCGATGGATACATTCTACGTTCAAATGCTAGGGCTAGCTAGACAGATGATTGCCGAGTTATTCTTGGCTCTCTTGATTTTATTGATTGCAGACGAAAAGATGGGCATAGTTAAGAAGAAGCTTATGCTTGTCATTTTCAGCATTGCACTGTTGTGGTCGCATTATGCAGTCGCATACTTGTTTCTATTCCTTGCTTTGGTTACCTTCTCAATCTCAGAATATTTCAAAGGTACTGGTAAAACCACAGTTCGGCTAATTACTGGTAAATTCATATTTGGATATGCCCTAGCAACTTCCGCATGGTACATCTTTGTGGTTCCAGCGGCATCAAAGACTTTTGCAGATGCATTGGGTTATATATACAACGCCCTCATATCGAGTGAACCAGGTCCCGGTACGACGGGTCTCCTTCCTACAGCATTTACCCCTATCCGTCAAGCAAGCCAATATTTGTTTTATCTATTGCAGCTATTTGTGGTTGTTGGAATAATTGTCTTGATATTAAAGCGCAAAAAGTCTCAATTCGTCCCAGAATACGCTGCAATGTCTATAGGTGGATTCCTACTATTACTAATGAGCTTCTTTCTTCCTAATTTTGCTGCAAGCCTAAACATCTCAAGAATATATCATCTATCACTTTTCCTCTTGGCCCCGTTTTGCATCAGAGGGGGCATAAGCATTTTCCAATCAATAGCAAGCATGAAATCACGCCTTCGTCTTCTTCCTAGAAAACTTGGCGAAGCAAAACTCGGAAGTGTCAAGAAAGCATGGATATTAATGACTGCTGTTTTGCTAGTTTGCTTCTTCTTGTTTCAAGTCGGTTTCATCTATAAGATCAGTGGAGACCAGCCAACTTCGATACCTCTAAGCATGGACCGAAAGAATAGGTGGACAATATACATGAATCAGCTCTATATCGATCAACAAGAAGTCTCTGCCATTAAATGGCTGGCGCATTATGAAAACAACGAATTAAGAGTGTATGCATCCTCAGAAGCTACGACGTATTTAGCCGACTATGGTTTAATATCGCAGGGACGTCTGTATATTCCAGACCCTACCATATCAACCGAAACGATCTACAGCTCATATTTCTATCTTGACAGACTAAATACTATGAACAACACATTCGTGGGAAACAAAAAAGTGTGGAACACCACTGATTTCTCCCCTTTACTCAACCTTCTAAATAAGATATACTCTAACGGTGACAGCGATATTTATGGCAGATAATCTGATTAACACAATCTCCCTGTCGGCGTATCGGAACACTCATCAAAGTCGCGCGGAAGCTTCAAGCACAGCCCGCGCTATAGAAAAGCATCCGCTATCGTCAAATCCAAGCTCTTGTTCTAACAAAGAGGGTGCGTTAGGATGAACATTGGCCGAGAATATATACCACCCCAATTAGATTTGGAAAAAGCAGCCTCCATTAATACGGGAAAGCGTTGGTTCTACTCATTTGCAAGTTGTCCTTTAGAGTATATTTACGATGTTAATCCGAAGAAGGAACTGCTGGTTGCTCTTAGAGAGAGGGGGGTTGATCTATTCACTTTTGTCCATCGGAATTTCCTAAATGATTCTGCTGATGCGATGTATTCTTTTCACAAAGAGGTTGAAAATTACGCCATTATGAGGATCGTTTCGTACAGCGAGTGGTGGAGCAGTACAATCAAGAAGCGAGAAAGGCAAAGCGTTAAGAAAGCGAAGAAGAGTGGTGTTACGGTAAAGAAAGTCATTATCAACGAGGATTTTCTGAGAGGTGTGCAGAAGATATACAATGAAACTCCATTCAGGGAGGGTCGGAGATATTCTGGATATGGGCAAAGCATACAGATCTTGGAGAAAAAGTTTGGAAATATCGGCGATTCGGACATATTGGGAGCATACCTTAATTCGGAATTAATAGGCCTCCTGTGGATAACATTCGGAGACCGAGCAGCAATGTTCAGAAGTTTCGTATCGCTTTTGAAGTATCGTGATAAGTGTCCAAACAATGCATTGATATCTGAAGCCGTCCAAAGATGTGCCGAACGAAATATTCGTTTTCTAGTGTATGGAGACAAATATGGTTTCATCCCTAGTTTAGATAGATTTAGAGAGCATCAAGGTTTTTGCAAATTTCCTCTTCCTAGGTACTACGTTCCTCTGACAACGAGGGGTCAACTGGCAATCAAACTGAAAGCTCATAGGAAGTTGGAATACTCTTTGCCCTTGCCAATTGAAAGGGTGGGACTCAGATTGTATAATTCAGCAAGTAGGATTCTACCTCGCTCGATTTGGTATCAGCTTGGAGAAGAATAGCCTTGTCAAAACTAGGTAGCGCGCGCTGTGACAGTGTAAACGGCAGGCGTCGTTAAGTCAGATATTAGAAAGAAACCATTTCTACCTGTGGTCACAGTCACACCTCCGCCTCTGCCTAGCTAGCTAGTTTTGTTCATATAAGGCTGAAGTATCGCGAGGATTGAGGATTTATTGCTTGCGTTATTCACGTTGGCACCGTTGTCGGAGTTGCTTGATGCGTCATATAGGAAGTAGCCCCATCCAATCGCACCGTTATTTACCAGAGCGTTTGTGCCCTGTTGAAGCCCACTTAAGCCACCGCCTAGATAATGACTGTACTCTGTGTCCATCCATGGATAGTTGAGACCGTGGATGAAGTCTGCCCACGTTTGTGATAATGACGTCGCTTGGCTAGATGTTGCACGAACAAGAGCGTATGAATGGGTAGCTAGGATTATGTTGGCGTGCGAACCGCTGAGCACTGGCGAGTAGCAACAGTAATTCACATCACTGCTATCCCAGATGAGCTCGATGATTTTTATGTGACTATTTGAGCCTTCGTTTGCTTCTATCGCCGAAATCCACAGGTTGTTGAAGTCTGCAAACCTCTGCCTCTCCGCCGCACTGCATGGTGAAGATTCGCTGCTTAATTCATTAAAGCTCTCAAAGCACACATTCCATTTCGAGGCGTATCTTGCAGCCATGAAAGCGTATAGATTTGCTACACCCTGCTGGATAGTTGGATTGTTATGACTGTTCAGTAGGTCGCTCGTTCCAGTTTCTGAGCCGCCCACTCCCTGCGAGACAGCCCATGTTGGAACGCCGAAAGTGCTCGTCCAAGCTGGACAGAGAATTATGTACAGCCCATGATTCGCGCACAGGTCCACTAGATTATCAATTACGTTGTTGCCTGGTTCGCCTGTTCCGCTTGCGAAATAGGCTGTGTTTATTTGGTTTAGTGCTGGTCCTGTTGGCTGGGCGAGGCTCCAATAAACGAAGAATCGGATGCCTTTGAAGCCCATACTGGCGATGTTTTGGAGGTCGGAGTCAGTCAAATGGAAGCCTTGCCCAGTATGGACTACCGTCGTCCATAGCCTTGCCTCGTTATTGGCGCTGTTGTAAAGACCCGTACCATTAGTGTGCAACCAAGCACCGCCCGGGTAGCTAATCGTTCCGCTTGTTGGAACAGAAGTTGATGATATCATCCCCCCTATCCCCAGTGAAACACCACTAATCCAAAGTATGAATCCTGTGACCAGTGCATAAACGGGAGTTTTTTTGTTGTTCCACATCTGATGTTGGTTCTCCTGCAGATTTATTAGCTCGCGTGCGCTTGTATATTATGATTTAATATACGTCACACACGCCCGGGTATTAAATGTTCTTGTGCAGGCGTTCAACAAAAAGACATGTAGAAAATCGCATGGAGTGACGCACGGCAGAATACTTTTATAGAATGGCACATCATGAGAAGATACAAAACAAGAAGTGAGGATAAGGAAACATGGATCTGGAAAAGCTGGTTTCACTGCCTAATACACTGCGCATCAAGTGGCTTGTCAGAAGAGGCCTAAAAATCGGAGTTGACTGTTATGTTGCACACTCTGCAGTAATAGACGATTCACGTCCCTGGCTAATCTCGATTGGAGATAAATGCACCATAAGCAAGAACGTTATCATTCTGTCACATGATGCCAGCATAAAAAGATATTTGGGCTACTCCAAAATTGGAGCGGTGACCATTGGAAACACGGTTTTCATAGGAGCTGGGGCGATAATTCTGCCAAACGTCCACATAGGGAATAACGTGATTATTGGAGCTGGAAGCGTGGTTAGCCGAGACATACCTGACAATTCCGTTGCCATTGGAAACCCTGCGAGCGTTGTAAGCACGACGCAGGAGTTAGTTGACTCGCACTTCGCAAGACTTCGCGCTGGGGCGTGCTTTCCGAAGGAAGGCTGGACCGAAGGACGTGGCTTAACCAAAGAACGCAAACGAATAATGAGGGAGAGCGTCGAAGGCAAAGTGGCTTATGCTGATTAACGTGCATAGGGTTTGCGTGGTGGGCTCAGAGCGCGAGTGAAAACTTCAACGCAATGTTGATCGTCAAGCAATAAGATTTTACTACTCCTTAACTCTTCAGGATTTGCACACTGCTAGATGTGAGAACCTGTGTATTCGCGAATCAAAACGAAACATTATCGGTCTTCTTCAAGAATTTTGGATGATTGGAAGACCGCAGGTATTTCCCTTTTTTCAGGGCTGTACCACTCGGTGTTCTTTGAGATTGGCAAGCACGCACTCGCGCCGTTTCAGAACGGAATGCTCATAGTGTCTGTCGACATCGACGTGGGAAGCAAGGAATTAGGTGTAATCAACAAGGGGAAAAACGATCTTAATGTAAGCCATTGCATGAGCGAATACGAAATCGGTGAAATAGAAGAGACTTCCGTACCTGAATTCATCAAGCTATTCGACAACTACAAGTTGCCAGTGACTTTCGCTATCCGCGGGCAATTGACAGAAGTACGTGATTCAGTTCTTGTAACGCTTCTAAAATCACCAGTAAAACATGATATTGGCGCACATGGCTACTACCACAGAAAATTCAAGAATCTTTCGCACTACGAAGCCGAAGCCGAAATCAAGATGATATCACAAGGAATGCGAAAATTCGGGTTAGCCCCAAAAAGCTTTGTTTTTCCCAGCAACAGCGTAGCCCATTTGAAGCTTCTTGAGAAATATGGTTACGAATGTTATAGAGACTATAGTGACTTTCTCCATGACTCCATGTGCATGAGGAAACACGGTGGACTTTGGGAAGTACATCCAAGCCTTCTCATAGATAAATACTCGAAATTCGCATTTCTGAAAAGAATATTGGACATTTCAACAGAGCGAAGATTACCAATGCATCTTTGGTTTCATGTGCGAGACTTTGGAAAGGAATGCAGCGAGATCAAAAGAAACGCGGAAAGAGTCTTTCTTCCACTTCTTGAATATGCAGGCAGGAAGGAGAGAGATGGTGTACTAACGTTTGAAACCATGCTTTCAGCAGCCAGAAAAGCTCAGATAATTAGTAGCGCACGAAAATCTGATGCGCCTTCTCAGCAGATGTGATGATCCCACTTGAAGATACACTCTAGAGAACCAGCCATTGTCTTTGGCGGCGACATAAATGGCTTAGGAATCATTAGAAATCTGGGGGGCTCAGGTATCCGAGTCTATTGCGTCACTGAGCACGTTGACCCTGCGTTTTTCTCCAACAAATGTTATAACCATATTGTGTTACCAAATTACAGGGAAAGAAGCGACCTTGTAAGGTCGTTTCTAGAAAGCTTCTGCAAAAAGACGTCCTCCCGACCAGTCATCTTTCCCACAGGCGACTTAGACGCTCTGATGCTGTCAACATTGGCAAACGATATGAAAGACGATTACTACTTTGTTATACCCAGGAAAGAAATTGTTGAGATGCTCGCAATTAAGAGCAAATTCTACAGGTCATTGGCTGAGAAGTCAATACCACATCCGCGCGTTCTCATTCCAACTAGCCTTGACAGCATGAGAAAAATTAAGAAGGAAATTCGATACCCCGTGTACATACGACCTTCCATCTCACCAAAATTCGCAAAAGTGTTCAAGAAGAAAGGATTCATGGCCAATACCGAAAAGGAAATTGACCATTACTACTCCTTAGCTTCCAAGCACAAGATAGAAGTGATGTTTCAGGAAATCGTGTATGGCCCAGACACCAATCACTACGGAATCTCTGGAACCTTCGACAGAAAAGGTAAACCTTTGGCCCTCTTTGGTTATCACAGGCTGAGAGGTTGGCCGGTAATGTTTGGGAACAGCAGCCTAATGGAAAGCATTGCTCTTTCAGAATTGTCTGACTTGAAGAACATGATAGTTCACTACCTTGAAAATCTTGGTTACTATGGAATAATGGATGCAGAGTTCAAGAAAGACATGCGAGACGGCCAATTCAGACTCCTAGAAGTGAATGCGCGAAGCTGGTGGCAGAACTATCTTCCGACCAAGTGCGGCCAAAACATAGTGTTGAAAGCATATCTAGACGCCATTGGGGAGAACGTAGAGTATAACGAGCAATATACCTCAGGCATCAAATGGGTGGATCTTTTAGGCGATTTTCGCTCAGCACTCCAGAGTGGAGAAATAGGGAGAATAAGATGGTTCAGGTCACTCAGAAACATAAGAGCGTTTTCCTTCTTCGACACTGACGATCTCTTGCCGTTTTTGGCTAGGCCATTCTGCCTTGCATGTGAGTTGTTACACTAACTCCGCAGCGCCCGCTTTGACCTCGTAAATGATATGGTTCCTAACTCGGAGGCCAAATTGGACCACTTATGCCCAGATTTTGGTTACGCTTATTCTGGTAAAGTCAATCGATTAAATTGATCTCTTGTTCTCTTGCATCGTAATGTCGCTTCCCACGATCAGATTGAGATTTCTGAAGAAGAAACCGACAATCCTTTTCGGAGATTGGTTCTTTAGCAGCTTCACCGAGTAGGTATTTTTACTAGAAAGCCGCGCCCTCACAAAATGATGAAGGCAATTGGTGGTGAGAACAATTAAGACCCATATAAGGATTATAGAAGACATCGACGAGATAAGTCGGATCCAGGACAACTGGGACTCACTTGTAAGCAGAAGTAGTTGTAATCCCTTTCTCCTCTCTGACTTTGCCAGATCCTTCAGTTATCTGAACAAAGAGAGCGGATGGAATCCCATGATTGTGACTATTTCAGATGAAAGAGACTTGTTGGCAGTAATACCATTGATGGTAAGGAGAGTCTACGGACTCAAAGTGGCTAAGTTCATTCTCAATCAATGGTACTCACCAGATTTCGTCGTATGCCGCAAGGATAGGAACCACTATGCCTCATTAGCTATTGACTACATATTCAATCACTTAGGGTGTCACATTCTCAGCTTGAGTTTCGAGGGAAAGTCGCGGGATTCTAGGTCTCTCATGAATGATTTCAAAGAGTTGGGGATCCATTATTCCTTCGGATCTCAAATGGGACATCGGGTGCTTCCAATCACTTCAACTTGGGAGGAATTTGAGAGGCTAAAGGGAAGCAACTTCCGAAACAAGTTTAGAAAAATCGAGAGAAATCTTAGCAAGCTGGGAGCTTGGAATGTAGTCCGCAGGGCTGGAAGTGAAGGAGGTCAAGAGATCGTAGACAGGATACTTGAAATTGAGAAGGAAAGCTGGAAAGAGCGCGTGCGTGGACATGATACACTGACGGCTGTTTTAGCCGGATTGAAAGAGGTTACAAAAACGCGATCGAACCTTGAATGGAGTGTGTATTTTCTTGAAGTGAAGGGCCACCCCATAGCCTATTCTTTGGTCATCTGTTACGCAGGCGTTGCTTACATAACCAAAACCTCCTACAAAACTCAATACAGAAGATTCTATCCTGGAATTTACGTCAATCATTCAGCTATCCAAGATCTATGGAAAGTCAATAGGTTCATGCTGATTGATTTTTTGACGGATCTACAATTTATGGAGACTTGGACCAAAACGGTCGTGGATCGTCATATCTGCGTGATGTCAAAGAATCCACTTCTGCCACCAGTGATTGGTTTCTTTTTCTACAATGAGGAGACCACGAAGAAAATGGGAGGCATCTTCCAGAAAGCCATGGGAAGATTCCCCGCTTTCTGGGCATAGCATGAGAGATATTCATCTGCTGTATATGAGGTGATGACCATTCAACTCAATATTAGAGAAAAGGCATCCTTCGCATTTGAGACAGGGAAGGGCCTTCTCAAAAAACATGAGTTAGCATATCAATTTCTGATGCTTTCACATAACCTCTTGTTCGGCGCCCAGCGAAAGGTTCCCGCTTATCTGATTGAGGGAACCGTAAGAGGCACAAATCTAACAACAAAAGCTTTGTACGTTGGTGGCGAAGACAGCTCGCATCAATTCGCCTCACGTGTCTGTTCGCAGCCATTCAAAATAGTCCGTAAAGAGCAATTCCCGTTCAGATGTGCAGCTTCATTTTCTAGGGCAAGTTCTGCGGAAATAATTGCTATTCGCATAGAGAGACCTTTTGCATCGAGATACTCTGAACGAGGCTTTCTGTTACTGCCAAACGTACGCTTCGTTCTTGACTTGCGCAGGTCAATGCACGAAATTATTCGAAGAATGGATGAGGGTAGAAGAAGAGATTTGAAGAAAATAGAGAAATCACGCTATACCTACACTGTTCATAGGCAGGACAGAGAAGTTTTCAGATTCTTTTACGGGAAAATGTATCTGCCCTATGTAACAAAACGCTTTGACAAAGTCGCAAATATTAAGACGTTTCTGGAATCGAGAATCGCATATAGCCTTAATGGAGGCATAGTCATGGTTAGGAAAGAGGGCCAGCCTCATGCAGGCATTCTTTTCCAAGTTCAGGGTAAGAAGCTGCTTGTTAACAGTTTGGGAGTGTATGAGGGGAACCAGGAACTAGTAAGGGCTATGGGCGCCGCTTTGTTTCATTTGATTGGTTGGGCCAAGGCTAAAGGCGTAGAATTGCTGGACTATGGCGTCTGTACGCCCTTCCTTAAGGATGGCCTCTTTATCTACAAGAAAGAGTGGGGAATGAGTGTAAAGGACGCGACCGATCAATCATTCTGTGCACTAAGATTCAATTCCTTGACTGACGGTTCACTGGCATTCCTTAGGCAAAACCCCTTTGTGATTTATGACCGCGGGTTTATCAAAGGGTTAGTTCTGCTAGAAAAAAGTCCGAACAAAGATGAGCTCCGACATCTGTTTGCGCGATACTACTTGCCCGAACTTGCCTCACTCATAGTAGTATCGTATTATCATGACTCCACGACCTCATTGCATGACAAAATCGACTCTCAAACTTCATCTGACTCAATTCGCGGACTGGGCACATTGTTACAGAACGTGTGCGAACGTTTACAAGAACGAGGCTACCGTACCAGACTCATAGAGTTGAGGTCGATGCCATGAGAGTAATACCAAATCCGAAACCCATATGCAGCTCAAGCGAATCACAAAAAGCAACAATCACTGAATCTCTACGCTCGGAAAGCTGATGTGATTTGTATCAAGAGAGAGGCGTTAGACACGGCGCACGTCGACTCGAGATGGGCTGCCAAGAGAGTGCACTCTCTCCTTTCCCTGGAAGTGTGAAGAGAACCCATACGTCTTAAGACTTCATCCTGGCGAGATCGTCGAAGTCAAGTCGTTGGAGCGAGCGCGCGCAAGCTGCGGTTGTGGTGTAATGGTCAGCACATCCTGCTTCCTGCAAGAAGATCTCGGTTCGAGTCCGGGCAACCGCACCATAGTCACAAAAGTGAGCTTTGCAAAGTCACGGCGAAATCGCTTTGTAACAAATAAGGCTGGTGGAAGCACCAATGGGTTCAAATTCGATCTAGAGGAGCTTGAAGAACAAATAGCTGATTACGCTGGGACACGCTTTGCGGTCGCTTGCTCTTCGGCACGAACGGCCATTCGATTTTCTCTGCTCGCTCTTGGAATCAGTCATGGTGACAGCGTAGTGATCCCGGAATTCGCGCGCGCGGATCCTCGAATGCCATTCGAAAAACAGGAGCAAATCATCTCAACGGTGACTCCTTTCTCCCCGTGCGCTGCAAAGCATGCTCGCCGAGGTTGGAAGCATGATTAGAGTTTGTATGTTTTCATGTTGCTATGAGAACGTTTCTGTGGCAAACTATACTTTCAGTCTACTTTCCCACCTGAGGAACAGGAAGGAATTCAACATTAGATGGATTTCTTCGCATTGCAGATGTATTGAGAGATTCCCAAACAGGAAGTCGGCGTGCTTCGAAAGATGCTTATTTATTGGTCTTCCATATCTCGCGCGCCCGCGTTCCAGAATGAAGATTGTCAGCATTGCATTTTCTGCAATTCAGAAATCGCTGGACATCTTGCGCGGTTTCACCTTTCTCCAGAAAATCGGAGATTGCGATTTAGTTCATTTTCAACAGAGTTCATCGTATTCCTTCAGCATCGTCCCCCTACTCCCCATTATTCTACTTTCTCCGAAAAAGAAAATAGTCACATTACATTCCATTGACGAGATTCAAAGAGCCTTCAAATTCTTCTTCAGATTTTATAACCGTGTAGACAAGGTAATAGTCCATTCTGAAAGCATGAGAGTCCACCTCATAGAGAATGGAGTTGCAGAATCAAGAATCACTATAATTCGTCACGGAGCGAATATCCCACGCCTCCTCGGACTGAAGAGGATGGAAATGACTTTTTTTGGAGCTCCGGTAGAGATCAAGGGAATCTCGACCATTTTCGATGCCTTGAAGATCTTGAAGGAGAGGAATCTTGACGTTCGGCTGTCAATATATGGGCTTTATAGTGATTCTGAAAGAAAGATAGCTGAATCACAAGCGGATTCGAGAGGTGTTAAAAATAACTTGGTTTGGGGGGGAAGTTTGACTGAATTCGACTTTGACAAGAAGCTTCAACAAAGTCTGTTCACGCTCGCAGTCTACAACACTCCCGTCTCTGGCAGTAGTGTAATCACTAGGGCAATGTCAAATGCAACACCAGTAATAGCCTCCGATGTGGGAGGATTGAAAGAATATCTCAACGGAGGAGGAATTGTAATTGCCCCCAAGAATCCTGAAAGCTTAGCAAATGCTATTGAACTATTGCTGAGAAATGCTGACATTCGCGATAAACTGGGCAGAGTCGGACGGGAGTTCGCCATAAAATCACTTTCTTGGAAGAAGATCGCAGAGCAAACTGCTGCAATCTATTCAAGCACCTTTGACAAAGTGCCAAACCAACGTGCCTAATCATCCAAGCTAAACAAACCCTCTTCTAGTGATTGAATTGAAACTATCAGTAATAGATACTCTTTGTCCTCGTAATTCCTTGCAAGAGAAGCTTTGTCTTTTGGAACAACTTGGGATAGATGGGATTGAATTAGAGAGCGCTTTGTCTGGGTCGATTAAGGAAAATGAAAAACACGTAGGCGAAGCATTGTCAACATCCAAGGTGAAGCTTTCAACGATCCTTGCAGGATATCAAGGAGATCTTCTGTCAAAACACAGAGAGAAGCGACAAAGGGCTTTGGAGAGAATAGGGCAATATATGAGCGTTTGCGCGGAGCTAGGTGGTATCGGAGTGGTGACAGTTCCTTCTCCACGTAGGAGCCGCGGTTTGTTCACTTTCCAGCTCCTTGGTAACAAGGAAACAAAAAAGCGATTGGCGATTGAACAATATGCAGTCCTCGGAAAATATGCTAAGGATCTGAACGTCTATATCATTATCGAACCCTTGGATCATTCCCTGACAGATTTCGTGAATACATGTGAGGAAGCAGTTGAGATATGCGGGATGACTGGAAGCGATATGGTTAAAATCTGTCCTGATTTTTTCCACATGAGCATCGAAGAACCGAATATTAGTGAGAAAATTAAGGAATTCTCTGATTACATAACTCATCTGCATATCGGAGACAACGATACGAAGTCTAGATTCGCTGTCATGCCAGGCAAAGGTGACCTAAACTTCAAGGACATATTTGAGGCTCTAAAAGCGACAAACTACTCTGGCTACCTGAGTCTAGACTGCAAGATTCCCAATGAGAAAGAGCTGCAATCTAGCATCCAGCTTCTGAAAGGTCTTATCCAGCAAAATGGATGAGAACTCCTTTAAAAAGGAGCATAACACTAAGACAAGAACTCCTTCATCCCGATCGCTCTGCAACCTTGGAGAACACCATCTTTCAGATTCCGTGACAAAAGACTTAGGTCTGAAAAGAAGACTGACGCTGAGAAACGACAAGATGAGAGGTGCGAGCATGGTGGTAAGGACACTGAAGGTCGGAGTAGTAGGGTGCGGCAGAATCGCATCAGCGGTGCATCTTCCTTGTTATCTAATGATGCCCAATGCACAAGTCGTGTCAGTTATGGATGTGGTCAGGGAAAGGGCGCAGTCAACTGCACGCGCTTTTCATGTAAAGAAATGGTACTCCAACTATGAAGAAATGCTAAAAGACAATGAGGTTGAAGCTGTTGATATTTGCTCGCCGCCAAGTATGCACGCAGAGCAGGCAATAGAAGCGGCCAAAAGCGGAAAGCACATCTTGTGTGAAAAACCCATCTCAATGAATCTTGACGATGCACTGAAACTCGAGTCAGAGGTTGGCAAAGCCGGAGTCATGTTTATGACAGGTTTCACGTATCGTTTCCATCCTCTTCTGCAGAAGACTAAGGCAGAGATTCCTAACCCTAGGCTACTCAGAGTCAGCTATTCATTTCACCCCAGTGTAGCTTTGGATCACTGGTTAGCGCGCGCGCGCTACGATTTCAATAAGAGCGGAGGGTTTATTGTTGAGCAAGCCGTACACTGGTTTGATCTGTTTCGATGGTTTAGCGGAAAAGCAAAGAGTGTTTACGCAAAGGGGCAGGTCAATCCGTCCTCACAGAATATTGTGTCACTCATCTCGTATGAAAACGACGCGCTCGGACTGGTCAATTTCAACACAGATTCTTCGCTATCCTTTTTCCTCTTGACGATTGAAAATACCGAGAAATCGGCCATGCTTAGGATGGGATTGCTTCCAACTAAATGGGGAGGCCTCCTCCAAATCAGTAATAGATTAAGAAAGCCAGATTCATACTTTCTCAACAGCTGGGGCGCTAAGAAGACATGGAAAAGGGCTAGTTTTCCAATTTCATTCGTCATGTCAAAGATCCAGGATTCGCACTTGATTCCTTTCTACCACGAGATTCAGCATTTCGTCCACTCAATTCTGGAAAACAGTCCCCCACAGGTAACACTGAAAGATGGATTAGATTCTTTGAGGATCGCGATCGCAACCAAAGAGTCTATTGAGCAGGGAAAGGAAATATATCTGTGATGTCGAATAGTCCTTTTTTCTCATAGGTTTTCGTGGAGAAAAGGTGGTGTGCAGTGAACTCGAAACATCTTGTCTTTACTGGAGGAACAGTAGTTAAAGGTACTGATGAGCCCGAAATGCATGAGGCTACTATTGAGATCGAAAACGGAAAGATAACAGATGTCTACCAAGGAAAAGGTGCTAGTAATCAAAGCGGGAAGACCACATTTGATGTCAGTGGGATGACTATCATTCCCGGCCTCATAGATATTCATGCTCATCATGTAGCAAGATTCGATGCCATTCGGAAGTTGCTGCTTTCGCATGGAGTGACTACGGTGAGAGACGCCGAAGTCACGTCAATTCGGGCGCGCATCTTCAAGCTTCGAAGGAAAATCATGATCAGAAAAGCACCCAATCCAGGGGTTCTTCTGACTAGTCCTTTCTTTGATAGCACCCCCGACGGGGTTTGCCTAAAGATACATAGCTTCATTGCTAAGCCTGTTATTGTTAATGATGAGAAATCCGGACGCCTCGAAGTTAACAAGGCCAAAAAGACTGGATTCGACGTTCTCGAAGTTAGTTTCAACATCGACAAAGAAGTGATGAAGGCCATCGTTTCTTCAGCGAAAGACTTGGAAATGCCTGTAATTGGGGACTTCTTATTCTCACGTAGAGTTTTTGCCACTGATGCTGCGAATGCTGGAGTGAGAGCTCTCGACCACGCAAGCGGAATCGCACAGCAATGCTGCGGCAACCTTTCCACAGTTGGGTTTTTCGAAGAGTGGGAGAATGCTGATGAAGAGAAAGCGTTAGCTTTAGCCCGGGATCTCGCAAGGACTGGAGTGTTTCTAGTTCCAACACTTGTATGGTTTGAAACTCAGTCCAGACTATCAGAGTATTCCGTAAACAGTGTTCCACTTATTGAGCTATTGCCAGAACAGGTTCGCAGGACATGGATACATCCAACTCCGCCTTTTGGGATAGAAAAATGGATGAAGGGTGCAAGAGCCAGTTTTGTCAAGATAGAGAAGTTCCTAGGCGCCTTTGCTCGATCTGGCGGAAAGATTGCGACTGGTACAGATTCGCCGCTTTACTATGTTTTCCCGGGTGCTTCAATGCTGAGGGAGATTGAGCTGCTAGTTGCTGCAAATCTTACACCTATGGAGGCTATTCAAGCTGCTACCAGAAATTCGGCGGAGTTGCTGAACAACAATAACATCGGAACAATAGAAAAAGGCAAACTTGCGGATCTTGTGATTGTGGATGGGAATCCTTTGAAGGACATTAACATGATACACAGAATAAAAATGGTCATAAAGAAAGGAGAGATTTTCTACCCTGAAACAGTCTTGAAATCAATCAGAAGGACACCAGTTAGGGAGGTTCACTAATTATTTTCCAGACGAAAGATAAGGGAGAAATATGAAAACTAGTTTCCCTGGTAACATAGACTGTTGGTCGATGTGAGTGAATTGAAAACGGATGATCACAACGGTTCTTATACAGATGTAAGAATACCAATCACTTCCAGATACTACATCACGCTTCATAATCTGTACAGGCAATTGAAGGAGATAATCCACTATCTCCCAAATCAAAGAAAGAACAGAATCATGCTAGATCTAGGCTGCGGAAACAAACCTTATCAGTCTATTTTTTCCAATCAGTATTCTTCATATATCGGCGTCGATATTAACTCAAGAAGCTTAGCTGACATAATCGCATCAGGTGAGAATTTGCCTTTTAAGGACGAGGTATTTGATCTATGTATATGTATCTTGACATATGAGCACCTCATCGACCCAGAACAGGTGACGTGCGAAGTTTGCAGGGTGCTTAAGGAAGATGGTCTTCTTGTTCTAACCGCTCATGCTGTTGCCGCAGTTCACAATTACCCTCGAGACTACTGGCGATGGACAGACCAAGGTCTAAGAGCGATGTTAAGCAAATGCTTTTCCAATATAGTCATCCATGAGCTGACTACTCCTATTGAGACCATTTCCCAACTTGCTGTAACTTACCTTCCGGTTGGCAAGCTCGGTACTGTTTGCTCGGTGCTCGTGAACAGACTCGCCACATCTATTGGTAAGAGCTCCATTAATACAAGATTGCCAAGACTGATCGGTTCTTATCTCGCAGTGGCAGGAAAGAAATGGAATTATCAACACGATGCTTAAGGATTAGCAGGTAAGCGTGCGCTAGAGAACTTGCTTTGTGTTCTGGAAAGAGGCTTGGCTCAGTCGATGCCAGAAAAAGATCTCAACAGCCGATTCGAACGTGCAAGCATCGAATGCCTATTCAATGGAATTATTTAAGAACTCGAAATGTCAATGTGCAAATCTTCTTAAAGCGAGTTCAGGTTTGCATGGGCTTCTTATGCACGCGCGACAAGTGCAGTTTTGGCACAGTGAGTGATAGAACTATTTTCCACAAACAAATATAAGAAAGCTCATGCAATTTCAATCGAGAAGGGGGAGACACTTTCCATGCCATATTCCAGATATGAGAAAAGAATATTGGTTTTGCTTTTGCTTATTCTACTCGTTTCAGTTGTTGTATGTATTCCGCTCGCGAACTCGCTCGCGATTTTCAGTGATGGTTTTGAAAGCAACAATTTCAACGCTTGGACAGGCCATAGTGGAGACATAGCGACTTCAACTGCTCATCCTCATCACGGAACGTATGCTGCATATTGGACAGCTGCGGGCAGTGGCTACTGTTACAAAACAGTAGCAGGGCAAAAAAGCCTCGATGTGCGAGCTTACTTCTACTTCACAAGCGTACCAACCACTGGTACGTACTCATGTCTCTTGACTCTTCAGGACTCGAATGGTTGGATGGTTAGTGAAGTATGGTTAAGGGTGAGTGGAGGCGTTGCACATTTTTGGCTGTATTCTTGTAATGATTATGACGAAACAGACACAGGCATAACGATAAGCCCAAACACATGGTATTGCGTAGAACTAGGATCATACATTAATACAGCTGGATGGAACAGAGTATGGATTAACGGTGTGTTAACCAGCCATAATATTAACAATGCAGGTTTTGGAAATATAGTTAGAGGTTATTTTGGAGCTTTTAGACTAACTGGAGCTGCTTATAAGGCATATGGAGATTGTGTAGTAATTGATTCCAGCTACATCGGACCTGAAGTCTCAGACAGTAAGGCACCAACTTATTCAGATATATCGGTCAATAATGCTTCATTTTGGGCTACCAAAGCACCGTTGCCGAGCCCACGAGCAGATGGAGCCACGGCGGTCTACATTGGTAAACTTTATTATTGCGGGGGGTATGGTACCTCTGATCAGGACGTCAGAGCTGAAGTTTATTGTTATGATCCTTCAACCAATTCTTGGTCAACAAAGACCCCTATGAACCACGCTACTTGGGGTCAAGTAGCAGCAGTATACAATGGCATGATCTACGTGTTCGGAGGGGTCACCCAATACACGCAAGCCTACAACATTTCAACTAATAGTTGGACTGATAAAACCGGGCCGCCCGGCGACCTAACGGGGGGCAATGGATTGATGGCTGTGACCGTGGGCAGTCGAATCTACTTGTTCTATGGTCAATTCACGTACGAATACAATCCTTCAACAGACGTTTTCACGCGAAAAACAGACGCCCCTGTTACACGTACATGGGCGACATGCGCCTACACTACTGTCAGTGTTGAGGATCGGATTTACATTATTGGAGGCAGCATTACTGGAGGCGTAACGAACGTGAACTACTATTATCGTCCAGCGAGCAATAATTGGAGTTCTGCTCAAACCCCGGCTCCCTATTCAGCCTACGGAGTGACCCGCGACAACCCAGTATCTGGAGGTTTAATCTATTATGGTTTCGGATTTGACAAGTCAGCGACCTTCTATTCACGCCTCTATGCCTACGATGCCACTGCAAACACATGGAGCTCCGCGTTGCCCACTGCCAGTTACGCAAGAGATGGACTATCTTGTGGTGTCATAAACGGCAAATTGTATTGTGTTGGCGGCAGAAACGTGACAACTGCGCCCTACGGAGTAAACCGCAATGAAGAATACACGCCTGCCTCAATCAGTTCTCTGCGAAGTTTCAACTGTAAGTGGACTGACAACGCAGGATTAAGCGGGTACATTTTTGGGACAAACAATACAGGAACCTTTGTAAATGACACTTGGACAGCGTTTCTGGCAAATCCAAGCTGGGCAAACGTTACGAAAACCTTGAACCCAACGGCGAAGGCGGTGACGTATCAATGGTGGGCAAACGACACAAGCAACAACTGGAACAGCACAGGAAAACAGACATTGACAATCATTCGGAACATGTATCCGCTAACTATGTACACGATTGGTCAAGGAAGCGTAATTCCAGGCAATCAGACGTATGCTTCTGGCACGGTTGTGGATATCAAAGCGATCCATGCTCCTGGCTGGACGTTTGCGGGTTGGAGTGGTAACGCTTCAGGCACAGCTAACACAACTGTCACAATGAACGGACCTGTTTCTGTTACGGCTACTTTCACTCAGGATCATTATACGTTGACGGTGAATGTGGTTGGCACTATTGGTTGTATGGTGACTAAGAGCCCTGATCAAGCCACGTACACTTATGGCACTTCAGTTCAGTTGACGCCGATGGCTGCTGCGGGCTGGAGTTTCAGCGGTTGGAGTGGTGACTTGACGGGTAGTGCTGTTCCTGGAACCATTTCTATGACTGGTAACAAGACAGTTACGGCTACTTTCACTCAGATCGAGTATACTTTAACTGTGTCTGTTTCTCCTGACGGTTCTGGTTCAGTGAGCAAGAATCCTGACTATGCACACTATCACTACGGCGACGTTGTTCAGTTAATTGCAACGCCCTTTGCTGGCTACACTTTCAGTGGTTGGAGTGAAGGTCTCACTGGTAATCCGACATCCGTCAACGTCACAGGTGATTTGGCTGTCACTGCTATCTTCACGTATAGTCCCTTCTCAATAGTTTCAAACTCAACAGTTACGCAGCTAGCGTTCGACTCCACGTCGAAAGTGCTCGAATTCACGGTAAGCGGTCCTTCAAATACCACTGGCTTCACAAACGTGACCATTTATAAAACACTAATCAGCGACATAAGCACGTTAAGTATTAAGTTTGACGGAAACCAAATGAGTTACACCATCACCGACTTATATAACTCTTGGTTAATCCATTTCACATACCACCACAGTACCCACAGGGTCATCATGGAATTCGCTCCACAACAAACTAAGACATCCAGCACACCCTTGAATGCGGCAACTGCTGCAATAATCGGACTTACAATCGTCATACTCACTGCACTGGCAATTACTGCAAAGACAAAACGCAAGACTTTCAAACTTCAAAAAACGAAAACACTGACTTAACTGATCAAAACTCCATTTTGCTGAAAGATTGGACTAGATAGCTTACGTCTACCTGAGTAGGCTAGGATTCTATAACACGCGTTTTTGAAATCCCTGCAGATAGTATATATACCATCCCGACCACCTAAATAACAATCTTAGGTTAGCGCGCGCTGCCAATTCCAGCCCCTAAGTGTTTATTGAACAGGAGAACAAAGAATGATAAGCTTGTCGAAGCTCGTTGGCGGAGCATCGATCTTGTTTCTGGCTGCTATTAAGCGATCTAGTAAATGACTACCGACAAAGCCAGCCGCACCAGTTATGAGAATTCTTGAGTACCCTCGCAATGCAGGTCAATTATAAAAAGGAAAGCAAAAGTCAGTCATAAGTCTTCCTACCAGATGGGAGCCAAACCTTTTTGGGCTCGCATGCGGAAAACTTGAAATTCTTGGAAATGAGCGGAAAATCCATGGAAAAAGCGTTTCAAATGGGCAAAACCTCTGCAACAGGAAGTCTCCAACTGTTCATGGGAGTAGCAGTGTCAACACTGATAATGGCCGTTGGCACGATAATTCTCGGAAATCTCCTACATGAAGATGGATATGGGCTATACACGATTACGTTGACTCCAGCATTTATGATAGGCTTGTTCAGAGACTGGGGGGTCAACTCTGCCATGACAACGTACATAGCAAGCCTCAAACTGGAAAACAAGGATTTAGAAATTCGGGACATTATAGTCGCTGGACTAATATTTGAAGTAACTGTCGGACTGGTTCTGACATTAATATCGTTATTCTTGGCTAATTTCATCGCAACAGAAATTTATCACAGACCTGAAGCTGTACCCTTGATTTCGATCATTTCAATCACAATCTTCGGGGGCTCTTTGCTTAACGCATCCCAGTCGAGCTTCATCGGATTCGAAAGAATGGAACTAAACAGTTTCACGTTAATATGCCAAGCAATAGTGAAAACAGCAGTAGGTCCTGTTCTCGTTATTCTGGGATATGGCGTGATAGGAGCATCTGTCGGCTACGCGGCAGCATCTATGTTTGGTGGGCTAATAGGCGTAATGACCCTATACTTCGCTGTGTTTAGAAAGCTTCGCAGAATCGAGAATAAAAAATCTGGATTAGGTGAATTCCAACGGCGGCTTCATGACACGTTGAAGAGAAATCTCAAGAGAATGCTCCAGTACGGAGTACCACTCTCAATTTCCACAATTCTGGCAGGTATTCTGGCACAGATCTACGGACTTGCGATGGCTTTCTCTGTCTCAGACAATGCTATCTTGGGCAACTATTCTACGGCAGCAAATTTTGCTGTCCTCTTGACATTTCTGAGCATTCCCATATCAACGGTACTTTTTCCTGCATTTGCGAAACTCGATCCTAAAAACGAACGTGAACTAGTGAGCAACATTTTTACATCCTCGGTCAAATACACCGCGCTTGTGGTAGTGCCTGCGACAATGGCGATGGTGGTTCTTTCGAAACCCATGATTGGCACTTTGTACGGTGAAGCAAGATTTGTCACCGCCTCATTCTTCTTAACGTTGTTGGTAGTCACCAACTTGTTTGTTGTCTTTGGAAGTCTAAGCCTTGGCAGCTTTCTCTCAGGGCTTGGAGAAACGAAAATGGCGATGAAGCTGGGAATTGTGACGATGGCATTTGGGCTTCCCTTAGGCCTAATTCTCATTCCGAGATACGGCATTTTAGGCGTTATAGTCGGAAATATGGTTTCAGGAATACCTAGCATGTTCTGGGGGCTCTACTGGGTGTGGAAGCACTACGAAGCCAAGGCCGAATTCCGATCATCAGCAAAAATCTTCACAGCCTCAGCTCTGGCCGCCATAGCTTCTTTCCTAACCACAAGCTTCCTGCACACAACCGCTTGGGTACAGCTTGTGCTAGGCATTGCCGTCTTCCTAGTCGTATACGTATTCGGGGCTCCTCTGCTTGGTGCCATAGGTCAATCCGACATTGATACCCTTAGAAACATGTTCTCAGGCTTGGGCATAGTCTCAAAAATAATCAACATCCCACTAAGAGCAGCAGAAAGAGCCGCGCAAATCAAGACTCCAAACAAAAAGCGACGAAACATTAAGTAGAGCACGCATGCGTGTCCTTAAATTCCTTTTTCCACAAACGATGGAGTTAGGCTATATGAGCGTGTACGCCCTTCGCTGAATCGTATATCAGACCGGAGGGGAAGGTCGTCAAAGCACACGCACACCTTCATCCGCACACGAAACCAAAATCAGAACAACAACTCA
>Ga0315280_10001732_pt1 | contig 36806 bp, 21 predicted proteins | sample YL17G06_40_MG_FD_203697 | JGI IMG/M metagenome (GOLD analysis project Ga0315280, IMG submission 203697) | Sediment microbial communities from Yellowstone Lake, YNP, Wyoming, USA - YL17G06_40 | ecosystem: Environmental > Aquatic > Freshwater > Lake > Sediment | place: USA: Wyoming | collected... | reverse complement strand
GGAACATGGTTGGTCGAGAGCGCCCGCTCGTGTTTGAGGTCGTAAATGCACTGCACCTGGTCGTTGTCGCCCAACTGCGTGCCGATGCCCGTCAGGTTGTCGATCTTTTTCGACCAAGTGTAGGTCGCCATCCAGCCGAAGCCGTTAGAAAATCGGCGTTCTGACTTGAACGTGAATGCGTGATAGTTCGAGAGCCCCCAGTTGGGCGCGATGATCTGGATCTGCGGGGCGTCGGAATCGAACTGCGGATACGGGCGCCGCAGGCGGATGGCAATATCGGTACGCGACAACAATTGAGGCGGCACCAGGTTCAGATTGATGTTGCCGAATATCACCTTGCGCCCCAGATTGCCCGTGTAGCCAGTCTCGAAGAAGAAGCTGCGCCACTGGCGCTGAACCGTCAGGTTGAAGTTCTCGTTGTATTGGGTCTTGCGGTGTGGATCGAGGAATTGCACCTGGGATTCGGCAAACTTGCTGCCCCGCGTCCCGAAGAAGGGCGTGAGGTCGGCCGGCGACGGCGCCACCATCGCCCCGGGGGGCAACCCCTGGCTGAGCGTGAAGGGCACAGGGTCGCGGTAGGTGCCCCGCGCATCGAAGCCGAGACCCATGGTTTGGAAGACGTTCCGGTCGTATGGATTCCCGAAGAAGATGCCAAACCCGCCGCGGACGACGGTGGAAGAGAGGCCGAACGGACGCCAGTTGAAACCGAAGCGCGGCGCGAGGTTGTTGGGGTCCCATTCAACCAGGCGCTTCCCATACCCGTTGCGCTCCGGGAAGGTGACCACGCCGCGCACGCCCGCTGGAATGTCGCCCGTGCCGCCCGCCGGGTTGGGCACCCACGGATCGAAATTGTTCATGCGGTTGTTGACTTCGTAGAACGGGCTCTCCAACTCATAGCGCACACCGAGCGTCAGCGTGAAGCTGCGCGAGACCTTCCACGCGTCCTCAAAGTAAGCCCCATAGTATTGGCTGCGCCGGGAGTTCCCCTGGCTGAACTCGGCATTGACCTGGTTCAGGCGGCCGAGCAGGAAGTCGGCGAAAGTCATGCCTGTATTGGCAATATTGTTGCCGCTGGCATTGATGCCGTTCGTGTAGCGCACGTTGAAGATGAACTGGCCGGAGGCAAATTGCCGGCTCTGCTCGTTAGCGTTGAACCGGATGTAGGAGCCGCCCAACTTCAACGAGTGGTCGCCGCGAATCATGTTGAAGTCGGTGTAACCTTCGGAGTTTGTCAAAGAGGCGCGCCGGTTCTGATTGCCCGGCGAGCCGAAGTTGCTCACGGTCACCGTGCCGCCCGGTACATTGAATCGCGGGAATACGTCCGGCATGACGCCCTTGATGCCCAGCTTGTTCGGCCAGTCTCCGCCCAGGCTTACCCCCGAGCGACGGATGTACACCCGGCCAAAGCCCGTCCGGAATGTGGCGAATGTCTTCGGGGAAAACACGCGGGTCATATTGAGCGCGAAGTTCTGGCGCCGGTTGCGAAGACTGAGAGCGTCGGTGTCGGCAACGCCGTAGCCCGCCGTGCCTCCGGTGTCGTTCTTGTCCGGGCTGACGAGAATATAGCGGCCGAAGAGCTTCGTGCGCTCGTTGAAGGAATGGTCGATTCGCATGGTATGGGTGTACTTATCGGTGGGGTCGGAAGAGTTCTCCTGCCAATTGCCGCCTTGCGTGATGGGGTTGTTGGGCGCGCGGTTGGGCAGCGGCACGTAGGAGATGGCCTTCAGCGCCACCGGATCCAGCCGATCCTTGGGAATGATGTTGTTGGGGAAGGGCGTGCGCTGGCCGGTCAGCGGATCGTAAATGACCAGCGGCTGGGCAACGGGGCCTGAGGCGCTGCTGACCTGCCGCGTCACGCGGGAGAGGTCGCCCTGCCGCCACTCGGCCAGCGGCACGGTGCGCGTGCGGACCACGCCCCGCCGCTCCAGGAAGAGATCCAGGCCGTAGAAGAAGAAGGTGCGGTTCTTGAAGATGGGACCGCCGGCGGTGCCGCCAAACTGGTTGCGGCGCAACGGGGCCTTCACGTCGGCCTCCCAGCCCCGCGAGTCCAGCTTGTCGTTGCGGAGGAACTCGTAGAGCGCACCGTGGAAGGCGTTGGTGCCGCCCTTGGTCACGGCATTGACGATGCCGGCGTTGGAGCGGCCATACTGCGCCGAGTAGGCGTTGGCCTCCACCCGGAACTCCTGCATGGTATCCACCGGGGGGTCCATCTCGATATTTTGCTCGCCGATGCCCCCGCGCGAGTTGCTGACGCCGTCCAGCAGCGCGGCAGCCGAATTTGCGCGCCCACCGCCGATCAACATGTCGGCGCCGTTGCGAAACGAGCCGGGGGTCAGGTTCACCAGGTCGAACACGTTGCGGCCGTTCAGCGGCAGCTCGTCGATCTCCTTGTTGTCCACCACGTGGCCGATCGAGCCGGTGACGGTTTCCAGGAATTGGGCGCGGCTGGAGACGGAGATTGTCTCCGCCACGGCGCCCACTTCCAGCGTCAGGTCCCGCTCGATATTCTGATTGATGTTGAGCGTGACGCCGGTGACGCTGAGCCGCTTGAAGCCTGTGTGCTCGACACGGATCTCGTACGCGCCGGGCAGCAGTTGCGGGACCAGGTAGCGGCCATCTTCGGCGCTGACGCCCCGGGCTGACTGCCCCGTCTCGCTGTGGACGATGGAGACGGCCACGCCGGGAATGACGGCCCCCGTCGAGTCCTTGACGGTGCCGCCGATCGAGCCATATTGTGCCTGGGCGAAAAGGACTGAGGGAATTAGCAGGGCAAGCGCAACCGCTCGGAGCGCGCGCATAATGAACCCCCTTTTTCAGATAAATGCCACGAGGAGCCTCGTGGTCGTCCCACAGTATACGCCCATCCGCAGCCCGTGGAAACCGGCACGGACATCCGTGGCGGCGCCTCCACCCGCTGTCCATCGGCCGGCGGCTGCCTGAGGTGCGCCGCGTCAGGAAAAGCCTTGACGCCGCGCCTGCCGGGGAGTAAATTTCTCGGACAGGTGAAGGCGAGACCCTTTTTGAGGCTTCAGAGCTAAGGAGGAGACCATGACTGTTCGAGGGATATCTGTGCTCGTGTTGCTGGTCTTGATGCTGGCGGCCGGCGCCTACGCGCAGGATTTTCGGGCCACGCTGACCGGGGTGGTCACCGATCCCACCGGCGCCGCGATTCCCAATGCCACGGTCAAGGCCATCAACACCGCAACCAATGAAATCAAGGAAACAAAGACAACCGCGGACGGGGTCTACACCATTCCCTACCTCAATCCCGGAACCTACAACATCGAGGTAACGGCCTCCGGCTTCCAGACGCTGAAGCGGGAAGCCATCGTCCTGCGGGTGGCCGACAAGGTCAACCTGCCGGCGCAGTTGACCGTCGGCGCGGTGAGCCAGGAAATCACCGTGACCGGCCAGCAGGATGTCATCGAGACGGCTTCGGCCGACCGCGGCCTGGTGTTCGACCCCGTCAAGACGCAAGAGTACCCGCTCAACGGACGCCAGACCTACATGCTGCTGTCGCTGACGCCCGGCGTGATCTTCACGACGGAGACCTTCGGCCCCTCGGGGAACTCGGGCACCCGCGGCTGGGACACCACCAATGCTTACAGGATCAACGGCGCCCGCACCGGCCAGAACCTGTTCCTGCTGAATGGCGCGCCCATCAGCGACGCCGGCGGCACCTGGGAGCTTGCCCCCAACGTGGAGGCGGTCCAAGAATTCAAGGTGATGACCAACACCTACGACGCGCAATACGGGCGCTTCGGCGGGGGCGTGGTCAACACCACCGTGAAGTCCGGCTCCAACGCCTGGCACGGCGACGTCTTCGAGTACTGGCGCAACAAGGTTTTCGACGCCAACTATTTCCAGAACAACACCACCGGCGCCCCCGTGCCCAAGCACAACCAACACCAATGGGGCGGCGTGCTGGGAGGCCCGATTCGCAAGGACAAAGACTTCATCTTCGGCAGCCTGGAAGGCTGGAGAGAGCGGATCGGGGTGCCCGCTCTCAACAATGCTCCCCCGCTGGTGCTGCGGAATGGCCAGGGCTTCACCGCCCTGGGATACAAGATCTACGATCCCCTGACTACCCATCCCTGCGACTCGAGGACCGAGCCCTGCCAGGGTTCGACGTACATTCGCAATCAGTTCGCGAACAACGCGATCCCGGCGGCACGCATCAGCCCAATTGGGCAGAAGATCATCTCTTACTACCCGGCGCCGAATCTTTCCGGGCTGAACAACAACTACGTCGCCAGTTCCAACACCGCCCGTTACCGCTATGAACAGCCGATGGCGCGCTGGGACCACGTCTTCGGCGAGAAGGACAGGTTTTATGCCCTGTTCACGTATCAACACGGCAAAGAATACCGTGAGACCTATGCCTTTGGGCCGCCGGCCGGCAGCGGCGACATGAACTCGCAGCGCACCGATCAAAACTACGTTGCCGCCTGGACCCACGTGCTCTCGCCGGCCGCGGTGCTCGACGCCCGCGCCGCCTTCGGCCGGTACACTCCCTACTTCCCGCGTTACTCCGACTTCAGCATGACCATCGACAAGCTGGGCATGACGCAGATGCCTCATGCGCCATCGTTCACCCTCAACACGGTGCCGATGATCAGTGTCGGCGGTTACGACTCATTGTTCGCTCTCAGCGGCGCCGGCAATGTGTTTACCTGGAGCACGTACAACCAGTGGAACTTTGCTCCGAGCCTGATGCTGACCCGCGGCAGGCACGCCTTGCGTACCGGTTTCGAGCTGAACTACGTGGCCAACGGCGCCGCCAGCATTGGGTGGTCGAACGGCAGCTTCACCTTCGCCCAGGGCTGGACGCAGCAGCTCTCCGACCGCAGCCAGGGGACACTTGATGGCAGCGGGGCGGCGAGCCTGCTGCTGGGCACCCCCACTTCCGGCCTTGTTGACTGGAACGACACTTCCTACCGTACCCGTCCCTACTACGGGTTTTATGTGCAGGACGACTGGAAGGTCAGTTCTCGCCTGACCCTGAATCTCGGCCTGCGCTATGACGTGCAACTCAACTGGCTGGAGCGGTTCAACCGCGCCGTTCGGGGCAACGACGTCACTGCCAAGAACCCGCTCAGCGACCAGGCTCTGGCGGCCTGGACCAAGGCCAAGGCGGCGTATGACGCGGCCAACCCCACCGCCAGGTATCCTTATCCGGCTCCGCCTTCGACGCTGACGGGCGGCTTCCTCTTTCCCGGGGTCGGCGGCCAACCTCGCCGGCTTTACCGCACCGACTGGACCAACCTCGCACCCCGTATTGGCGTTGCCTGGCGCATAACGGAAAAGACCGTCCTTCGCGCCGGCGGCGGGGTTTACTACATGTCGCCCAACCGAGGCGGCACCATCTATGGATTCAACCAGCAGACGCCGTACACGACCACGCTGGACGGCCTCACTCCTTCCGCCGGTCTTACGGGTCCGTACTCGCTGGTGAACCCGTTCCCGAATGGGCTGGCCGCGGCGCCCCATGCGAGCCTGGGTCTGCTGACCAACGTTGGGAACAGCATCAGCTTCGACCCGCCGCGCTACAAGACGCCGCGGACCTACCAGTACTCCTTCGGAATCCAACGGGAACTGCCGCTCCACATCATGGCGGAGGTCTCCTATGCCGGCAACCATCAAAGCTATATTGAGTCCAGCTTCAACCAGAACTACATCCGCCTGGCCGACTACAATCGCGGGACGGCGGACAACTCGTACCTGAACCGCACGCTGCCGAATCCGTTTTACGGCGTCTATCCCATCACCTCGAGCCTGGGTGGCAGCGCCACCACCACCGCTCTCAATCTGCTGCGGCTGAGCCCGGTCTTCACCGACGTCACCAACAACCTGGTTCAGCAGGGCCATTACCGCTCCGACGCCCTGCAGGTCAAGATCGAGAAGCGAGTGCTGGGCGGCGGCGGCGCCGGCGTCATGACCTGGGTGCTGTCCTACACCTTTGCCAAGGCCTTCATGCAGACCAGCCGGCTGAACAACTGGAACGAGGCGGAGCCGCTGATCTACGAGATTGACAACCAGGACAAGCCCCAGAATCTGGCCTTCAGCGGCGTTTGGGACCTGCCATTGGGCAAGAACCGCAAGTTCCTCAACGTCAGCAGCCCGGTTGGCCGGACCCTGGCCAGCGATTGGCGTTTCAACTGGATTTTCACCTACCTCTCCGGGTACCCGGTTAGCTGGCCCAACCTCATCAATAGCTGCGGCACCTGGAAAGCAGCCCAACAAGACCAGTACCACTGGTTCAACAACGACAAGAGTTGCTACAAGACGCTCCCGTCGTACACTCCGCGCACGCTTCCCAACCGCTTTCCCGACATCCGGAACCCCTCGGCGCCGCAGTTGAACGTGGCCCTGGAGAAGACGATTCCCTTCAGGGAGCGATATAGGCTGCAGCTTCGCTGGGAGGCGTTCAACCTGGCCAATACACCGATTCGCCCCGGCCCGGACACCAGCTTCACCAGCGCGTCGTTCGGACAGTTGCCGAGGAACCAAAACAACTGGCCCCGCGTGATGCAACTGGCGGCGAAGATTCACTTTTAGGTTCGCGGTCGAGATGGTTCGCGCAGGCCTGTCCTGAGACCATTCGGTTCCAGGGCAGGTCCTGCGCCTGCCCCCTGAAGTACCTACCGGATTCGCGCACCCTCGCCGGGAACCGCTCCCTCTCGCCCGGCGCAAACTGCGCGCCGGGCTCCGGTCGCGGCTCTGTTTGAGCCGCGATGCAACAAACAGAGCCGCGACCGAAGCGACCCGCGGTTTCTGCGGGTCGCGAGAGGGAGCGGTTCCCCGGTGACGAGTTTTGCAGGTACCGCCCCTCAGAGCCACGGCCCGTGAAGCGGCCGGCGGTTCAGTTCGGGCTTGCTCTTGGGACCCAGGCGGGGTATGCTCGGATTCGGTTCGACCCGGCGTGGCCCGGTGGCGGCTGGCGCCTGCAAAGTTTCCGCGGGGGCGCGGAAGGCACAGAGTAGCCCAATTGAAAATGGCCCTGTGCCCGACGTGAAACGCTCCCGCGGAATCCCTTCACCACAAAGACACCAAGAACACAGAGTCCACAAAGTTCTTTTTTCTTTGTGGTGCTTTGTGTTCTTTGCGTCTTTGTGGTCTAACTTATTCTTTCCAGGCCGAATTTCTTCATTTTGTAGCGCAGCGCGTCGCGGCTGATGTCCAGCAGGTGGGCGGCGTGGGTCTGGTTGCCCGAGGTTTGCTTGAGCGCCAGGTGAACCAGTTCGCGCTCCACTTCCTCCAGCGAGGTGCCGCGGGCGGGAATCTCCAGCACCGGCAGCAGGCGCCCGGAGGGCAGCTCGGTCCAGCGCGATTCGCTGACCCGCGCGTCCGGGAAGGCGTCCATGGAGCTGGGGATGGCGCTCTGCGAGGTCACCTGGAAGGGCAGGTAGAGGGGCCGGATCAGCGTATCGTCCTCCAGGATCATGGCCCGCTCGATGGCGTTCTTCAGCTCCCGCACGTTCCCCGGCCAGTCGTACTTGAGGATGATCTCGCCGGCCTCGGACGACAGCCCGCGAATGGCCTTCTTGAACTTCTGGTTGTAGTGCTCGACGAAGAAGCTGACCAGCGGAAGGATGTCGTCGCGGCGCTGGCGCAGCGGCGGGATGAACACCGGGATGATGGTGAGGCGATAGAAGAGGTCTTCGCGGAAGCGGCCCTCGCGCACGGCCTGCTCCAGGTCGCGGTTCGAGGCCGCGATCACCCGGATGTTCACGGAGATGTCCTTCACGCCGCCGATGCGCCGGAAGGTCTGGTCCTCGAGCACCCGCAGCAGCTTGGCCTGCAGCACCAGCGACATCTCCCCGATCTCGTCCAGGAACAGGGTGCCGCCGTCGGCTATCTCGCACAGGCCGCGCTTCATGGCCTTAGCGTCGGTGAAGGCGCCCCGCTCGTGCCCGAACAGCTCGGCTTCCATCAGCGTCTCGGGGATGGCCGAGCAGTTGATGGCCACGAAGGGCCGGTTCTGGCGGCTGCTGTTGTAATGGATGAACTTGGCGATCAGGTCCTTGCCCGTCCCGCTCTCGCCCTGGATTAGGATGGTGGAGGCCTCGCTGTTGGCCACCTTGCGCACGAACTCGATCAGCTCGGCCATCTTGCGCGAGGAGGCCACCACGTCGTGGTAGCCGCTCTTGCGGCGCACCTCGTTGCGCAGGGTGTCCAACTCGGCGCGCAGCCGCCGGGTTTCCAGCGCGTTCTGCACCGTGACCCGCAGCTCGTCGAAGTCGAAGGGCTTGGCGATGAAGTCGAAGGCGCCCATTTTCAGCGCCGCCTTTACGTCATCGACCTGGGGATTGGCGGTGATCATGATCACCGCGCAGGTGTCGCACTGCGACTTGACCTGGCGCAGCAGCTCGATGCCGGTCAGGTCGGGCAGGCGGACATCGAGCACCAGCACGTCGGGCGTCTCGCGCCGGTACAGGTCCAGCGCTTCGCCGGCCGAGCCCGCCTCGCTGACCTCGTAGCCCCATTCCGTGAATTTCTTGAGCAGCGTCCAGCGCACCAGCCGCTCGTCGTCCACCACCAGGATTCGTTCCTTTTCTTGCGCCATGGTCAAAAGTCCTCGGTTCTCAGGTTGTCGGAAGAAGACCTGAGACTTGAGACTTGAGACCTGAGGCTTTCGCTCTCAGGTCCCAGGTCTCAGGTCTCAGGACTGTTTTCATACCAGCGTAAACACCTTCTCCGCCGCCGGCACCACCGGCAGGCGAATCACAAAGTGCGATCCGCGGGCCATCTCGCTTTCCACCGAGATGGCGCCGCCGTGCTGATCGACGATGCGCTTGCAGACGGCCAGGCCCAGCCCCGAGCCGGACTGCTTGGTGGTGAAGAAGGGGCGGAAAATGCGGGCCACCTGCTCGGGGGTCATGCCCGCCCCGCTGTCGCTCACCACCAGCTCGACAACCGGGGCGCGGGTGGCCGCCGGGCTGGGCACGAAGCGCGTCGAGACGCGGATCTCGCCCGAGCCGCTGATGGCCTCGCGGGCGTTGATCAGCAGGTTCCGCACCACCTGTTCGATCTGGTCCGGGTCGTGCGGCAGCGCCGGCAGCGCGGGGTCCAGATCGCGCACCACGCGGACCGCCTTGCCATCGCTCTGATGCTCCACCATCTGCACGGCGTGCTCCAGCGTCTGGTTCAGGCTGGCGGTCTGCAGGCGCGGCGGCTGCGGCGTGGCGTAGTTGAGCAGGTCGGAGATGGTCTTCTTGATCCGCTTGCACTCGTTCTGTACTTCGCCGAGGATGGCGCGGTTGGCGTCGCTCGCCGGCAGCTCATCGCGGATGATATCGATGGCCCCGGCGATGCCCGCCAGCGGATTCTTGATTTCGTGGGCCAGGCCGGCGGCCAGCTCGCCGATTGACGCCAGGTGCGCCGCCTGCTGCAGGTGGATGTTGTGCAGGTGCTCGCACTGCTGGCAGTTCTCGCGAAGCTGGCGCACCATGTCGTTGAAGTCGGTGCCCAGCTCGCCGATTTCGTCCCGGCGGTCGGCGAAACCGACCGCAACGCGCCAATCGCCCCGGCGGGCGCGGGAGATCTTGTGCCGCAGCTCCAGCACCGGCTGGTGCACCAGCACCCGCAGCACGCCCAGCACCACCAGCGTCAGCAGCACCATCCAGGTGGCGGCCACGGTGATGATGTGCCGCCGCGTGGCGTCCAGCATGGCCAGCGTTTCGCGTTCGTCCAACTCAATGGCCAGCACCCGGGCCAGCGCCGGCGGCCCCACTGGGCTGATCGCCACCATCTGATACCACCCGGAGCGCCGGATGGCTGGGGAGTGCTTCCGGGCCTCCCGAGCCAGCGCCCGAATCTCCGGCGATGTCGGCCGCCCCTCCTCCTCTATGGCTGAACTGTGGAGGACGTTGCCATCGGCATCCAACAGGGTGAGCTTGGCGCCCATGGTGTCCGACAGCAGCGACAACCGTTCATGGAGTTGCTCGACCGGCGTAGTGGGGTTTTTTACCAGCCCGGACAGCGAGTGCTCGGCCAGCAATCCGTAGATTTCGCCCTCCCGGAGCATGTTTTGCTCCAATTCGCGCCGTTGCACCGCGAGGGCATCGTAGGTGAGCAGAAAAATCCCCAACAACAGCGTTCCGATCACGGGAATGATCACCTTCCATCGCCACGAGATTCGGCCGATGAAGTAGGGGAGACGCACAGATAGAGATTAGCAGGTCCGTCACCAGGTGAGAAGCCAGCATTTTCAGATAGTTGAGGCGTGAATTCGATGGGTGTTTTCGCCCAATCGCCTGCGCTGCGTGTTTCCACCCACCGGGGACCGAGCCGCGGATGTCACAAATTCCATGGGACAGAATGTCAGTCCCGGCGTGTGTGGACTTGTCGTCGCTGCGCTTCCGCAACAGAGCCGTCCGCCGCAGCGAACGGCACTCTCGCGGCCCTGATTTTCCTGTTGACAATCGACAGGAGCGGACCGCATACTTCCTGTCGAACATCTAAAGGAGCGTCATGAAGCAGCCGAAGTCCGACGTCTTGCAAGGCACCCTCGACCTGCTGGTGCTCAACACCCTGGAGACCATGGGCGCCGTGCACGGCTGGGGCATCGCCCAGCGAATTCAGCAGGTATCGGAAGACATGCTGCGGTTGAACCAGGGCACGCTGTATCCGGCGCTGTTGCGGTTGCAGCAACGCGGTTGGATCACCGCCAAATGGGGCGTTTCCGACAATAACCGGAAGGCGAAGTACTACTCCATCACCAAAGCCGGCCGCAAGCAGCTCGCGCAGGAAGCAGAGGGCTGGCAGCGGATGGCGGCCGTGATCAATCGCGTGCTGGAAGGCGCGTAAGTGGCACACCCACAGCCTGGAAGGCTGTGCCACCCGGCTGAGAACTGCATGCTGGCAAAAGGCACCGGGCCTCAGCTTTGATGCTCAACCCAATGATTCAGGAATTCGCCGGGAGTCAGGATCTCCAGGCCGGGGGTGGCCCGGCGAAGAACCGGGGTCATGAAGTGCTTGCGGTCCAGGGTCAGAAGAAATGCAGCTTGGCCATCAATCGCGGCTGCCAGCACATGGACGTCTTTGGGATGAATGATGGCGCTGTATTTGTTCATTGCCTCAGGGCTTGCGGGATCGACCAGAGAGAGGCCGGCTTCCGCAATGTCCTGGTAGAAACGCAAGAGAGCATCGTCGCCGAGCTTCAGCTCGATGTTTCGCTCCGCTTCGCGAAGAACCTGTTGTGTTGCCAAGGCCTGGAGCAAGCCACGCCCACAGAGAGCCAGCACGACAGACGAGGCGCCCTTCCGGGATCCGGCCGCGGCGATCAACACGGATGCGTCGAGGAACACCCGCGGCATGGCCGTCATCGCGCCGATTTCCTTTCCAACAGGCGGCGAACCCGGGCCGCGGTTTTCGCGTCCAGGCGGTCCTCTTTGAGGAACTGGCGGATCTTGGCGGAGCTGTACATCCTGAGGCGTTCGTCCTCGGCGGGCGGGCGCCAGGGAGAGATCTCGATCTTGCCCTGCTTCAGAGCCACCCGCAGAATCGTCGTGGCGTCGATCCCGAGCTTCCGGCGAAACGCCACCGGAAGCGTGATCTGTCCTTTGGCGAGGGGCCTTACAAGTCGCGGTGTCGCTCGAATTGGCACTTCGGTTCCTTTTCTAGAAGTTGGAATTCTTGAAAGTCAGAATACCAGGAAACGGGCGATGAAGTCAAAGCCCAGGTGTGAGGTGTCAGGCGCCAGGTGTCAGGGAGCAGTTGAATGATTCGCGAATTCGCAAGCCGCTTGTGGGCGCTCAGGCGTGGTAAGGAGGCCGCCCGCGAGCTAGACGAGGAACTGCGCTTTCATTTAGATAAGCAGACGGAGGTGAACATGGTGCGCGGCATGGCGCCGGAGGAGGCGCGGCGCCAGGCGCTGGTGGCGCTGGGCGGCATCGATAAAACGCGCGAGGAATACCGCGACGCGCTCGGCGTCCGCTGGCTGGAGGATCTGATCCGCGATCTCGGCTATGGCCTGCGGCAACTCCGCCGCTCGCCCGGCTTCACCGCTGTGGCCGTCCTCACGCTGGCCCTCGGCATCGGCGCTAACACGGCCATCTTCAGCTTCGTCAATACCATCTTTTTGAAAGCTCTGCCAGCGCAAGACCCTGACCGCCTGGTGAACGTCTTCCACTTCGAAGGCCGCCGGGGCAGCTTCAGCTCCCTCTCCTACCCGGACTACCTCGATTTTCGTCAGACCGGCGTGCTGGAAGATCTGGCCGCCTTCTCCGGGCTCACATTGCACCTGTCAGCCGGCGACCGAAACGAGCGGATCGAAGGCGAAATCGTAACGCGCAACTATTTTCGGGTGCTGGGCGTGCAACCCGCGCTCGGACGCGCCTTTTCGCCGGAGGAACAACCAGAAGTCGTGCTGGGTCACGATTTTTGGCAGCGGCGTTTCGGCGGCAGTCCGACCGTGCTCGGTTCGAGCATTACCTTGAACGGCCACCCCTTCACCGCTATTGGAATCGCTCCGAAAGGATTCGCAGGCACTCAGCTCGGCGAGCCGCCAGGGCTCTGGGCGCCCTTGGAGATGCACGCCCAGCTTATGCCGTCGCCCTTCAAGGACTGGGATATGGCCAGGGCGCGCATATCCAACCGGGGAACGCATTGGCTTGACGCCATCGGCCGGCTGAAGCCGGGGGTCAGCGTAGAACAGGCCGATGCGGCGTTGAAACTGCGCGCCCGTCAGATCACTGCCGCGAACCCGCCGACCGGGGACCGCGAATGGAGCGCCGTGGTGCTACCTGCCAATCGATCGAAGGTCTGGCCGGATGCCGCCGTCACCATGCGGCGGTTTCTGGGACTCCTCTTCGCCGCCTCGGGACTCGTCCTATTGATCGCCTGCGTGAACGTAGCCGGTATGCTCTTGGCGCGATCGGCCGCCCGCGCGAAAGAGACCGCCGTCCGTCTGGCACTGGGGGCCACGCGGTTTCACCTGTTTCGGCAGTCGATTGCGGAAGCCCTGTTGCTGGCCTCGCTCGGCGGGGCCGCAGGCATCGTTCTTGGGGTGTGGCTGAGCGCCCTGCTCACGGGCTTGAAGCTTGGCGCCTGGCTCGATCTCCCCCGGCCGGCATTCGACCCTCGCTTGTTCGTTTTCGCTGCCGCCGTCTCGCTGCTGGCGGCTGTCCTGGCGGGTGTAACTCCGGCTATCCATGCCTGGTGGAGGGACGTGCTGCCGGCCTTGAAACAAGCGCCTTCGGTGCCGGGGCGGACGGGCACGTTCGCGGTGCGATGGTCACTCGTAGTGGTCCAAGTAGCGCTTTCTCTGGTTCTACTCGCGGCCACTGGGCTGCTGGTTCGCAGCCTTCAGAACGAGCGGATGATCCAACCGGGCTTTGAAACCAGGCACTTGTTGCTGGCTTCCTTCGACCTGCACCTGCAGGGTTACGACGAGAAACCCAGCGCCATCTTCCACCGGCAACTAGTGGAGCGCATTGGAAACCTGCCGGGCGTGCAATCGGCCAGCCTGGCAGTGGTCGTGCCTCTCAGCGGCCGCCGGTGGGCCACCAACATCGTGTTGGAGGACGACCCGGGCGGCGGCGCGCAGGCGCGCGAGCATAACCTCAACTTGAACCTCGTCGGGCCTCGCTATTTCCAGACGGCCGGCATTCCGCTGGTCGCCGGGCGCGATTTCAGCTCGGCAGACCGCGAGGGTTCGCCGGCCGTCGCTATCGTTAACGAGAGCATGGAGCGGCGCTTCTGGCCCGGCCAGAACCCAATCGGGAAGCGCTTCCGTGAACCCCAAGGGAACGAGTGGATGGAGGTCGTCGGCGTGGCGAGAGACACAAAGTATCGCCAGTTGCGGGAGCAGTTCGAGCCGTGCTTCTACCGACCTATCTTCCAGAAGCCGACCGGCACGGTTGCGACGCTTTACGTGCGGGCCTCCGGCAACCCGTGGCCGCTAGTTGACGCGATTCGTGGCGAGGTTCGCGCTCTGGACAGGAGTCTGCTTCTATTTGACGTGAAGACCATGGAAGATCACTACCAGGAAGCCTTCGCGCAATCGCGGGCCATCGCGGCTTTCGTCGGGCTCTTCAGCACTGTGGCGCTGATACTGGCGGCGGTTGGCCTTTACGGCATCGTTTCCTACGCGGTCACGCAAGCACGGCACGAGATCGGGATTCGCATGGCGCTCGGCGCCCGCTGGCATCACGTGCTACGGCTTTTCGTCGGTCGCGCTCTAAAATTGATTGTGGCCGGCCTCGCCGTTGGCTTGGCCGGGGCCCTGGCCGCCGGCCGCCTGGTCGGCAGCTTCCTCTATGGCGTCGAATCGGCCGACGCCGGCACGATGGCCGCTGCGGTTGTCCTGCTCATGGCCGTTGCGTTGTTGGCCAGCTATTTGCCGGCGCGGCGGGCCGCCAAGGTCGATCCGGTGGCGGCGCTACGCTGCGAATAAATCGGTGTCAGGTCCCACGTGCTCTTGAACAATGATCAAACTGCGAACTGTTGAGAAATTCTACCGGCAGGGCGTGCAGAAGACGTTCGTCCTGCGCAACATTAACCTGGATGTGGTCGAGGGCGAATTCATTTCCGTCATGGGACCGTCCGGCGCCGGCAAGTCAACACTGCTGCACATTATCGGCATGTACGACCAGGAATGGAGCGGCGAGTACTACTTGAACGGCCAGCCCATTCACAAGCTGGGCGCCAAGCAGAGGGCTGAGTTGCGGAAGAAACTGGTGGGCTTCGTCTTCCAAAGCTACCACCTGCTGGACGACATGACGGTCTACGAGAACCTCGATTTGCCGCTGTCCTACCGCGACATTCCCAAATCCCAGCGGCAGGGCGTTGTCGCCGATGCACTCGACCGCTTCCAGATCGTTGGCAAGAAGGATCTGTATCCCAGTCAGCTTTCGGGCGGGCAGCAGCAGCTTGTGGCCGTGGCGCGGGCGGTGATCGGCAAGCCGCTGCTGATCCTGGCCGACGAGCCCACCGGCAACCTCCACACCTCCCAAGGCAAGGAGATCATGGAGCTGTTCAAGCGGCTGAACGGCGAAGGAACAACCATCGTCCAGGTGACGCACAACGAGAACTGGGCGGCCTACGGCAGCCGCATTATCCACTTGTCCGACGGCTGGATTCTCACCCCGTAGTTCACATTCACCACAAAGGCGCAAAGAACACAAAGAGCACAAAGAAAGAACACAAAGCAGCCTTCTTCTGTTCTTGGTCTGCCTTCTTGGTGTCCTTGGTGCCTTTGTGGTGAACACGCCCTTTTTCCTGTTGACAGCCAAAAGGGAAGAGGCTACATTCCCTTTGGCCTGTCTAAAGGAGCGCACGATGAAGCTGCCGAAATCCGAGGTGATGTACGGGACGCTGGACCTGCTGGTGCTCAAGACCTTGAACACCATGGGCCCCATGCACGGCTGGGGGATCGCCCAGCGCATCCAGCAGATCTCCGAAGACCTCTTGCGCGTGAACCAGGGCACACTCTACCCGGCGCTGCTCCGCCTGCAACAGCGCGGCTGGATTACGGCCAAATGGGGCGTTTCCGACAACAACCGCAAAGCGAAGTACTACTCGATCACCCGGGCCGGCCAAAAGCAGCTTGAGCAGGAGGCCGAGAGCTGGGAACGCATGGCGGCGTTGATTAACCGCGTGCTGGAAGGCGCCTAAGACCGTTGCGGATTTCGGAATGCGGATTGTACTTCGATGTTGCGACCGCACCTAGATCGGCTCTGGTCGTTGCTTCGCGGTGAGCGCGGGCTGGACGAGGAACTTCGCTTCCACGTCGAGAAGCAGACCGAGGCGAACGTTGCGAAGGGCATGGCGCCGGAGGAGGCGCGGCGACAGGCGCTGGTGGCCCTGGGCGGCATCGACAAGACCCGCGAGGAATGCCGCGACGCGCTCGGCTTGCGTTTACTCACCGACTTGGCACAAGACATCCGCTACGCGCTGCGCCAGCTTCGCCGCTCGCCCGGCTTCACCGCCGTGGCCGTGCTGACGCTGGCCCTGGGCATCGGCGCCAACACCGCGGTATTCAGCGTCATCAACGCGGTGCTGTTGCGGCCGCTGCCGTATCACGACGCCGATCGTCTCGTCGATTTTCAGGAGGCCGACGAACACGGCAAAGCGAACTGGTTGGCGGCTCCGAATTTCCTGGATTTCCAGAGGGACAACCACGTCTTCGAGCAACTGGCCGCCTATACGGGCGCGGGGTTCGTCTACAACGGCAGTGAGGGGGCCAACTGGGCTGAAGCGCAGCACGTTTCGCACAACATGTTCGCGACGCTCGGGATCGCCCCGGCGCTGGGCGGCGACTTTACCGCAGCCGATGCGGACGGTGACGGGCATGCGGCCATCCTCAGTTGGCCGTTCTGGCAAGCTGCCTGCGGCGGCGACCCGCGCATCATCGGGCAAACGATCCGGCTGAACGGCAAGCCCTATGAGGTCCGTGGCGTGATGCCGCGCGGCTTTCGTTTCCCTTACACCCAACCAGTCGATCTGTGGACGCCTCTGGTGCTGGGCCCGGAAGCGCGCGATCCAGGGCTGCGCGGCGGGCGCTACCTGGTGGGCATTGGCCGCCTCAGACCCGGCGTCACTGTCCACCAGGCGGGCACCGACACCCGCCTGATCGCGCAGCGGAACAAGGCCGGATCGCCGCCGAGCCTCAGGGTGGCGGGCGACGTCTCGGTGGTCGGCCTTCGCAGCAGCCTGGTAGGTGACGCGCGCCGGCCGCTGATTCTGGTTTTGGGCGCCGTTGGCTTCGTCCTGCTTATCGCCGCCGGCAACCTGGCCAATCTGTTGCTCGGTCGCGCGACCGTGCGGCGGAAGGAAATGGCGATGCGCGCGGCCATCGGCGCCAGTCGGTATCGCCTGATCCGCCAGACCCTGACAGAAAGCACGCTTCTGGCCGGGCTTGGCGGCGCGGCCGGATTGCTCGCCGGGGTCTGGGGAACGCGGCTGCTGCTTTCATTGAGTCCCGCCGATCTGCCGGGCCTGCACGATGCCGGCATGGACTTGCGGGTGCTCGCCTTCACGGCGGCGGCATCGCTTGGAACGGGCCTGCTGTTCGGGCTCGCTCCGGCCTTTGCAGCCGCGGGTGTCAATGTTCAGGAGTCGCTCAAGCAGTCCGGAGCGGCCGGCCGAACGGGGCAGCACCTGCTGCGAAACGGTCTTGTTGTTGCCGAAATCGCTCTCTCGCTGGCTCTGCTTGCCGGTGCCGGCCTGCTGGTTCGAAGTTTCCTGCGGTTGCTGGCCGTTCCGCCCGGGTTCGATCCTCAAAAGGTTCTGGTAGCCTTGGTAAGCCTGGATTCGCCCGGCCGTAGCGAGGAAGCGCGCCGGCCCGAGTTGGTACGCCAGCTTGTGGAGCGGATCGAAACAATCCCGGGGGTGATTTCGGCCGGGGCCAGCACCAACTTGCCGCTCAGCAACACCAACATGATCTGCGTTTTTTCCACGCCGGATGGTTCCCAAACGGACCAGCGGCGACGCACCGGTTTCCGGGCGGTGACCCCGGGGTATCTCCGCACGCTGGCGGTGCCCCTGGTTCGCGGGCGCTTCTTTGAGCACTACGACGCCGCCGACGCGCCGCCGGTGGCCATCATCAACCAGACCATGGCGCGCCGATACTGGCCCGGTGAGGATCCCATCGGCAAACACATCGTCACGCCTTTCCGCCGCGTGGCCACTTACCGGATCGTGGGCATTGTCCACGACATGAAGTATGCAGGCCTGGACCAGGAAGCGACGCCGGAGATGTTTGTGCCATTCGCCCAGCTTCCGACCGGCTGGGCGCGGCTGGCGGTTCGCACCCATGGCGACCCGGCCCAAGTGGTGTCCGCGATCCGCAGCCAGCTTCGTACCTTGGCCCCCGACGTGCCCCTATGGAAGGTGAGCACGATGCAGCGGATGGTATCGGACTCGGTCGCGCCGCGCCGCTTTTACATGGTGCTGCTGAGCGCGTTTGCCGGGATGGCCCTGCTGCTGGCCCTCGCCGGGATCTACGGCGTGGTTTCCTATGCAGTGGCTCAGCGGACGCACGAAATCGGCGTGCGCATGGCGCTCGGCGCGGGAAGGCGGCAGGTGCTCGCGCTCGTGGTGGCCCACGGATTGCGGCTCGCACTTGCCGGCGTTTTGATCGGCTTGGGCGGCGCGCTGGCCGCGACGCGCCTCCTCGCTACTTTGCTGTTCGGTGTGAGCGCCAGTGATCCCGCGACTTTCGCGGCTGTCAGCCTGGCGTTGGCGCTTGCCGCCCTGGCCGCCAGCTATTTCCCGGCGCGCGGGGCCACCAAGGTCCATCTGATCGTCGCACTGCGCTGCGAGTGAACAGGTGCCAGGTGTCAGGTGTCAGGTGTCGGGGTGCAGTTGAATGATTCGCCAATTCATAAGCCGACTGCGGGCGTTAGGTCGAAGCAAGCGGGCCGTGCGCGAACTGGATGATGAACTGCGCTTTCACCTGGCGCGGCAGACCGAGGCGAACGTTGCGAAGGGGATGGCGCCGGGGGAGGCCCGGCGGCAGGCGCTCGTTGCGCTGGGCGGCATCGACAAGACCCGCGAGGAGTACCGCGACGCGCTCGGCTTTCGCCTGCTGGAGGACTTGATCCGCGATCTCCGCTACGGGCTGCGGCAACTCCGCCGCTCCCCCGGGTTCAGCCTCACTGCGGTGGCCTGTCTCGCCCTGGGCGTGGGCGCCAGCACCGCTATTTACAGCGTTGTCAGCGCCGTCCTGCTGAAGCCACTTCCGTTCCGAGACTCCGCGCGCCTGGTGCGGGTCTATACGGAGTTTCCGGAATGGCCTGGCGGCGGTTTGTCCAGGTTTGCCGTGTCGCCGCCGGAATTCCTGGAGCTCCGGCGCGAGGGACGCGCCTGGGACCAGATCGAAGCGTGGACAACCCTGAGCGCCCACGTAAGCTCGACCTCTGAGCCGGTGCGCATCATGGTTCCCTATGTGACCGGCGGGCTTATGAGCATGATGGGCGTCGTGCCGCAACTCGGCCGCATGATCGCTCCGGAAGACGCCTCGGAGGGCGCGCCGTTCACTCTCGTACTCTCGCACGGGCTGTGGCAACAGGCCTTCGGGTCGGACCCTTCTATCATCGGCCGGGATGTCCATTTCAACGACTCCAAGGCCACCATCATCGGCGTCATGCCGGCGGGATTTGAGTTTCCGCCGGGCCTTACCGAGCCGGCTGGGGCCTGGGCGCCTCTTCAACTCACGGCGGCGGACCAGAAGAAGAGGACCAATCACATGCTTTCCGTCATCGCCCGCCTCCGCCCCGGCCTCAGGACGGAAGCGGCGCGTTCCGAGCTGGCCGGCCTGATGGAGCAGTTTCGAGGGCGGGATACGGCCGGCTTTCATAGCCTCGACCCCAAGACGCATCCGGCGGCCATCTACGGTCTCCGCGATGACGTGGTCGGCGGTGTTCGGCTGGCCATGTTGATGCTGCTCGGCACCGTTGCTTTCTTCCTGCTGATCGCCTGCGTAAACGTCGCCAACCTGCTTCTGGCGCGTTCCAACGCGCGCAGGCGCGAGGTCGCGCTGCGCCTGGCGATGGGCGCAAGCACTCCGCGACTGTTTCGCCAGTTCACCGTGGAAGGCATCTTGCTGTCGTTGGCCGGCGCGGCGGCCGGCATTCCGCTGGCCGCGGCAGCGGTGAGACTCATCAAAGCCACCAATGCCGGCATGATTCCCCGGATCCGCGAGGCAGGCATCGATGGAAGCGTCCTGGGGTTCTCCCTCGCCGTCACGGTGCTCACCGGAGTTGTGTTCGGCCTGGCTCCCTTGCTCCATTCCGGGACACGTTCGCTCAGCCTCGCCCTCCAAGCCGCGACAGGGCGGGCTTTCGGCTCAAAGAGCACGAACCGCCTGCGAGCCGTGCTGGTGGCCGGGGAACTATCTCTGGCCCTGACGCTCCTGATTGGGGCCGGGCTGCTGGCGCGTACTCTCTGGAACCTGCAGCGGGTGAAGTTGGGGTTTGACCATCGAGGTCTGATTACCATGCGGGTGTCGGTCAAGGGCGAAGCATACGCCGACGATGCCCGGCTACGCCGCCTGTGGTCGGAGTTGAGTGAACGCCTCTCGGCCCTGCCCGGTGTGCAGTCCGCGACCGTCGCCGATGGACTGCCGCCGCAGCGCTTTGCCGTGCACAACGACACGCAGATTGAGAACTTCGTCCGGCGCCCCGGCGGACCCCTTGAAAACGTGGACTTCTACCAGTCGGTAGGACGCCGCTTCTTCGAGACGCTCGGCATTCGCCTGATTGAAGGGCGCTTCTTCGATGCCCGGGACGGCTTCGGCGCGCCTCCGGTGGTGATCGTCAATGAGACCATGGCGCGCACCTTCTGGCCGGGTGCGAGTCCGCTGGGAAGGCGGATCCGGCAACCGGGCGGGGAGTGGATGACAGTCGCCGGCGTCGTTGCCGATGTCAGGAACGCCGGCCTCGACAGGCCCGCCGGCGCCGAGATTTTCTTGCCTGCGGACCAGTTGCATAATGTGACCCCCAGAACCTATGTCATTCTGAAAACTGCCGGCCACCCCGACCAAGTGTTGAATGCCGCGCGGCAGGTGATACGCGGGATCGATCCCAGCCTGCCGGTCGCTTTGATTCGCACCATGGACGACGTGCTCGGAGAGGCTCAGTCGCGGCCCCGTTTCCTCTCCGTAATGCTCACGCTCTTCTCAACACTCGCGCTGGTGCTCGCGGCGTTCGGGATTTACGGAGTCGTTGCCTACTCCGTGGCGCAGCGGACGGCGGAGTTTGGTATTCGCATGGCGTTGGGTGCGCGGCAAAGCGACGTGCTGGTTCTGGTTTTGGGCCAGGGGGCGCGGTTGACAATCGCCGGCCTGGCCATTGGTCTTGCCGGCGCCTTTGCGGCCACGCGGGTGCTTTCGGGACTGCTGTATGGCGTCAGCCCCGCCGACGCCCCGACGTTCGCTCTTGTTGCTTCGCTGCTTGCCGCCGTGGCGTTGCTTGCCAGCTTCATGCCGGCCCGGCGGGCGGCGAAGATCGATCCGGCAGTGGCGCTGCGCCAGGAGTAAAGATTTCGGATTGCGGAATGCGGATTGCGGATTTCAGACAGGGGCCGTTTTGAAATCCGCAATCGGAAATCCGCAATCCGCAATTGAATTATGGATATACCTCGCAAATCGGCGGCACGGAACCGGCGGATTCGCCAAACCGTTTACGGCGCGTGTGGCCTGCTTCTGGTGGGCGCCATCAGCTTGGGCTTGTCGCGGCTGAAGCCGGCGGCGCCTTCGGTCGAGCGCGCCACTGTCTGGATCGACACGGTTAAGCGCGGACCGATGGTGCGGCAGGTGCGCGGCCTGGGCCGGCTGGCGCCGGAAGACATACGCTGGATTCCGGCCGCCAGCGAAGGCCGCGTCGAGCGCCGCCTGGCCATGCCCGGCACGCCGGTTCGAGCCGACACGGTTCTTCTCGAGCTGAGCAACCCGGAGCTTGAAGTGGCCGCGCTCGATGCACTGTCACAATTGAAATCCGCCGCCGCGGAACTGGAGAACTTGCACGTGAAGCTCCAGACCGAACTGCTCGACAAGCAGGCGGTCGCCGCCGGCGTCGAGGCCGAGTACAACCAGGCCAAAGCCGAATCGGAAACCAACCAGGCGCTGGCCAAGGATGGGCTGATCCCGGACCTGACACTCAAAGTATCGCGGGCCAAGGCCGAGGGCTTGTCGGCGCGGCATGAGATCGAGGGCAAACGGCTGGCCATTCAGCCGGAGGCCGCCAAGGCGCAGTTAGCCATGCAGCAGACCAAAGTCGAGCAACTTCGCGCCCTCTACAACCTGAAGCGCAGCCAGGTGGAGGCGCTCAAGGTCCGCGCCGGCGCCGCAGGCATGCTGCAGGAACTGCCGATCGAGGTGGGCCAGCGCGTCGTGCCCGGCACCAACCTGGCGCGCGTCGCCAATCCTTTGCGCCTGAAGGCGGAGCTGAAGGTTCCTGAAACCCAGGCCAAAGACGTGGTGATCGGGCAAAAAGCGTCCATCGACACTCACAACGGCGAGATCGCGGGCAAGGTGATCCGCATTGATCCGGCCGTGCAGCAAGGCAACGTGACCGTCGATGTGGCGCTGATCGGGCCGTTGCCGAAGGGCTGCCGGCCCGACTTGAGCGTAGACGGCACCATCGAGCTGGAAAACCTCGCCGATGTCGTCAATGTGGGCCGGCCGGCCTTGGGCCAGGAGAAGAGCACCATCCAGTTGTTCAAGCTCGAACCGGACGGCAGGCACGCCAGCAAGGTGCTGGTGAAACTCGGCCGTGTTTCGGTCAGCACGGTGGAAGTCGTCGAAGGGCTGAAGCCCGGCGACGAGGTGATCCTTTCGGATATGAACCGTTGGGACACCGTCGATCGCATCCGCCTGGAATGAGGCTGGCGCGATCTCGGATTTCGGAATGCGGATTGCGGATTTCAGGCCGGCTTGTTTGAAATCCGCAATCCACAATTCAGTCGGACTTTGGACTTGTCTTATGAATCAATCACTGATTCGCTTGGAAGCCGTCACGAAGGTTTTTTACACCGAAGAAGTAGAAACCCACGCGCTGGCCGGCGTGCACTTGGACATTAGCCCGGGCGAGTATGTGTCGATCGCCGGCCCGTCGGGCTGCGGAAAATCGACGCTGCTCTCGATCCTCGGCCTACTGGACTCGCCCACCGACGGTAACTATTGGCTGAACGGCCGGCCGGTCGAGTCGCTGAAGCTGGGCGAGCGGGCGCGCATCCGCAACCGCGAGATCGGCTTCATTTTCCAAAGCTTCAACCTGATCGGCGACCTGACCGTGTACGAAAACGTGGAGTTGCCGCTGACTTACCGGGGCATGCGGGCGGCCGAGCGGCGCCAGCGGGTCAATGAGGCGCTCGACAGGGTGGGCATGGCGCATCGGGCCAAACACCTGCCCAGCCAGCTTTCCGGCGGCCAACAACAGCGTGTCGCGGTGGCCCGCGCCCTGGCCGGCCATCCGCTGATTCTGCTGGCCGACGAGCCCACCGGCAATCTGGATTCCGCCAACGGCGAGGCAGTGATGGAGTTGCTGCGCGACCTGCACCGCGACGGCGCCACGGTTTGCATGGTCACCCACGATCCCCGCTACGCGCGCCACGCCGACCGCACCGTGCAGCTTTTCGACGGCCGCATCGTCGAGACGCAGGTCGCACAGTAGCGGCGACCTTTAGGTCGCCATCCGCGTCCGCCTGAAATGGCGATTTGAAGGTCGCCGCTACATCCGCGATTGCCAGTGGCTTGCGCGCCGCAGACCTATTAAGATATTCTGGTTACGTAGCGGATGAGGAAGGTCGCATCCATCTCGGTTCTGCTGGCATTGCTGGCGCTGCCGCTGCTGGCCCGCGCGCCGTGCACATGCTGCCGCCATGCCGAGTGTGAGCTGGCGGTGAGAACCACCGGAGGGTGCTGCGGCGCCAGCGCTCTCCCGGATACGACCGTTCCCTCGCAGCTTCCTGCCGCGATACACCTGGCCGCGCCCGCGGTTGATGTGGACGCGGTGGCTCCAACGATGGCGGTGCTTGCCGGTTCCGCCGAAGTCAGCCGGGTTTCGCACCCCGCGCACTCCATTTTTCTCGTCCTTCCTCTGCGCATCTAGCCCGTAGTGTGTCCATTTGAGCCGTTTGTGGCCGTGGTGTTTGTGGCGACTTGAAGTTTGCCGGCGGAATGCCGGCGCTGCATACGAGGGCTGGATGAAGTACGCGATTCTGTTGGTGGTTTTGCTGCCGCTTTTGGCAGCCGGGGGGCAACCCGCGGCTAGCGAGGAGCCGGTATTCACGCTGAACGACTTGCTGAACGAGGCGCTGCGGCGCAACCCCGATGTTCTGGCGGCGCAGAAGAAATACGAGGCGGCCAAAGCGCGGCCCAGCCAGGAAGGCTCGCTGCCCGATCCCACGCTGTCGCTGGGCTACCGCAACACCGGCAACCCTGTGCCTTTCACTTCGATCGGCGAGGACCCCATGGCCAACGCCGGCGTCTCCTTCTCGCAGGAGCTGCCCTTTCCCGGAAAACTGAAACTGCGCGGCCAGATGGCCGAGCAGGAAGCTGCCGCCGCCCTCCAGGATTATCAGACGGCGCGGCTGCGGCTGGTTTCCAGGCTCAAGGCCGGCTATTTCCAGCTCAACTACCTCTACAAGGCCGAGGAGAGCCTCGAGAAGAACAAGGACCTGCTGCAGAAGTTTGCGCGAATCACGGAAAGCCGCTACAGCGTGGGCCAGGGGCAACAGCAGGACATCCTGAAAGCGCAAGTCGAGGTTTCGCTGATGTTGGGCCGGCTGCGGAAGCTGGAACAGGAGAAGCAGTCGCTGAAGGCGGAACTCAACAGCCTGCTGAACCGGCCGCCGGAGGCGCCGCTGGGCCGCCCGGCCGACACACCGAAGCCGGAGCTGCGGGCCACGCTGGACGAGTTGTACGCCCGCGCCGGCAAGGACTCGCCGCTGCTGAAGCGCGAGCAGGCCATGGTCGAGCGCAGCCAGTTTGGCCTGGACCTGGCGCGCCGCGATTACTACCCCGACTTCGGCGTCATGGGCGGCTACTTCAACTCCGGCCGCTTCCCGGCGATGTATGAATTCCGCTTCGACGTGAAGGTGCCGCTGTATTTCTGGCGAAAGCAGCGCGTGGCGGTCGAGGAGCAGACCGCCAACCTCAGCGCGGCCCGCCACCAGTACGAGTCGATGGGCCGGATGCTGAACTTCGGCGTGAAGGAAGCCTACCTGGCGGCGCAGGCTTCCGACGATTTGCTGAAACTGTACTCGGGCGCGATTCTTCCGCAATCGACACTGGCGCTGGAATCCTCAGTCTCCAGTTACCAGGTCGGCGCTGTCGATTTCCTGACGCTGCTCACCAATCTGCGGACCGTGCTCGACTACGAGGTCATGTACTACGAGGAGCTGGCCGCGTTCGAGAAAGCTCTGGCGCGGCTGGAAGAATTGACGGGGGCGTCGCTGCTTTGAAGAAGGGATCCGTGGTTAGCGAGGTTCTTATGAAGAAGTTCGCGTTTTTTGCTTTCACGCTGGCTTTGGGCATGGTGGCCGGAGCGCTGGTGTACCGGCAGTTCCTCGGACGCGGAGCAGGGGCGCCGGCGGCGGGGCAGGGAAGGCAGGCGCGCAAAATCCTGTACTACGTCGATCCCATGCACCCAACCTACAAATCCGACAAGCCGGGCATCGCCCCCGACTGCGGGATGAACCTGGAGCCGGTCTACGAGGACAGCGGCGCGCCCGCCGGCATGGGAACCGCCGCCGTGCCGCCCGGCGCCATCAACATTTCTCCTGAAAAGCAGCAGCTCATCGGCGTGAAGTTCAGCCAGGTGCGTGCCGTGCCGCTTTCGCGCACCATTCGCGCCGTGGGCAGGGTGACGTACGATGAGACCAAGATCGCGCGCATCCACGCCAAGTTCGCGGGCTGGATCGACACCCTCACGGTCGATTACACCGGCCAACTGGTAAAGCAAGGCCAGCCGCTGCTCAGCATCTACAGCCCCGAGTTGCTGGCCAGCCAGCAGGAACTGCTGCTGGCGCAGAAGGCGCGCGGCTACCTCGCCGGCAGCCCGGTGAAGGAAGCGGCGGCCGGCGCCGAGTCGCTCTACGCGGCGGCGCGCAGGCGCCTGGAACTCTGGGACATCACCGACGACCAGATCCAGGAAATCCTGCGCCGCAACGCGCCGATCAAGACCATGACCGTCTTCTCGCCCATCTCCGGCTACGTGCTGACCAAGAACGTGTTTCCGAAACAGCGCATCACGCCGGACACCGAGCTGTACACCGTTGCCGATCTTTCCACGGTCTGGGTGATCGCCGACATCTACGAGTACGAGGCGGCAGCAGTGCGGCTGGGCCAGTCGGTGCGCATGACGCTGGCCTACGATTCCGGCCGGACCTGGCGCGGTGCCGTCACCTACATCTACCCGCAGGTCGATAACACGACGCGCACGCTCAAAGCGCGCATCGAGTTCCCCAATCCCGGCCTGCAATTGAAACCCGACATGTACGCCAACGTAGAGTTCGTCGTCGATTACGGACGGAAGCTGGCCGTTCCCGAGGAAGCGGTGCTGGATTCGGGAGCCGAGACGCGCGTGTTCGTGGACCGCGGCAACGGGTATCTGGAGCCGCGCCGCGTCGAGTTGGGCGAGAAAGTCGGCGGTTGGTACATCGTTCTGAGCGGTCTGAAGCCGGGCGAGCGCGTCGTGACCTCCGGCAATTTCCTGGTGGATTCCGAGAGCCAGTTGAAATCAGCGGCCGCCGGCATGGGCGTCGGTGCCGCTGGGAGCGCACGCGTCCCGCCCGCCGCCGGGCCGCCCGGGCAAACAGGCGCTCACAAACCGGAAGGCCACGGAGGTCATCAACCATGATGAAGAGAATTGCGGATTGCGGAATTCGGATTGCGGATTTCAGACGCGTGCAATCCGAAATCCGCAATCCGAAATCCGCAATCGGAGGCCGGCCATGATCAATCGAACCATCGAATTCTGCGCGCGCAACAAGTTCATCGTGTTCCTGTTGGTTGCCGCCGCCGCCCTGGCCGGCTGGTGGTCGATGAACAACCTGCCGCTGGACGCCATCCCGGACCTGTCCGATACCCAGGTGATCGTCTATTCGCGCTGGGACCGCAGCCCGGACATCATGGAAGACCAGGTGACCTACCCGATTGTGTCGGCCATGCTGGGCGCGCCGCGGGTGAAGGATATTCGCGGCTTCTCCGACTTCGGCTACTCCTGGGTGTACATCATCTTCGAGGAGGGCACCGACATCTACTGGGCCCGCTCGCGCACCCTGGAATACCTGAGCAAGATCACGCCGCGGCTGCCGCCCGAGGTCAAGGTCGAGATGGGACCGGACGCCAGCGGCGTGGGCTGGGTCTTCCAGTACGCGCTGGTTGATACCACCGGCCGGCACAGCCTGGCCGAGCTGCGCTCCTTCCAGGACTGGTACCTGCGCTACTACCTGCAGAGCGTGCCGGGCGTCGCCGAGGTGGCGCCGCTGGGCGGCTTCGTCCGGCAGTACCAAGTCAACGTCGATCCCAACAAGCTGGCGGCCTACAACCTCTCGATCGAGAAGGTGACCAACGCCATCCGCCAGGGCAACAACGACGTAGGCGGGCGGCTGGTGGAATTCAGCGGGCGCGAATACATGGTCCGGGGCCGCGGCTACGCGAAGAGCACGGGCGACATCGGCAACATCGCGGTGGGCGCCGGCCTGGGCGGCGTGCCCATCCGGATTCGTGATCTCGGCGACGTGGTGCTGGGACCCGATATTCGCCGCGGCGTCGCCGACCTGGACGGCCAGGGCGAGACGGTGGCCGGCATCGTCGTGATGCGGCAGGGCGAGAACGCGCTGCACGTCATCGACCGGGTCAAGGAAAAGATCCGGGACCTGGAGCCGAGCCTGCCGTCCGGCGTCAAGATCGTCACCACCTATGACCGCTCCGAGCTCATCCTGCGCTCCATAGACAACTTGAAGCACACCCTGATCGAGGAACTGGTGGTCGTCAGCCTGGTCATCCTGCTGTTTCTCTGGCACCTGCCCAGCGCCATCATTCCCATCCTCACCATTCCGGCCACCGTGCTGATTTCGTTCATCCCCATGAAGGCCATGGGCATCACCTCCAACATCATGTCGCTGGGCGGCATCGCCATCGCCATCGGGGCCATGGTGGACGCGGCCATCGTAGTGGTCGAGCAGACGCACAAGAAACTGGAGCGCTGGGAGGCCGAGGGGCGGACGCGCGATTACCAGGAGGTGGTGATCGAAGCCATCAAGGAAGTGGGCGGGCCCAGCTTCTTCTCGCTAGTGGTGATCGCCGTCTCCTTCATGCCCATTTTCACGCTGGAGGCGCAGGAAGGCCGGCTGTTCAAGCCCCTGGCCTTTACCAAGAACTTCTCGATGGCCATCGCCGCGGTGCTGGCCATCACGCTGGACCCGGCCATGCGCCTGCTGTTCACCCACGCCAGGAACTTCGGCTTCCGCCCGCGCTGGTTGTGCCGGGCGGCGAACGCGGTGCTGGTGGGCAGGATCAAGCCCGAAGAGAAGCACCCGCTGAGCCGTCTCCTGATGCGGCTTTACCAGCCGGTGGTGGAGTTCGTGCTGGCGCACAGGTGGGCGGTGGTGATCGCGGCTGTGGCCGTGGTGGCCGCCACCGTCCCCATTTACCAGCGGCTGGGTTCCGAGTTCATGCCTCCCCTGAATGAAGGCGTGATTCTCTACATGCCGTCCACGCTGCCCGGGATTTCGGTGACCGAAGCGCAGCGGTTGCTGCAGGTACAGGACCGCATTCTGCGGCAGTTTCCGGAAGTGGAGCGGGTGCTGGGCAAGGCCGGCCGCGCCGAAACTTCCACCGATCCGGCGCCCTTTTCGATGATGGAAACCACGGTGGTTCTGAAGCCGGAAAGCGAGTGGCGGCACAAGGACACCTGGTACACGGCCTGGGCGCCGGCGTGGGCGCTCCCCGTTCTGCGGCGCATCACACCCGATCACATTTCCTGGGACGAGCTGGTGGGGCAGATGGACCAGGCGCTGAAGCTGCCCGGTTCCACCAACGCCTGGACCATGCCCATCAAGGCCCGCATCGACATGCTGACCACCGGCGTCCGCACCCCCGTCGGAATCAAGGTCTACGGCTCGGACCTGCAGAAAATCGAGGCCCTGGGCAGCCAACTGGAGGCCGTGCTCAGTAAGGTGCCCGGCACGCGCAGCGTTTTCTCCGAGCGCACCGCCGGAGGCTACTTCCTGGACTTCGATTTCAAGCGCGACCAGTTGGCGCGCTACGGGCTTTCGGTTAACGACGCCGAGATGTACGTGATGAACGCGGTCGGCGGAGAGAACGTGACGACGACGTTTGAAGGCCGCGAGCGCTATCCGGTCAACGTTCGCTACCTGCGCGATTTCCGCTCCGGCCTGGACCGGCTGCAGCGCGTCCTGGTGGCCACGCCCTCCGGCGCGCAGGTGCCCATGGCCCAGCTTGCCGACCTGAAGCTGGTCACCGGGCCGGCCATGATCCGCGACGAAAACGGCATGCTCGACGGCTACGTGTACGTGGACATGGCCGGGCGCGACATCGGCGGCTACGTGGCCGAAGCCAAGCGAGCCGTGCGCCAGCACATCCAGTTGCCGCCCGGCTACTCGCTGGTTTGGAGCGGGCAGTTCGAGTACATGCAGCGGGTGGAACAGCGGCTTTTGATCGTCGTGCCTATCACCCTGTTTCTGATTTTCCTGCTGCTGTACATGAACACCCGCTCGGTGACGAAGACCTTCATCATCCTCCTGGCGGTGCCGTTTTCGGCGGTCGGCGCCATCTGGCTGCTGTACCTGCTGGGTTACAACATGAGCATCGGCGTCTGGGTGGGCTTGATCGCGCTGATGGGGGTGGACGCGGAAACCGGCGTGTTTATGCTGCTCTATCTCGATCTCGCCTATCAGGAGATGCGCGCCCAGGGCCGCATGCGCACCTGGGGCGATTTGAAGGAGGCCATCGAGCACGGCGCCGTCAGGCGCGTGCGGCCCAAGGTAATGACCGTGGGCTGCATGTTCATGGCGCTGTTCCCGATCATGTGGTCGGTGGGCGCCGGCGCCGACGTGATGAAGCGCATCGCGGCGCCCATGGTCGGCGGCATCTTCACCTCCTTCATCATGGAACTGGCTGTTTATCCGGCCATTTACGCCATCTGGAAGTGGCACTTTGAAATGAAGCGGGGGCAACTGACATGAAAGACAGGATCAGATTCACCACCAAGACACAAAGGACACAAAGAACCACGAAGGTTTTCCTGGTGTTCTTGGTGTCTTGGTGTCTTTGTGGTTCCAGCTCGCTGCTGGCCGCGCCATTCTCGTTCGCGGCCCGCCACGATCACCTGAAGGGGGCATGCACGGGCAAGCTGACCATCGGCGAGAACGACATCAGCTTCGACGGTCCGAAGCACCACTTTCGCTGGCCATACCTGGAGGTGCAGCAACTCCGCCTGCTCAATTCCGGCCGCATCGACCTGCTGAGTTACGAAAACGGCTCGAAGCTCAAGCTCGGGGCGGATCGCGCCTTCCACTTTCGCGCCGATGGCGGGCTTCAGGACGCGGCCGGGTTCCTGGCTGCCAAACTCGACCGGCGCTTGGTCGTCGGCCTTCCGGAGAAGCCGGCGGGCATTCTGGCCGAGTTTCCCGTGAAGCACCTGCGGTCGTTGGGCGGCGACAACGGCACATTGGTTTTCGGCGAGGAGACCGTCACGTTCACATCCCAAGACAAGGCCGAGTCGCGTGCCTGGCGCTACCAGGACGTTGAAAGCATCGCCACGAGTGGCCGCGATCAACTCAGCATCACGACCTACGAGCGGCAGAGATTTCATTACGCCACTCGCCGCGTGTTCAATTTCCAGTTGAAGCAGCCCATATCGGAGGACACTTTCAACGTGCTCTGGCGAAAGGTGAACAAGCCTTAGGGCCTCTGCTTTCAAATGATTACTCTGAACTGCTGAACCATTACTTCAAGACTCAAAGGAGAAGAGAAAAGGAAATGTTCCGCAAATCGTGGTTGCTTGCAGTTGTTCTTTTGGGCGCGGTGTGGCTTTCCGGCCAGACCCGGCAGGGCCCCTTCGTGGGCGTGGTCACCTGCACCATGTGCGGGGCCCGGCACACCATGGGCATCAAGCCGGATTCCAGGTGCGTGATCGAGTGCGTGAAATCCGACCCTGCGAAATGGAAGTACGCCTTGCTGGTGGGTGAGGAGATCTACCTGCTCTCGGATCAGCAGACGCCCGAGAAATTCGCCGCCCAGAAAGTGAAGGTGACGGGCACGCTCTACGAAAAGACCAAGGTCATCGACGTGAAGAAAATCGAACCGGCCCGGTGAGGCGCGGTTAGCCACAAGGACACGAGTCCCAGCCTGTGCGGTGAACGGGCCGTTACCGCCCCCGCAGTTCCTTGACGACGGCGTCGGCGCCGTAGATTTTCTCCAGCGCTTCGATGATGCCGGCCGAGTGCACCGACACGGCGCGGGCGATTTCGTCGGTGAACAGGAAGCGGTTGGGCAGGCTTTGGATGTTGCCGTCGAAGATGATGCCCACCAGCTCCCCCTGCTTGTTCACTACCGGGCTGCCGGAGTTGCCGCCGATGATGTCGTTGGTGGAGGCGAAATTCAGCGGCACCGAAAGATTCAGCTTGGCCTTGTTGGCCAAATAGCGGTCGGGCAGCTTGTAGGGGTCCTTGCCGGTGGCGTGCTTGTACATGCCATCGAACGTCGTGGTGTAGGGAATCTTCTTGCCGCTTTCGACGTAGCCTTTCACGGCGCCGTAGCTGAGACGCAGCGTCCCGGTGGCCTCCGGGTAGAGGGAGGTTCCGCGGAGCGCGAACAAGGCCTGCGCCAGCAGCGAGCCGTTCTTGCGCTCCACGGCCTCCACTTCGTCCTCGTAGCGCTTGTTCAGCGTTCGAGCCTCACTATCGACCAGTTTGGCCAGGTGGATCATGGCGTCATCGGACTTGTCGATGGCGGCCTGGCCTCCGTCGGCCAGCCGGCGCCGCTCCTTTACGTCGGCCAGCTTGCAGCCGTCCACGTAGCGACGCGCGGCCTGCTCCGGCGTCTGTCCGGCCAGCACCTGTTTCATCAAGGGGCTGCCGGCGCCCAGCGTCTGCTGCAACTCCGAGAGTATCTGGCCCAGAATCAGGATTTCGCGCGATTCGTAAACGGGGGCCGGCGAGTAAAGCTGTTGCAGCAGCGATTCCAGGGCGCTCTCGCGATACTCGCGCAGGCGCTTCTCGTTGGGCTTGGCCTTCTCGGCCGGCAGGCGGACCAAGCGCCGCGCGATCTGGAACAGGCGCGACTGCGGCAGCCCGATGCTTCCCTCGAGCAACTGATACTGCTGGTAGAAGGGGGCATAAGCGCGCTGCGCGCCGGCCAGCGCCTCCCAGACGCCGCCATACTGTTTCTGCTTGTTGGGATCGGCGGCCACCTGGGCCTGCAGGTCCTTCTCCATGGCCGCGCGCCGGGCCATCAGCTTCTTGTCCAGCAGCCCGGACTGGTAGCCAATGGTCCCCTTCTGCGAGTTCTCGTAACTGAAGATGATGTCGCGGGCGATGCGCGCCTGCTCGGCGTTCGTGCCGGAATAGGCGAACAGTTTCGCCAGCCGCTCCTTGTATATTTTCAGCCGCGCCGGATAGGCCACGTCGCGCAGGAACTCGAGTTGAGACATGGTGAGGTTGCGCCCGGTCGAGCCGGGATGGCCGCTGACGAACGCCAGCTCGCCGTCCCGCGGGCCGGCCGCGCTCCACTTCAGATAATGCTCCACCGGCGCCGGCTTGTTGTTCTCGTAGACTCGGAAGAAGGTGATGTCCAGGTCGTACCGCGGATAGGTGAAATTGTCCGGGTCGCCGCCGAAAAAGGCGATGGAAGCCTCGGGGGCGAACACCAGGCGCACGTCGGTGTACTTCTTGTAGCGATAGAGGTTGAAGGCGCCGCCCTCGTACAACACGACCACGTCGCAGCGCAGCCCGGTCTTGTCCCGGCATTCCTTCTCGAGGCGCGCGGTGGCGGCGCGCTGGGCGGCGGCGCGCGCCGCCGCGTCCATGTCCGGCTTCAACCCGGCGTTCACTTCGGCGGTCACGTCGGCGATGCTCGTCAGGACGTTGAGCTCCATTTGCGGGCAGCGCAGTTCTTTGTCCTGCGCCGGCGCGTAGTAGCCCGTCTCATTGAGGTTGCGCTCGGCGGTGCCCAAGTCCTGGATGCAGCGCTCGCCGACATGGTGGTTGGTCATCACCAGCCCGTTGGGGCTGACGAAACTGCCCGACGCCCCGCCAAAGCGCACCGAGCTGAGCCGCAGGTGCTCCAGCCAGGCGGCGGACGGCGTAAACCCGTAGGCCTTCTGCACCTTGTCGGTAGGGAAATTGTTGTAGGTCCACATGCCCTCGTCCGCCGCCATGCTCGCGGCACCGACCAGCAGCACGACACAGGCAATCAAACAGCGCTTCATCATCACCCTCCAGGATTGCGGATTTCGGATTGCGGATTTCAAGCCATCCGGTTCGAAATCCGCAATCCGCAATCCGAAATCATTTCACCCGCGGAACGAAACAGGATACCTCAGCCGGGCAGGATACGGCGCGGGATTCGATCTGGAAAACGGAATGAGTGATGGCGAAGCGCTGGCGAAGGACCTGCCGGCCGGCGGCCAGCACCTGTTCGCGGTTGACGGGCTCATCAACCACCAGATGGCAACTGAGGACCACGGCGTCCTGGCCCACAGACCAGACATGCAGATCGTGTACCCGGCAGACGGACGGAATCTGGAGCAGCGCCCTCTCGACCTCCGCGACGGAAAGGTGCGGAGGCACCGACAGCATCAGCAGCGAACTGCTGTGCCGCAGCAACTCCCATCCGCTGGCCAGCAGCAGTACGGAGACCACGATGCTGGCGATGGGATCGAGCACGGTCGTCCCCAGCAGGAAGATGCCGGCGGCGGCCACCAGCGCCGCCAGCGAGCCCAGGATGTCGCCGACGATGTGCAGGAACGCGCCGCGCAGGTTGATGCTCGAGGACTGGCCGCGGTACAGCAGCCCGGCTGCCGCAACGTTTCCCGCCAGACCCGCCAGCGTGGCGGCCAGCATCAGGCCCCCGCGCACCGGCTGGGGTGAGCGCAGGCGCAACAGCGCCTCCCAAACGATCCACACCGAGAGCGCCATGACGGTCAGCGCGTTCAGGAAGGCGGCGATGGTCTCGGCATGGCGGTAGCCGTAGGTTTTGCGGGGCGTTGCCGGGCGCTCGGCCAGCCGCATGGCGAACAGGCTCAGCCCCAGCGACGCCAGGTCCACCAGCACGTGCCCCGCATCGGCCAGCAACGCCAGGCTGTTGGAAAGCAGCGCGCCGGCTACCTCGGCAATCAGCACCAGGAAGGTGATGCCGGCAGCGGCCAGCAGCCGGCGCTGGTTCCGCGCCCGGGGGTCGTGGTGCGCGTGCCCATGGTCGTGGTGCTCCATCGCTCTTCATTTCATCATAAAGCGAGAATGAACCCAAGACGGCGGGTGGCAGGCGTCACCTCATGATCTGACATCTGACGCCCGAAACCTGACACCTGGCACCTGTCCGGGTTGCGTCCGCACCCCAGCCGTTCTTGCCGCGAAGTCTCGCATTCTCCGGTCAGGAGGCCCCTTGGTTAGCAGGAAGGCTGCGCCCGGGGTGCCGAACCTTGGGCGCGATGCCGCGTGCGGGTGGAAGCAGCAGGTGATTCGCGGGAATTTGCCGCGCCGCTCCCGTCCGAGGTTGTCGGCTGGGTCAACTGCGTCCGAAACTGTCGCAGCTGCTCGATCGTGTCGTCCACCAGTTCCACAAGGAGTTGGGTGATCTCGGTTGCCCCGCCAGCGACTTTGCACTTCGTCGGCCGAGTCTTCTTTGCGACCGTCCCCGAATCACCAGCTATCCAACGTTCCAGCTTCTTCAGGGCTAGGAGCTCGTTGGTAGACAGAAACTGCACAGCCCGTCCTTGCAATTCCCTCTTCTTGGCCGGCAGCGCCTCGCGGCATAGTAACCGGATTGCCTCAGTCATGCGCTTGTAGAGCGTGGCCGCAAGCACTTCCCGCCGGTTGCCACCGCGGAAATGCGGAGCGTAAGCGCCGGGGCGGAGTGCGCTCAGGATTTGAAGTGGCTCCTTGTAATACGCAAGAGGATTCGAGTTGCCAGGAAGAACAGCGCGGCGGTCCCATATCTTCAAGATTAGCTCAGCAGCCCGCCTGGATGCCTCTCTGCGCGCGACAGCAGTCTTCGCCTGTTGCGCCTCGGTCATCAGTTGAGCAAGATGGTGGGCAAGCCACCGACCCAGCGTGTCGTTGCTGTCTTGAAGGGCGAGTTCTTCAACTAGATGAGAACCAAGTCCCAAGACGTCCTTGGGCCGCTTCGATCGTGCCGTCGCGTCGGAGGAGGAGGATTTTCTCGTATCGAAGCCAAGGGGCTTCTTCCTGACTGTGTCGTCTGTACTCACTGCTTCCCTTTCGTTTTGTCAAAGCGACGCGGACGAGGAGCTCGAGCCGCGCTCGCAGTAGGAGTCGTTGAAGGCTTTCTATCGACACCCAGAGACGTTGTCCACCGGATTGGATGACACCGTAACTAGGGCGCTCCTCGTCCTTCTCATCGCTCCATTCCTCGAAAATGTACGACGTCGTCCCGTTCCTGTCCACCCACATTGTTGTTCCGTCGGCTGCCAGGACCTGCTTTAACCGCTTCCTTTCGGACGCCGAGGGACGTGAGCGACCGCCTGACACTCGATTGCGGAACGGGTCCTTCCCATCTATTCGGGAGTCGGCCCCTGCCCGGCCAAGCCACCCAACCAACCGATATGGGGGATGGTCGATTTCGTGGTCGCTCCCCTCGCTCGGGATGGCGTAGTTAGAGGGTTCCTGTACCGTCTGCAGCGCTCGTACGAGGGCGGCAGCGGTACTTGGTTCGACTAGCGCACTAGACACACGCACCTCCGAGCTGAAAGCAGAGGAGCGCGTTTCGTACCAACAATCGGCGACTAGCATGCCGCTTCTTGACCCGCCAATCTCGATCTCGCGCAAGAAGTCCTCGTCACCTGCCTGCTGTAGCCAGGCTTCGAGGGCGGTTGAGGGAGCCGACCAGAACCTCGCTCTAAGTGGTTTCGGCGCCCGTAGATCGGCGAGCCAGTGGGGCGGACAGGTCAAGCGATACCCGTCCAGCCAATCGCTGAGGCGGTCGAGATCATCTCGTTTGGTTTTGAGGGTCGGACGCGACCGCATGAGTTCGCCGATCGTGCAGCACATCGCGTGCCACTCCAAGTACGTTGAATAGCGTTCGATGGTCGGCATGCTCCCATGGTCGTTACTCCATAGGCCCCACGAGCGCTCTGGGAAGCGTTTCTGTCGCGATTCATTCTTCCACATCCAGGTGCTGGGGTCCGCCTTCCAAGTGTCTACGATCCATCTTTCAGCAAGGTCTGTGAATTCGTCCACCCTGACGCCCCAGAAAAGCCTGGCCGCAGGTTCATACCAGTACGGCAGAGTATCAATGCTATTGAAGTGGAACCGTCTCTTGCGATCAGCTTCGGGTCGCGTCGGTTCAAGCCCCTGCTCATATCGATCCGATACCCTCTTGGGCGGTAGCTCGGTCATGTTTGATCGCTTAAGCACCGCGCGTTGCCGAGGGGTCAGTTTGAGGGTACCTTCGTCCGTAAGTTTACTTGCGGCATCTTTCGCGAAGGCGCGGATCAATACGTGAGGCAACGCTTCGTCAGTCGCAATATCAAACAGGCGGGCGCCATACCCTCGTAAAGCGGAAGGTGCTTCTGCAGCGATCCGATCAACGGCGAACAAAAGCCAGAGTCGGGCGGTAAGAAAGTAGAACGGGGCATTCGGCGCCCGAAATGTAGCGTCCACCGTGCGGTCGTAGAGATCAAGCAGTGCCCGCAGCGGCTCGGTCTCGCCGAAGCGGGCAAGCCGTCGAACTGCATGTGCCGCACGCCAGCGGATGCGAACATCACAGTCGGAAAGCAGCACGAAAAGGAAGCGTGCAAGGGCGGCGGCGCTGCTTGTCGGGATGTCGGCGAGCGTCAGATGGTCGAGCTCGTTCGGAGGCACTTTCCCCGCGAGTCTCCGCACATACCTGCTCAGCACGGTCCCCGCGCACTCGGGACTCACACGGTCAACGATCAGCTTTACAAGTGCGTAAACTGTGGCTGCGCTGAGGCGATCGACATGTTTGGCAATTCCTTCGATAAGGACTCTGGCGATATCCTTGCCTGATCACTCTTGTCCAAATTAGCTCGCTGAATTCGAGCCCCTGCGCGCTTCGCGACGTATAGGGATCAGGCTGAGCCTCTGATAGTCTGGATCGGGTTCCAACAAAGAACCGATACCAAACTAAGGAG
>Ga0315280_10001731_pt1 | contig 36831 bp, 35 predicted proteins | sample YL17G06_40_MG_FD_203697 | JGI IMG/M metagenome (GOLD analysis project Ga0315280, IMG submission 203697) | Sediment microbial communities from Yellowstone Lake, YNP, Wyoming, USA - YL17G06_40 | ecosystem: Environmental > Aquatic > Freshwater > Lake > Sediment | place: USA: Wyoming | collected... | reverse complement strand
AGATTCCTTATGATTGGTCGCGCAAGGATGGATGAGCAGGCTAACGCAAGCGAGATGGGCGAGAAAAGCGAGAGAAGCGAGAAAAGCGAGAGAAGCGAGAAAAGCGAGAGAAGCGAGAAAAGCGAGAAAAGCGAGAGAAGCGAGAAAAGCCGTTGATCGACCAGATAGACTAGATAGACTAAATAGACCATATGAACCAAATGGACCAGATCAACCAGATAGACCAAATGATGGGAGTCTGTTCGTGAAGATATTAGTAACGGGTGGGGCCGGGTTTATCGGCTCCAATTTCATTCATTTCTTACTGGGTCCGGAGAACCCTCGCAGGGTTGATTGTCAAGTCCTGAATTTGGACAAATTGACCTACGCCGGGAATCTGGAGAACTTGGTTGATCTCCCTCTTCCTGAAAATTACCAGTTTATCCACGGGGATATATGCGACGGGAAGTTAGTAGAAAGTCTTCTAAAAGTTGGCGTGGAAGTCATTGTTAACTTTGCCGCCGAATCGCATGTAGACCGGAGCCTCTATGAGCCGGACCTCTTCATTCAGACGAACGTGGTCGGGGTCCAGGTCCTTCTCCATGCCGCCATGCGCCATAAAATCAAGAAATTTATCCAGGTTTCTACCGACGAAGTCTACGGGTCGCTCACGCCCGCTGCTCCAGGATTTCGGGAAGATACCCCCCTGGCCCCCAACAGTCCTTACTCGGCCAGTAAGGCAGCGGCAGACCTCCTGGTACGGTCTTATTTTAAGACCTATGGATTCCCGGCGATCATCACTCGCTGCTCCAATAATTACGGACCTTATCAATTTCCAGAAAAGCTGATTCCTCTTTTTATCACCAATGCCCTTGAAGACAAGCCGTTGCCCCTCTATGGAGATGGGTTGAACGTCCGGGATTGGATTCCTGTGGAGGATCATTGCCGGGCTCTTCACCTAATCCTGGAAAAAGGAAGGGAAGGGGAAATCTATAACATCGGGGGAGAAGGTGAAAGGACAAACCTGGAGATTACAGAGATGATCCTGAATATTCTCGGCAAACCCAAATCGCTGATCCAGTATGTCTCGGACCGCCCCGGCCATGACCGGCGATATGCCATTGATTTTTCCAAGGTGAAATGCGATCTGGGCTGGTCCCCTGGTTATCGCCTCCATGAGGGCCTGGAGCAGACGATCCGCTGGTACATCGACCATGAAGAATGGTGGCGGAGGATCAAGAGCGGAGCCTATCGGGATTTTTATCAAAAACATTATGGGGAGCGCCTGAAGTGAAGGTTTTGATTCTGGGGGCCGGAGGGCTGCTCGGGAAAGACCTCATTCCCATCCTCTCAGCAAGAAATCAGGTCCTGGGCCGAGACATTGAAAATTTTGACATTACTGATCCAGAGCGAGCGCAAAAAGAGATCGAAACCCTCCAGCCCGAAGTGGTGATCAATGCCGCTGCTTTTACCGATGTGGACGGATGCGAGTCAAGGAGAGATTTGGCCTTCTCGGTTAACGCTGAGGGGGCCAGAAATGTAGCCCTGGGATGTGCGGCAAATAGGGTGAAGATGATTTATCTGAGCACTGATTATGTCTTCGATGGATCTGGCAAAATCCCTTATCGAGAAGAAGACCCGCCAAATCCCCTGAATGTTTACGGAAGTTCCAAACTTCAAGGGGAACGGTACATCCAGGAAATTATAAAAAATCATCTGATCATTCGCACGCAATGGCTCTACGGCCGCCATGGGAAAAATTTTGTGGACACCATCCTTCGACAGGCGATTCAACAGAAAGAACTGCGAGTGGTGAACGATCAACAAGGCGCTCCAACTTTTACAAGAGACCTGAGCTGGGCCATTGACCGATTGCTGGGCAAAGAAGCCACCGGGGTTCTCCACGTGACCAATTCCGGTTCTTGCACCTGGTTTGAGTTTGCCTGGCAGATTCTGAGAGAGAAAAAAATAAACAATGTCCGGGTTACTCCCATCTTCTCGACGGATTTAGCCCGTCCCGCTCGCCGTCCGGCCAATTCAGTGCTGGACTGCCGTCGCTTCGAAAGACTCACCGGAGAAAGAATGAGGCCCTGGAGGGAGGCCCTGAAAGAGTATCTCTCCCAAGCCGGGTAATGCTTGACTTTTTTCCCCTTTGATGTTAAAAAATTAATTCTTGCCGGGGGCTTGGGAAAAAAGGAGTCCCTTGACAGGGCAGAGCGGAAGCCTTCTGCGAAAGCTTGGGCATAAACGTTTATGAAGTTCGAGACCTGATCAACTCCCGGTCGGAAAGGCAAATGCATGCCCCGGGTGCCGGCGGCGGAGGGCACTGCCTGCCCAAAGATACCTGGCTTTTGCGCTCCGGTCTGCAGAAATATGGCAGAAACCATCAGATGGATACAGAGTTTATCAAACTTGCCAGGAAAATTAACGATTACATGCCCAGGCACATGTATCGGCTGATTGAAGGGGCTTTGGAGGAAAAGGGGATTCCCATCCGCGAGGCGAAGGTGACCATTCTGGGGGTAGCTTACTCAGAAAATTCAGACGACACTCGAAATACCCCTGCTTACACCCTGATCCAGGAGCTGGAAGCCCGGGGGACCGAAATCGTCACTCATGACCCCTATGTGCAGGACTTTCCAGAGGCCGAACTTTTCAAAGACCTCGGCGATGCCGCAAAAGGGTCGGACTGTCTGGCGATCGTCACCAAGCATCATGAATATCATTCCCTGGACCTCAAGAAGATCCGCTCCTTAATGCGCACCCCGATCATCGTGGACGGGAGAAATGTCTTTAAGAAAGAGGATGCCGAGAAAGCCGGCTTTTTGTATCAAGGCATCGGCAAAGGATGAAAAAATTACGATCGGCCAGGAGTTTATCGGGTAATCAATTCCATGGACGCAAATCTTCCACTTTGGTACTGCCTGCACACCCGCAGTCGCCATGAAGAGGTGGTTTATCAACGTTTGCAAGAAAAAGGCATTCACGCCTTTCTTCCCAAACTGGAGGCCTGGAGCAGGCGAAAAGATCGCCGGAAAAAAATTCAGAAAGCCCTTTTCCCGGGGTATCTTTTCGTGAAGGAAAACTTGGACCCACTTCATAGGCTGGAGATCTTAAAGACGTCCGGAGTGGTTAAAATTTTGGGGAATGAAGAAGGCCCGATCCCGGTCCCGGAAATCCAGATCGAGTCGATTCAAAAAATTCTTGCCGGCAGGACCGCTGTATCTCCTTTCCCGTACTTAAAAGAAGGGCAGCTAATCCGGGTCGTCGATGGACCTTTGAAAGGTTGCGAAGGCTTTTTGCTAAAAATTAAGGAGGAAAAAGAGAAGCTGGTCATCTCCATTGAACTTCTTAAAAGATCTGTTTCCGTGGAAATCGACGGCGCAGACATCGAACCGATTATCTCATAAGTTATGTAGATCCGGTAAAAATTATTGTTTGCAATAGGAATAGGCCAAGCCCTAACTTCTTGTTTGCTGATATCATTGCGAGTTTTAACTAAACCCCTCTTTTAATTCCCTGGTGGATGACCCTATAAACCCATCAGCCGATCGTCATCGAAAGGACCTTTAATAATATTTAAGAGCGCATAGGATGGCCGCAAATTTCTTCGAGGAACCAGAAAGGTGAAATGGAAGTCTATCCCATCCACCATAAAAACCTATTCTTCCGCATCATCACCGATTACGATCTGACTTTCCAAGAAGTGCGGGGGATCCTGGATTATCTTTTGCAGGTCGGTGCTTTCAAAGAAGAAGCAGACGACTGGGAGTGTGGGAAATTTTATGACATTCAGCTGGATAACATCCACTACGAAGCAGATGTCAATTATTATGAAGTGGTGATCTACCGGAGGACAGAGTTTCCCGGGTGAATTGATCCATGGCAGATATGTTATGGAGGGCACCGATTGGGTGGCCGAAATTGAGCCGGCAAAAGGGGTCGGCATGGATCTTAACGGAACCCAAGGGGGTCGGGGTTTGAGGAGCTAAACTTCCCGGGGCTTAAATCCCGGCCAGGGGGAGAAAGGATCGAGATCAGGAAAAACTTCAGGAGGGGACCGTTGCCCAGAGGAGAATTTGCCCATCCAGAATTGAATGCAAGAGTGGAATTCTTCGGGGGAAGCTATCTATTCATCGAAGAGGGGAGGTTGCCTTATCAGGGAAAAGAGGTGCTCTATTTTCTGGGCCTGGTGGACGTGGAAGCCTCCTGTTGTGGAAGGGGAGGTTGGGCATTTATTAAAGTGCCGGGGTATATTCTATCCTGGAAGACAGCGGTCAATCCGTTCGGCCAGCCGGTTTCGGAAGTTGAAGGAATTGTGGCCGAAGATGACCAGAAAGAAGTCAGAAAGATTTTGCAAGAAAAATATCCTGGTTTCAGGCAGGTTGAGTTTCTTTAATTCTTCAGGGAGGTGAATATGGCAGGAATTGTATCCTACGGAGGGTATGTGCCGCGGTATCGGCTCAAGCGGATGGCCATTTTCCAGGCCATGGGATGGATTAACCCGGCGAATATTATGCTCGCCCAGGGTGAGAAGGCGGTGGCCAATAGCGATGAGGATAGCGCCACCATCGCAACCGCGGCGAGCATCGATTGCTTGCGGGGTTTCGATCGCTCGGCAGTCGACGGTCTTTTTTTTGCCTCCACCACCTTGCCCTATTTGGAAAGGCAAAATGCCGGGATCATCGCCACGGCATTGAATCTGCGGGAGGATGTGCGCTCGGCTGATTTTTCTGGTGCCCTGAAAGCTGGAACGTCGGCCCTGATCTCCGCCCTGGAAGGGGTAGCCGCAAAAAGCGCAAAGCAGATCTTAGTCTGCACAGCCGATTGCCGCCTGGGGAAAATGGGCAGCCCTCAGGAAATGATCTTCGGCGATGGAGCGGCCGCCTTTTTGGTTGGCGATGAGGAGGTGATTGCGGAATTTAAGGGATCCTATTCGCTCACCTGTGATTTTGTCGACCACTACCGAGGTTCAAAGAGCACGTTTGACCGCCAGTGGGAAGACCGTTGGATTCGCGACCTGGGGTTTGAGGAATTCGTTCCCAAAGTGGTCAATGGCCTGCTGAAAAAATGCCATGCAAAAATTGCTGATTTTGCCAAGGTTATCTTCCAATGTTCTTACGATGCCGAGCGCAAGAGTTTGAGCAGAGGGTTAAAATTGGACCCGGCCAGGGTTCAAGATCCCCTGCAGACTTCGATCGGGGAAACGGGTACAGCCCATTCCCTCGTAATGCTGGTGAAAGCGCTCGAGGAAGCAAAGCCCGGTGATAAGCTCCTGGTGGTGAGTTTCGGCAGTGGATGTGATGCCCTTTATTTTGAGGTTACAGAAAACATCAACAAGATGAAGGGCAGAATGGGGATTCAGGGGCATCTGGCCAACCGGGCGGAGATGACCAGTTACCAGAAATATATCGTCTTCCGGGGGATGGTCCCGGTCGATATTGGCCTTCGGGGAGAGGTAGATTTTTTAACCCGCTGGAGCTTGGTCTGGAGAAAGAGGAAGGCCATTCTGGGCCTCATTGGGTCCAGGTGCAAGAGATGCGGGTCGCCCCAGTACCCCCCCCAGAGGGTATGCGCCAATCCGGCCTGTGGGGCCGTGGATGAAATGGAAGACTATTCCTTCGCCGATAAAAAGGGACATATCCTCAGTTACACCGGAGATATGCTGGCGGCTTCTTACGATCCTCCAGAAATGTATGGCTTTGTGGAATTTGAAGGGGGAGGAAGGTTCCAGTGCAATTTTACGGATTGCACCCTCGACGATCTAAAGGTTGGGGCCCCCGTTTCTTTAACTTTTCGCAGAAAATATTACGATGAAAAAAGAGATATTCACGGGTATTTCTGGAAGGCAGTCCCGCGAAAGGAGGCGGCATAAATGGCAACGGGGATTCGAGACAAGGTAGCCATACTGGGCATGGGCTGCACTCGTTTTGGAGAGCGCTGGGAGTCGGGGGCAGAAGATTTGATTGTTGAGGCCTTTCAAGAGGCTCTTGTGGATGCCGGGGTGGAGAAGAAGGAAATCCAGGCCGCTTGGTTTGGGACCCACATTGATGAGGTCAATGTGGGCAAAGGAGGCATCCCGTTATCCACCACTTTGAAGTTACCTTTTATCCCGGTAACGAGGACAGAAAATTACTGCGCCACCGGGACGGAGGCTTTCCGAGGGGCTTGTTATGCTGTGGCCGCAGGGGTCTATGACATCTGTTTGGCCTTGGGCGTAGAAAAATTGAAAGACACAGGATATGGGGGTTTGCCGGCCACCGCGGCCTTCGGACAAATGCAGGCCTTGATTGGCCCCAATGCCACGGCCCCCGGCCTTTTTGCCCAACTGGCGACGTCATATTTTGCCAAATACGGGGTCGATGCCAAGGTGGGGAAGAGGGCCTTGGCCCACATTTCGGCGAAAAGTCATGCCAATGGGGCTCTGAACCCCAAGGCCCATCTTCGCCGGGCAGTGGCCGAGGATCAGATCATCAATGCCCCCATGATCGCCTATCCCCTTGGCCTTTTCGACTGCTGCGGGGTCAGCGATGGGGCAGCGGCGGCGATCGTGACCACGCCGGAGATCGCCCGGTCGCTAAAGAAAGAAGAGCCCGTGCTGGTCAAAGCGCTGGCGATTTCCGTCTCCTCGGGTGAAGAGTCCCTGTTCAACACCTGGGACGGGGCCCATCTGGAAACGACCTACCGGGCGGGCCAGATGGCCTTCAAGGAAGCAGGGATCAAGAAACCCCGGGAAGAAGTCAGTATGATGGAGGTCCACGATTGTTTCTCCATCACCGAGCTTACCGTGTATGAGGATCTGCAGATTTCCCCCAGGGGCAGGGCCATTGATGACATCATGGACGGGTTCTTTGATCTGCAGGGGAAAGTTCCCTGTCAGCCCGATGGGGGTCTCAAGTGCTTTGGCCATCCCATTGGCGCCTCGGGACTCCGAATGCTTTATGAGATGTATAAGCAGCTTTTAGAAAGATGGCCAGAAGAAAGAAGGGTTAAGAATCCCCGGATCGGCTTGACCCATAATTTAGGGGGAATTCCTTCCACGAATATTTGCAGTGTGGCCATCATTGGCAGATAAGGAGGCAGCCAAAGTTTAAACTGAAAGGAGAATGGTGACGGTGGAGAAAATGCTCAAAGATCGGGTGGCGATTATAACGGGTTCCGGTCGAGGGATCGGGCGGGCTGTGGCTCTGCTCTTCGCCCAAGAGGGGGCTAAGGTTGTGGTAAGCGATCTGGATGCCCAACCGGCCCAGGAGGTCGCGGAAAAAATCAAGGCCTCTGGTGGGGAATGCATTGTAGTTCCCGGAGACGTTACGGATCCCTTCTTCGCGGAAAGCATTGTGGGCAAGGCTGTCCAGACTTGGGGGGGGCTGCACATTCTGGTCAACAATGCGGGGTACACCTGGGATGCAGTAATCCACAAGATGACCGATGATCAATGGGAGGCCATGCTGGCGGTGCACCTGACAGGCCCCTTTCGTCTGGTTCGAGCAGCTTCCCCCTACTTCCGGGATGCGGCCAAGCAGGAGAAATCCGCAGGGAAGGTAGTGAATCGCAAGATCATCAACGTGTCCTCCACGTCCGGAACCAGAGGAAATGCGGGCCAGGCGAATTACTCGTCAGCCAAAGCGGGGATTGTGGGCCTTGCCCGGACCCTGGCGAAAGAATGGGGGCCCTTGAACGTTCAGGCCAACGCCGTGGCCTACGGGTGGATCGATACCCGTCTAACGAAAGAGAAAGAGGCCGGTCAGATGATCGAACGTTCTGGCAAGCCTGTGGCCATAGGTATTCCAGCATCCATACGGAACGTGATGACCATGATCGTTCCCCTGGGAAGGCCAGGGACACCGGAAGAAGCAGCCGGTCCCATTCTTTTTCTGGCCTCTCCTCTTTCTGACTATGTATCGGGGCAGTGTATTGAGGTTACCGGAGGATTATAACCGTTGCCATCTTCATCCTGGTCTCCCCGGATTCCGATTTTATCATCAGACACATCCTGAACGTAATTACCCCCCTGAATCCTTGGCCTTTGCTTGATCCTCTAAAGCAAAAGCCGTGGAGGTGCCGGGGGCTGGTTTACGGATTCCTCGCCAGAGGGAAGGGGGCCAGAAAAATTTCTTGAGAAAGCCCTCTTTCGTTTCCTTTTTCAGTTCCTCGATGGCCAATCGGTCCGCATCCTCCGGGGAGACTTTTCCTTCTGCTTCCTCTGGAGGGATTACGGGTTCCTTCGGTTTTTCTGGGGTTTTTTCAGCACGGGGCAGAGTATCTCTGCGAGCGAACTCCAGGTTGTATTGATGGCTGGGTAATCCGGGATAGCCGATGATCTGTATTTTCAAACCGTATTGTTTCTCCAGGCGGAAGAGTTCGGCCCTTTTTTGATTGAGGAGGTAAGTGGCTACTTCGTCGGGAAGTTCCACTTTCACCTGGGTGCATCCCCCTTTGGCCAGACCGGCCTGGACCTTGCGCAGGACGGTCAGGGCGGCCGCTTCCGTCGATTTGACTAAACCGCTCCCGCTGCAGTGGGCGCAGGGGATGAAGCATCTCCCCATCACTGCCGGGCGGATGCGCTGGCGGGAGAGTTCCAGGAGCCCGAAGCGGCTGATGCGGCCCATTTCGATGCGGGCCTTATCGGGTTTCAAGGCATGGCGCAAGCGGCGCTCGACCTCCTGTTTGTGCTTCTGATCCCACATGTCGATGAAGTCGATGACCACCAGCCCACCCAGGTCGCGGAGACGCAGCTGACGGGCGATCTCTTCAGCCGCTTCCAGGTTGGTCTTAAAGGCTGTCTCTTCCATGCCTCGCCCTTGAGTGGCCCGCCCGGAATTGACATCGATGGATACCAGGGCTTCTGTGGGGTCGATCACGGTGGAGCCCCCGGATGCCAGTGGCACCTTGCGCTCATAGATCAGCTCGATCTGTTTCTCCAGCTCATACTTGGAGAAGATCGGCCGTTTCTCTTGGTAGAGCTTAACCTTCCCCTGGTAGCGGGGCATGACGGCCCGGAAGAAATCCTTTGCCCGGTTGAAAACCTCCTTCTGGTCGATGAGGACCTCATCGATGTCCGGGGTGAAATAGTCTCGGATGGATCGGATGACCAAATCCTGCTCCTGATAGATGAGCGAAGGGGAGGACATTTTCTTGGACTTTGTCAGAATGGATTCCCAGAGGCGCAGGAGGTAGTGGAGATCCTTGGCCAGATCGCTCTTGCCCTTCTCCAAGCCGGCGGTGCGCACGATCAAACCCATCCCTTTGGGGACCTCGAGCTGCTGAACGATTTCTTTAATCTTCCGGCGCTCTTTCTCTTCTTCAATCTTGCGCGAGATCCCGCCGCCATCACTTCCGGGCATGAGCACCAAGTATCTTCCCGGGAGAGAAATATAAGTCGTCAAAGCTGCCCCCTTCGTTCCCGTTTCCTCTTTTTCCACCTGGACGAGAACCTCCTGGTTGCGCTTGATCACCTCCTGGATTCGAGGACGACTCTCTTTTTTGCTCTCCTCGGGCTTTTGGGAGTAATAGTCGGGGTGGATCTCGGAAAAAGGCAAGAAGCCGTGGCGGGCCTCCCCGTAATCCACAAAAGTGGCCTGCAGGCTGGGCTCGATGTTGACGATGGTTGCCTTGTAAATATTTCCCCGGGAAAGTTCTTGCCGGGAAGTTTCTATGAGCAGTTCGGTCAACACTCCATCTTCCACGATGGCCATGCGACTCTCCTCGGGGTCTACGGAATTGATAAACATCTTTTTCATCATTGACCTGGTGTCCTATCAGAAAGGGCAAAAATATATTTTATTATACTCTATCTCACAGGCCGGGGCCAGACCCTGCTTTTTCCAGCAGGAGATGTTTGGCGTTTTGCCCTTTAATCTTGGCCTGGATGTGGCCTGGAAGGCCGCTTTGCTCGAGTTCTGCGAAGTAGCGAGCGGAAGGGATCAATGGATAATCACTCCCGAACAGGATGCGCCCCGGGCCGACAATTTTGACGGCCAGGGAGTAAATTTGGGGGCGATAGAGAAAAGGAGAGGCCGCCGTATCGTAGAAGACATTCTGGGCCACTCGAGCCACTTCGGGCATGAGCTCGTAAAAGAAAAAACCACCCCCCCAATGGGCAAGAATGATGGTCACGCCGGAAAGGGCCAAGAGAAGCTGGTAGATCGGTTTGAGGCCCTCGGGGCTCTTTCCCGGGTAGTCATGGCCGACCGGTTCATTGGCGTGGAGGAGGAAGGGGATTCTCTTGTTTGCCAGGGGCTTTAGAATGGAAGAGAGGCGCTGGATATCTCGCCAAGAGGTTCCTCCGCGGTAGAAGGCCAGCTCTCCAATGCCGCGCATCCCCCGAGAGAGGCCCCTTTCCATCTCTCTTTCGGCGAGGCGGCGGGAGCTGAGAGGAAGGCAAGCGAAGGGGATCATTCGGTCAGGATGCCGAAGCGAACAATGGAGGAGGTAATCGTTCCCCTCGCGGCAAAGCCCCGGGTCTTTCCAGGGGAAGCCGCAAATGACGCTTCGCTCCACGCCATCCCGCTTCATGGCCCGAAGAAGGTCTTCCAGGCTGGCCAGGCGCGCCCTTTTGTTTTCGTAAATGAGCCGAAACCCTTCGTCCCGGAGGCAGAAAGATTGACGGTCCTTGCGGACTTCATCCGGGAAAAGGTGGGTATGGACATCGATGATCATGTCGCTCCTTTCCCAAAATCATGGAAGCATACCGCTTCCCGCTTTCCCCCAAGGAGTCTGGTTCTGTCGAGTTGAAGGATTGGAGAAAATGTGTTAAAAATTCTTATATCCCAACGGTCAAGAGTTGAGAGGAGCGTTCGACGATGAAATGTCCCCATTGCGGCCAATCTCTCGGGGAGCGGCTTTGCCCTTCCTGTGGTTGGGCAATTCTGAAGGAGAGCGTCTTCTGCCACCGTTGTGGCTCCCGGCTGGAGTATTTGACTCCTGATTCCCCTTCCGCGGAGGAGGAAAGCGTCGATTTCTCCAAACGCATTCTTTGCAGCGATGGCACCTGCATCGGGGTCATCGATGAGAAGGGGATTTGCAAGGTGTGCGGCAAACCCTATATCGCCGAAGCCGAGTGAGCGATCATTTAATCTGCTCTCGGAAAAAAGTTTTCAACGCTTCTTGAGCAACGAAGGTGCCCTTAATTCGCCAAGGTTTGTGATTGATGATCATGGCCGCAAAGGCGATCTGGGGGTCTTCGGCAGGGGCGAAACCCACAAACCAATCGTAGAGGCCGGGGGGATTCTCGCCGCTCAGAGAGCCGGTCTTTCCGCAAATAGACATTTTTTCCAGCAGGTTTTTTCCATAACGCTGGAAGACTCTGGAGGCCGTTCCATCCTCCACCGTCCGCAGCATCATCCGGCCGAGGTCCTGGGCAGTCTTGGCGGTGATGGGTTGAGCCAGTACCTCCGCTTTAGCTTGGTAAAGTTTTTCCCCGTCTCCATTGCTGATTTCTTCAATAAGATAGGGCTTCATCATTACCCCGTGGTTGCCGATGGAGGAAGCGATCATGGCGGCATGCAGGGGGCTGAGGGTCACTTCCCCGAAACCCGCTCCGCAACGGGCCAGTTCGTAGGGTCCTTCGGGAATGAAGGCCCGACTCACTTCCAGGGAAAAGTCAAAAGGGATCGGGTGATTGAAGTGGAAGGCTTCGGAGTATTGCCGTAACGTCTGAGGCCCCACGAGCTTGGAAGCCACCCGGCCAAAAACCACGTTGTTGGATTTTCCCAAAGCCTCGTCGAAACTCGTCTGCCGGTCCCGTTTTGAGTTTTTCCCCAGCTTTTGGGGAGCGAGACGGTAGGGGTTGCCCCGGAATGAAAGAAAGGAGTCGTAATTCAGGAGACCTTTCTCCAGAGCTCCAGCGGCGGTGACGAGCTTAAAGACCGAGGCCGCGGGGTAAGTCGCCCGCTTCCAGATCCCGGCGTACTCGGGATTCTCCCGGGTATGTTCGACCAAGGCTAATATCTTTCCCGTCTTTGGCTCAATGGCCACGAAAGCGCTGAAGGGCGGTCGATGACTCTGGAAAACCTCATTTACCCTGGCCTGCAGAGCAGGGTCCACCGTATAGAGAAGGCGATATGGATTGCGCTCTTCGATATACTTTCCGGCCACAACTTTCTCGAAATGGGGAAGGGCTTCATTCGTGAAGGATGAAAAAGATTTGCCGAGCTCCTTGTTCAAAGGTGGATAGGAGGAAAGAACAACCCGGGGGGAGCGGGGGTTCGCTTTGGCAGCATAGAGCAGAGAGACGCAGACCACAGAGGCGGCGAGGAGCAGACCGAGGAGGATGAACCCCATCCTCCAGGAAGGGCCCTGAGCCTCTGACCGATGAAACGCCTTCTGGAACGACCTCCAACTCTTGCCCGGCTTCCTTCCTCTCCGCGGTTGTCTCATCGGGAAACCATCCTCTGGCGGAAAAAATTTAAACCCATAGCCCGCCGGGCCCGGTGCAGGGCTTGGTTCGTTGTATAAAGAAGAACCCCATGGGCTTTGGCCATGAGGGCGACGTAGCAGTCCCGCAGGCAGAGGCTTCCTCCCTTGCGGCGAAGTTTGAAGGCCAAGCGGGCCGCATCCACCCAAGCCGCCGGCGGTTCTCGGAGGACGGGAAAGACCTGGGTAAAGTCCTGGAAAACTTTCATCTCCCTTTCGCTCTTGGCGGCGTGAAGAAGTTCAGCCACCACCAGGTGCAGGCAGCAGATGCGCCCGGCATCCATCAGGCCATTCACCACTGAAAAGGTGCGCTCTTCCCTGCGGAAGTAGTCCTTCCACACGGGCGTATCGATGAGGACAGGGGGCCCTTGCTCCTGGGAAGCCATGGCTTAGGCTTTGGCTGACCTCGGCGGTCGCCCCTGGCGGGCCATGTGCTTGATGGTCTCCATCTTTTTTCGCTTGATGCGTTCCTGGATCGCCGCGATGACTGCCCGGGTCTTGTTCTTAGCGGGGGTGACCTCAAGGAGATCGTCCACCAGTTCCCGGGGCAGGGTAACGGTTGTCCTTCTCATGGAACTCTCCCGCATTTGAATTAATTAAAATCATATGATCTCAGCTTGCATTTGTCAAGAGAAAAAAATTGTGCTAATTGAGCGCATGGAATAAAGCCGAAACCGGACATCGGGGCTTTTCCCTTCTTGAACGGTAGTTTCTTTTAATATAGGATAATTTAGAAAAACCAGAACCGACTCCCGAATTCACCCGCTGTTCCTTCAGCTTTGCCCGCGAGAGGGCATTCCCGGCCCCTGGCCGGCGAAGCCTGGAGGCTCCTGAGGCTTCTTTCATTGGTTTGGCCCTGCTTCTCCGAGGAAGGGGAAACCCCTCCTCAAAAAGATTTAGGCCATTCGGAAGAGGCTCAAACAGCCCCACCCTGAAAACGGTTCAGCCCGGGAGACAGAAGAAAGGGAAATTGAGGGAGGGGTGGATGAGGAGGATCGGAGTTAAAAGAATAAAGCCGAGACCAAGAGAGGAGATGAAGAAGTGAAATTGGAAACAGACGGGGCAAGGCAGTGGAAAGAGATGAGGAAAAAGGTGGAAGAGGAAATGTCCAGGAAAGAAATCGAGGCGATCGTTTATTGGAAGGGGGAGATGGAGAAAATTTTGCAAAAGAAGCCCGAGAGCTTGGGGGCCCTGCAAATCGACATAAAAAATTTTATTCAGCGTATGCAGAATCGCATCAAGGTGTTGAAAAGCTCTTTACAAAGGTGAAGAGGGAGATTGCAGGCGGGCTCCCGGCGACCACTTAATAAAGGGCAAAAGGCTTTTGGCCAAAGATCAGCCCGGGCATTTTCGACCTTTCGCTAAGGTCCAGGGAGGCCACTTTTCCAATTGTCAAAACTCATGCCAATTTAGTTTTTTTTCAGAAAAAATAAGTTCTTCTTGTGGATAATTTTACCTCCTAACAAATTTTTTCATTTCAGAACAAAAAAATCCGTGACTCTTTATATTTCTTTGAAATTATTAAATATTTTTATTTGCTCAAAAATTGGGCAATTTGGAAAAGAAGTTGATTTTAAATAATTATTGTGAAGGTTCATCCGTTCAATCCACAGGTTTTCCCCAGAAACTGTGGACAAGATTCAGGGCGCTTTTTAGCTTCCACCCATCCCCCCGACTGGAGGCCTTTCCCACGTCTTAAATTAATGCGATAAGGTTTTTCTATTGCCCATCGGGCAACGAAGGCAGCTTTTCTGCACCTTTAAAATAGTGGATTAGCCACAGGTTTTCGAATTGCCTTGACCCTCTTCCCGACTCCTCGTTTTGGCTGTCAGGCTTTTTCCCCTTGGGAGAGTGGGGGGGAAGAATGGTCTGGTGGAGTCTGAAGGGCCTGACCCAGTTCTCTGGACCTGCGGGTGGCGGCAGAGACTGCGGTCATCAGTGAGGCGCGAAAAGAGCCTTGCTCGAGGGCATAGAGACCGGCCATGGTGGTCCCTCCCGGAGAGGAGACTTTGTCGCGCAATATGGCCGGGTGCTCGGCCGTTGAGGAAATCATGGCAGCCGATCCCAGGACGGTCTGGACCGCCAGGGCAAAGGCGACATCCCGGGAGAGGCCTTCTTTGACACCTCCGCTGATCAGCCCTTCGATGAAGGCAAATACATAAGCTGGGCCGCTTCCACTAAGCCCGGTGACGGCGTCCATCAATTTTTCTTCGACAACCACGGTTTTGCCCACAGAATCGAAGATGGCCCGGGCTGTGGCTAAATCGTCGACTGTGGCCTCCGAGGAGGGAGCGAGCGCGGCGGCGCCTTGGAGGATGAGGGCCGGGGTGTTGGGCATGACCCGGATTTTGCGGACTGGGTGGGTAAGGTAAGACTGGATGTAAGAGAGAGGAACGCCGGCGGCGATGGAGATGAGCAGATGGGAGGGGGTGATCTGATCAGCCATCTCCCGCAGCACTTCTGGCACAGATTGGGGCTTCACGGCCAGGATCAAGGTAGGGGCCCGAGAAGCTAAACTGGGATTGTCCTTGACGGGTTTCACTCCGAGCTTCACTTGCAGGCGTTCCCTCTGATCGAGACGGGGCTCCGAGAAAAGAATTTCTTGGGGGAAGAGAAGCCCCGATTTGATCATCCCGGCCATGAGAGCTTCGCCCATGTTCCCCGCGCCGATAAAACCAACCGGTTTTTGCATGCTCTCTCCTCCTTGCCAAAGGAGCCGGTGGAGCGATGCTACCAGCTCCCAAATGTAAAGGCAGTCTACAGAATTGATCCCTTAAAGTCAACGGCAAATTTTCCCTTGCCACCCTTCACTTTTAAAGAATCCTTATTCGTGGTCCGGGGGTTCAGGGCGATGAGCGCGGGCAGCATCGGCCAGGAGGAAGCCTCTCTCATAGGGTCCAGCCGGGCCGCCGCAGAATGAGGCGGGGAGTCTTTTCCCGCCCCCATCCAGGGAACGACCAACGCCTCATGATGCCAAGCGAAGCGCCCTGAACCCCCGGACCTGGGAGGATCATCCGGCGCTGGGTGCGGGCGAGGTGGCGCTTCCTTTGGCCAAAAAGGCGGCTGTTCTTCCATGGCCTGGAGCTTAACTTCGACCGCTGAGGCAGGCTGGGGTTCTTTTTTACGCTTTTCCTCTGCGGCAGGAAAGGGGACAGCTAAGAGCAAGGCTCATCCCGCCGTTTGGCCAGCACTCAGCGCCTCCCCGCCCGGTTTTGTAAATCCGTTAGATTTTTCAATAGAAAATAAAAAGTGAAGGGGGGCACCCAAATTTCCCTTATTGTAAAATCATAGAACATTTATGCATCCCCAAGGAAGCATTGACTTTTGGGATCAAAGTCCTTATCATAAGCCAATAGGTGGGAATCGAACCCGAGAGGATCATTGATGTTGATCTGGGAAAATTTGATTGTGGCTCTGGCTCAAGCGATCGGTGTCCATCGGATGCTCTTCACGGCCGTCTTCCCCCGTCAATCGAAAATGGATCCCCCTCTGCAGGCCGAACATCCATTTTCCTCTTATTGTCGTTTTATCTGGCAAATTGGCGTTCGCTTCTATTGATGGAAAAAGTTTCTTTTGGGATTCACCTGATGGTTTGGGGCCAAGGAAAAGAGGAGGAAGCGAAAACATGAAGATCACCCCGTTGGATATTCAGCAACAGCAATTCCGGGTGCGGTTCAGAGGGTTTGACATCGTGGAGGTCGATAATTTCTTAGACCTCGTGGCCAATGAATTTGAAGAATTGCTGAAGGAAAATAACCTATTGCGGGAAGAAGGCCGCCGCAAGTCGGCGAAGATCAGCGAACTGGAGGCCATGGAAAAGGACTTGCGCGAAGCTCTTGTCTCGGTGCAGCGAATCACCGAGGAGATGAAAAACAATGCCCGCAAGGAGGCAGAATTGATCGTCGAAGAGGCCAAAGCCCAAGCGCAGAAGATCATCGACAATGCCCAGGCGCAGGCCTTGAAGGTAGAGGAGGAGATTAACGAACTCAAGCGACAACGGACGCGCTTCGAATCTTCCTTGCGATCCACCTTGGATTTGCACCTTAAGCTTTTGGATACGGGTAAGGTGGAACCGGGGGATCACTCGGGTTGAAGAGAGGACATGAGCAAAGGCAAGGAGAAGGGTTCGCCCTCGGAAAAGGTTCTGAAAGTTTGGGTTCAACCGCGATCGGCGCACAATGAAGTGATCGGGTTCCGGGGGGAGTTTCTCAGGGTGCGAGTGACGGCGCCACCGGAGAGGGGGGAAGCGAACCACCTCTGCCGGGAGCTTTTGGCAGAAGCGCTGGGAGTTCCGTCTTCCCAAGTGGAAATTTTGAGCGGCCAAGGGGCAAGATGGAAACGAGTGCGCATTTGGGGCGCTTCCGAAGAACGGTGGCAGAACCTGAGGAGATGGGGAGAGGTCTCGGAATGAACCAGAAGCAAAGAGCTGCCGGCATGACAGTCATCTCCAACTCAGCCCTCGTCATTCTGAAAGTAGTCATGGGGTTGATCACCCATTCCATCAGCATTCTTTCCGAGGCCGTTCATTCGGGCATGGATTTACTCTCCGGTCTGATTACCTTGATCACGGTTACCAAATCCAGCCAGCCCGCAGACCGCAGCCATCAATATGGCCACGGAAAATTTGAGAGTATCTCCGGGATGGTCGAGGCCGGCCTGGTTGTGGTGGCGGCAATTTATATTATCTGGGAGGCGGGGGAACGACTTCTCAGCCCCAGCCCTTTGCAGTCTCTGCATTACGGCATGTTGGTCATGGCGATCTCTTCGGTGGGGAATTTTTTCGTCTATCGGCACAATATCAAAGTGGCGAAGAGGACTGAATCCATCGCCCTGGAAGCAAACGCCTACCACCTGATCGCGGATTTTTATACCTCCCTGGGGGTCTTGGGGGGGTTGGTCCTGATTGCCCTCGCGGAGGTTCAGACATTGGATTCCTTGGTGGCTATCGTCGTGGCCTTATTCATCCTCAAAGCCTCCGTGAACCTGATGGGTAAAGCTTTCCGAGACCTTACGGACCGCGTCCTGCCCGAGGATGAAGAGAAGTCCATTCGAAAGATCATCCTGGACCACTACTCTCAGTTCGTGGAGTTTCACAAGCTGCGCACGCGGAAATCAGGGTCAGAACGGTACATTGATCTCCACTTGGTGGTGGCCAAAGATACTGAATTGGAAGCAGCCCACAATTTAACCCATCATATCGCAGAAGACATTCGGAACCGCTTCCCCGGTTCTCAAACCATTATCCACCTTGAACCCTGCGATCGCGACTGTCAGGAATGCAGGAAGAAGTGTCCCCAGGAAGGTTCTCCCCCATGAAAGAAGGAATGGGAGTGCCCGATGATTCTTCGCCATCATGGGGGAAATCGAGGGTTTTATCAGCGAAGCTCTTGTAACCAGAGTGACGTAGGTTGGCCCCGGTCTTTTTTGCTCCTTTTTCAGAGTCGACCCTCGGCGGCAGAGCAGGAACACAGATGCCTTCGAAACCTGCAAAAAAGGGGGGACGTCTGGGGGAAAAAGGCCGGAGGAAGGGAGGCTCGGGTTCGCTTGTTGCTCTCGGCCTGAGCCAGGCTAAAAGAAACAAGGGAGAAAGCTGCCGTGCGCCTGATCCTCATTCGCCACGGGGAGACTTTATGGAATGAAACTCATAGGTTCCAGGGGTTCTCGGACATTGAACTTACCTCCAGGGGATGGTCGCAGGCCCATTCCTTGGCGGAGTCTTTGAAGGAAGAGACCATTGCGGCGATATACAGCAGTCCGTTAATTCGGGCGCGGCAGACGGCGGAATGTATTGCCCTTTCCCATGATTGTCCCGTGTTCATCGAAGAAGGGTTGAAAGAACTAAACCAAGGCCGGTTGGAAGGGCTGACGGCTGAAGATCTCAGGCGGGATTACCCCGATTTTTTAAAACAATGGTTTCAGGAGCCCGGGTTGCTCAAATTACCCCAGGGGGAATCGTTAGCTGACCTCCAACGGCGGGCTTGGGCCGCGATCGAAAGGATTGTCAAGAGACATCTGGATGATGTGGTGGTAGCGGTGGCTCACAGCTTCGTGAATCTAACAATCCTCTGCCGGGCCCTGGAGATCCCTTTAAATCATTTCCGGCGGTTGCGTCAGGATGCGGCGGCAAAGAATATCATCGAGTTATCGGAGCGCGGGACCGTATTGTGTTGCCTCAACGATACCTGCCACCTGGTCGACACCCCAGGACAAAGCCCGGCGGAGCATGAAGCAGAAAGCCGCGGCAAAAGGGCTTAATAGATTTTCTCGTCGTCGCTTTCTTTTTCTTGATGCCAGGCGGCCCAGAGGAGGTCCGCTCTCATCAGAATTTTTCCCCGGGGTGCGTCTTCTTGACCGAACAGAGTTCCCAGCGACGGCCTCAAATTGAAAACGGGTGAAGGGCTTTTCTTCTGCCAAAATGCAAGGACCGCGGAAAGAGGATAGAAATGCCAGCCCATTTTTCTGAATTCTCCGGCCGAGGGCGAGCTATGGGGGAAAGAGGGACAAAGAGGCCACCGAAGTTGGGGGAGGTTTTAGAGCGGTCCCTCCGTGGTTCGGGTCTGATGCGCAGGGTCCAGGAACAAAAGCTCCTGGATTCATGGGGGGAAGTGGTGGGAGAGGTCGTGGCCAGGAAGGCTCAGCCCATCCGGGTGAAAAACCGGGTGCTGCAGGTGAAGGTTTCAAATTCCGTTTGGATGCAGCAGCTTCAGTTCATGAAGGGGTTGATCATTGAAAAATTGCATGGCCATTTGGGAAAGAATTTATTGGAAGACGTCCGGTTTTTCATGGGGGAGATTTGTCCGGATGAAGAAGGCATAAGAAAGAAGAAAAAAGAAGATCCGCAGACCCGGACAGCTGGTTTGAATGAGGAAGAAAGGGAGCGAATCGCAAAGGAAGTGGCCGGGGTTCGTGACCCGGAAATGCGTGATATCCTTTCAAAAGTTTTTTTAAAAGGCTTGGCGGCGGAGAAAAACCGCAAGAAAAAGTGAGCCGGAACTCGACCCATTTGCGGAGGAATGATCGATGAGCACTTTGGTTATGCTTTCGACGGCGGGTTCGGAAAAAGAGGCGAACCGACTGGCAAAAACTTTAGTCCAGGAAAAATTGGCGGCTTGCGCAAATGTAATCCCCAGGGTGACGTCGTATTTTTACTGGGAAGGGAAATTATGTCGGGAGAAAGAGGTGTTAGTAGTGGTCAAGACGGTGAGGGAAAAATCAAAAAAAATAATCGATAAAGTGAAAAAGATTCATAGCTATATGGTTCCAGAGATAATATTTTTGAAGGTAGAAGGAGGGGAAAAGAGTTATTTGCAATGGGTGAGAAAGATGGTTGGAGAAAACATAAAAACCTCTGGAATTTCCAAAAATTTTGGGAGAAAGTCTTTCTAATATATTGAAAAAATTAAAGAAATTGAAAAAGGGTGTGGTTAAAGTTGCACCATTCTATTATCTCCTCAGCTTGGGGAAGATGCGTTGCCCCTTGTTGGGTGGAGCGGGCAGTTCCAAACGTTATCCCGATATTAGCGCTCAAGGCTCATTTTTTGTTTTTTTAAGCAGATTTAAATAAAAATTCTTGACAATGATGATTTTAAAAGGTATTATAAAATATTTTAATATAAAAATTTCCCGCAAGCAGTTAAGTCTCGCTGGCGTAGCTCAAGCGGTAGAGCAGCTGATTTGTAATCAGCCGGTTGCGGGTTCGAGTCCCATCGCCAGCTTCAGGAAAGTTTTCAGTTGTCAGTTTTTAAATTTTCTCGGACAACTGGCAGCGAAAAGCTGATCATATCCCAGTGGAGAGGTTCCCGAGCGGTCAAAGGGAACAGACTGTAAATCTGTCGGCGAAGCCTTCGGAGGTTCGAATCCTCCCCTCTCCACCAGGTTTCTCCAGCCAACAATCTGGCGAGTGAACTTGCGCCAAGGTTCGGGGGATTGCCAAGAAATCTTGCGGGAATAGCTCAGCTGGCTAGAGCAACAGCCTTCCAAGCTGTGGGTCGCGGGTTCGAATCCCGTTTCCCGCTCCAAGCCCACGTAGCTCAGTTGGTAGAGCGCATCCTTGGTAAGGATGAGGTTCACCGGTTCAATCCCGGTCGTGGGCTCCAAGGAAAAATTGAAAGCCCTGGTCTTTTAGGATCCGAGCAAAGGAGGGTATATGTCGAAGCGGAGGTTTGAGCGGACGAAGCCGCATGTGAATGTGGGGACGATCGGGCATATTGATCATGGGAAGACGACGTTGACGAGTGCGATTACGCGGTGTTTGGCGCAGCGGGGGATGGCGGAGTATGTGCCGTTTGATCAGATTGACAAGGCGCCGGAGGAGAAGGAGCGGGGGATTACGATAGCCACGGCGCATGTGGAGTATGAGACGGGGAAGCGGCATTATGCGCATGTGGATTGTCCTGGGCATGCGGATTATATAAAGAATATGATTACGGGTGCGGCGCAGATGGATGGGGCGATATTGGTGGTGGGGGCGGATGATGGGCCGATGCCGCAGACGCGGGAGCATATTTTGTTAGCGCGGCAGGTGGGGGTGCCGTATATTGTGGTTTTTTTGAACAAGGTGGATATGGTGGATGATCCGGAGTTGATTGAGTTAGTGGAGTTGGAGTTGAGGGAGTTATTGAGTAAGTATGAGTTTCCTGGGGAGGAGGTTCCGATTGTTCGGGGGAGTGCACTCAAGGCGATGCAGCATGGGTGTGGGGATGAGAGGTGTGAGAGTTGTGGGTCGATTTTTGCGTTGATGAAGGTGGTGGATGAGTATATACCGGAGCCGAGGAGGGATGTGGAGAGGTCGTTTTTGATGCCGGTTGAGGATGTGTTTTCGATATCGGGTCGGGGGACGGTGGTGACGGGTCGGGTGGAGCGTGGGGTGGTGAAGGTAGGGGATGAGGTGGAGGTGGTGGGGATTCGGCCGACGTTTAGGACGGTGTGTACTGGGGTGGAGATGTTTCGGAAGATATTGGATCAGGGGCAGGCGGGGGATAATATAGGGGTGTTGTTGCGGGGGACGAAGCGGGATGAGGTGGAGCGGGGGCAGGTGGTGGCGAAGCCTGGGAGTATAACGCCGCATGTGCGGTTTCAGGGTTCGGTGTATGTGTTGACGAAGGAGGAGGGGGGTCGGCACACGCCGTTTTTTAATGGGTATCGGCCGCAGTTTTATTTTCGGACGACGGATGTGACGGGGGTGGTGACGTTGCCTTCTGGGGTGGAGATGGTGATGCCTGGGGACAATGTGGGGTTGGAGGTGCAGTTGATCATGCCGATTGCCATGGAGAAGGAGTTGCGGTTTGCGATTCGGGAGGGGGGACGGACGGTGGGTGCGGGGGTGATCTCCGAGATCCTCGAGTAATCATTCCCCGGAAAAACTCGAAGCCGCTAAAGATATTAAAGAGAAAAGATCGAAAAGGGATTTTTAAGATTCGTCCCTGGCTATCCCGGATAGGGAAGAGGAGAAGTTGTGAGGGAAATTGTCACCCTGGCGTGTGGAGAATGCAAGCGGAGAAATTATACCACTACAAAAAACAAGCGTTCTACGCCGGACAAGTTAGAGTTCAAAAAGTATTGCAAGTTCTGTCGCCGGCATACTCTTCATAAGGAAATAAAGTAGGCGGGAAAGAGAAGCCTTCTACCGGAACCTGGCTCTTCCACATTTTTTCGACAGGCGTTCAATCGATCGCGTGAAGGAAATCGGAAAATTAGGATAGCAGGCCAGTAGCTCTAACGGATAGAGCACCGGACTCCAAATCCGGGTGATGGGGGTTCGAATCCCTCCTGGCCTGCCACTCCAAGAGGTTTTTTCGTCCCCAAGAAGAGAAGAGATGGAGAAGATCAAGGAATATTGGCAGATTATGAAGCAGTTTTTCCGTGAGGTGCGCGTGGAATTGAAGAAAGTTACCTGGCCTTCAAGGAAGGAGACCATCGCTTCCACCTCCGTAGTCTTGGTTACAGTGATTTTGGTTGCTTTTTTCTTGGGGATCGTGGATCTGGGTCTCTCCCGTTTAATCAAGATTTTTTTGGATTGAAAAAGGACGCCGGCCATGGCCCAAAGATGGTACGTCGTGCATACGTATTCCGGGTATGAAAACAAAGTGAAATCCGTCCTGGAGGAACGGGTCAAATCCGCCAAGAAAGAGGACTACTTCTCCGAGGTCCTCGTCCCCGCTGAAAAGGTGATCGAGATGTTCAAGGGAAAGAAGAAGACCTCTTCGCGGAAATTTTTCCCGGGCTACATTTTGGTGAAGATGGAACTGAACGACGAGACCTGGCACATTGTCAAGGACACCCCTAAAGTCACCGGCTTTGTGGGCGACCGAGCCAATCCCACGGCGATTCCGGATAAAGAAGTGGAGGAGATTAAACACCAGATGAGTGAAGGCCTCCTGCGGCCAAAACACCGCCTGACCTTCGAGAAGGGAGACCCGGTGCGGGTGGTGGATGGGCCATTCTCGAACTTCAATGGCTTGGTGGAAGCGGTGAACCCTGACAAAGGGAAGGTTCGTGTCTTGGTGAGCATTTTCGGGCGCTCCACCCCCGTGGAGCTGGATTTTGCCCAAGTAAAAAAAGGCTGAGAGAAAAGGACGAAGATGGCCAAAAAAATTATCGGCATGGTAAAACTGCAAATTGCAGCGGGGCAAGCCAACCCTTCTCCCCCGGTGGGGCCAGCGCTGGGGCAGCATGGGGTGAACATCATGGAATTCTGCAAGGCCTTCAACGCTCAGAGCAAGAGCCAGGAGGGCACGATCATTCCGGTGGTGATTACCATTTATGGGGATCGATCTTTCTCTTTCATTACCAAGACGCCTCCGGCGGCTGTTCTGTTGAAAAAGGCCGCGGGAATCATCAAGGGGTCTGGTGAGCCGAACCGGACAAAGGTCGGGCAGGTCACCCGGGCGCAGGTAAAGGAAATTGCCCAAACGAAACTTCAGGATTTAAACGCGACCAACTTGGAGGCGGCAATCCTGACCATCGAAGGGACTGCCCGGTCGATGGGCATTGACATTCTGGAAGGGTGAAAGCATGGGCAGACGGGGCAAGAGATATTTGAAATTGAGGGAGAAAATAGATCGCACCGCTCGCTACGACCTGGATGGCGGCCTGAAATTACTCAAGGAGTCTGCCAAGGCTAAGTTTGATGAGAGCGTCGATATGGCCATCCGGTTGGGGGTTAACCCGAAACATGCGGACCAAATGGTTCGGGGCACCGTGGCCCTTCCCCATGGTATTGGCAAGGAGGTTAAGGTAGTAGTCTTCGCCAAGGGAGAGAAAGAAAAAGAAGCCCAGGAAGCCGGGGCTGACTTTGTGGGAGCGGAAGACTTGGTGCAGAAGATTACCGGCGGCTGGACGGATTTCGACAAAGCAATCGCCACCCCGGACATGATGGGCATGGTGGGCAAGTTGGGGAAGATCCTCGGGCCCAGGGGCCTAATGCCCAACCCGAAATTGGGGACGGTGACTTTTGACGTGGGGCGGGCAGTTCACGAGCTGAAGGCCGGAAGGATGGAATTCCGGGTGGATAAGAGCGGCATTGTCCACACCCCCGTGGGGAAAGCTTCATTCGAGATAGAAAAACTGAAGGAAAACGTGCTGTCTTTACTGGATGTGATCATCCGGGCCAAGCCCGCCTCGAGCAAGGGAACCTATCTTAAAAGTGTGGCCATTTCGACGACCATGGGGCCGGGGATCAAGCTTGACCCGAATGCCCTGCGGGGGGTGCTGAAACAGTAAAGACCGTGGGAGCCCTTGGGGCGCGTAAACGGCTGGATTCCGGCCTAGCCAGAAAGAAACAAAGAATGTTGCCGAAAGGGATAATTTTTTGCAAGGATCATTGAAGTCGGCAGTTGTTTTCCCCCGGAAAGTCGGGGGTCAAAAGGCGATGAAGAAGGAAGGTTGAGAATTGAAGCCAGAGGATAAACAGCGTGTTGTGGCCGACCTCCATCAACGGTTGCGAAAAGCCAAGGTGGCAATCCTGACCAGGTTCATGGGGCTGAACGTTGAAAAGATGACCCAGCTTCGTCGGGAGCTTCGCCAGGCGGCCGTAGAATACCGAATCGTCAAAAACACTCTTCTGCGGCTGGCCATCCAAAACACCGACAAGGAGATCCTGGGCTCTCACGTTGAGGGACCCATTGCGGTGGCCTGGAGCGATGCTGACCCCGTTGCCCCTGCCCGAGTTTTGGCAAAATTTTCTAAGGAATTCCCAGAACTTCAAATCCTGGTCGCTGCCTCGGAGGGAAAGCTGTGGGGAGAATCGGACATCCAGGCTTGGGTGACCCTGCCCAGTTTGGAGGATCTGCGGGCCAAGGTGATCGGGTTGATCCAGGCACCGGCCTCGAGGCTGGTAGGCCTGATGGCCGCTCCCAGCACACGCCTGGCCCGAGTGATGAAGGCCCGGAGTCGCCAGGATGAAAAGTTTAATGAGATGGTCTTTGGGGATCAAATTCATGTGGCATAGGAGAGAAAGATGGCTGATTTGCAGAAGATTGTGGAGGAACTGAGCGGGCTGACCCTTTTGGAGGCTGCGGAGCTGAGTAAGCTTTTAGAGGAAAAATGGGGAGTGTCCGCTGTTGCCGTTGCGGCGCCAGGAGGGGCGGCAGCGGGGGCCGGCCAGGCAGCACCCGCAGCGGTAGAAAAAACGGAGTTCGATGTGCTGCTCACGGGCGTGGGGGAGAAAAAGATCCAGGTGATCAAGGTGGTCCGGGAGCTGACCAGCTTAGGGCTGAAGGAGGCCAAGGATCTGGTTGAGGGTGCTCCCAAGCCTGTAAGGGAAGGCGTCTCCAAGGATGAGGCCGAGAGCATTAAAAAGAAATTAGAAGAAGTTGGCGCCACCGTGGAGATTAAATGAACTGTTTGACCTTTCCCAGGGTCAAAGGTTGATTCCAAACCAGCATCGGGATGGGAGGAGAAAAGCATGCCATCTTTGGTGAGCGGCCATCCAATCACGCGAAAGAATTTCGCCAAGATTGAAAAAATCATGGACATCCCGAATTTAATCGATGTCCAAAGGCAGTCTTACGAGAGCTTTCTGCAAAAAGATGTCCCCCCAAGGGATCGCCTGGACATCGGGTTGCAGGCGGTGTTCAAGAGCGTCTTTCCAATCCGGGATTTCAATGAGACGGCTTCCTTGGAGTTTGTCGCTTACTCCCTGGGGGAGCCCAAATATGAAGTTGACGAGTGCCGTCAGCGGGGGATGACTTACGCGGCGCCTTTGAAGGTGGTGGTCCGCCTGATCACTTATGAAATGGATGTGGAGGAGCGAAAAGGGAAGCCCCGCGTGCGGGACATCAAGGAACAAGAAGTCTATTTTGGCGAAATCCCGTTGATGACCGATAAGGGTACGTTCGTAATCAATGGGACCGAGCGGGTAATCGTCAGCCAGCTCCATCGCTCTCCGGGGATTCTCTTCGAGCATGACAAAGGGAAGACCCATACGGGGAAATCTCTTTACACTGGACGCATCATTCCCCAACGGGGTTCATGGCTCGACCTGGAGTTCGACACCAAAGGCCTGCTTTACGTGCGCATCGACCGGCGGCGAAAATTACCCGTAACGATCCTTTTACGCGCCCTGGGTTATTCTGCGGAAGACCTGCTGAATTATTTCTACCGCCCGGAGAAGGTTCTCTTCAAACAGGATAAAGTTTACAAGAACGTGGAGTTCGATCTCCTGGTGGGCAAGCGGGCCACTGAGGACATCAAGCATCCCCACACCGGGGAGTTGCTGGTGCGCAAAAACCATAAGATCTCCCGCCTGGCTTTGAAGAGATTGGTAGACGCCAAGATTAAATCCGTGACCATTGAACCAGCGGATTTAATCGGCCGGTTTTTGGCCCACGACGTCCGCCATCCGAAAACCGGCGAAGCTTGGATTCCCTGCAATACCGAGCTCACCCTGGAGCGAGTGGAAGAGATGCGTGCCCTGGGGGTGAAGGAAATCGACCTTCTATTCATCGATCAACTCAACGTTTCCTCCTCCCTACGGGACACATTGAGCTCCGATCGGATCGATGGTACAGGAACCCGGCCCATCGAGGAGCATCGGAAACAAAACCCGGAAGATAAGACCCCTAACTCGGTTTACAACGCCATCTTGGAGATCTACCGCCGGCTCCGCCCCAGCGAGCCGCCGACCCTGGAAACGGCGAAGGATTTCTTCGATAACCTCTTCTCCAACCCGGAGCGGTATGATTTATCCCGCGTTGGCCGCCTGAAAATCAACCACCGGCTGAAATTGGACGCACCTCTGGATTGCCGCGTCCTGCGGAAAGAGGACATCCTCGAGGCGGTCAAATATTTGATCGAGCTAAAGGATGGGGCTGGGGAAGTGGATGACATCGACCATCTGGGCAATCGCCGGGTCCGGGCTGTGGGCGAGCTCCTGGAAAACCAATACCGCATCGGGCTGGTGCGCATGGAGCGGGCCATCAAGGAGCGGATGAGCCTGCAGGACCTGGAGACTCTCATGCCCCATGACCTGATTAACCCCAAGCCTGTTTCCGCGGTGGTGAAGGAATTCTTTGGGTCCTCGCAACTCTCCCAATTTATGGACCAGACCAATCCTCTTTCCGAGATCACCCACAAGCGGCGTCTCTCGGCGCTCGGTCCGGGAGGGCTGACTCGGGAGCGGGCTGGATTCGAAGTGCGCGATGTCCATCCGACCCATTACGGCCGGGTCTGCCCGGTGGAAACCCCGGAAGGGCCGAACATTGGGCTGATCGCTTCCCTGAGCACCTATGCCAAAGTGGACCCCTTCGGGTTCATCGTTACCCCATACCGGAAGGTGGTTAACGGCCAGGCGACCAAAGAGATTGAGTACCTCTCCGCTTTACAGGAGGATGAGACCCGAGTCATCGCCCAAGCCAATGCTGCCGTGGATGCCAAAGGGCGGTTCACCGCGGACCTGGTGCAAGCGCGAATTGCCGGCGAGTCCACCCTTGTCCGCCCGGAAGAGATCAACCTGATGGATGTTTCCCCAAACCAACTGGTGAGCGTGGCCGCCTCCTTGATCCCCTTCTTAGAGAACGACGATGCCAATCGGGCTTTGATGGGCTCCAACATGCAACGTCAAGCTGTGCCCTTGCTTAGGGCCGAGGCACCGCTCATCGGAACGGGGATGGAGGGCGTGGTGGCGCGGGATTCCGGGGTGACCGTGGTCGCTGAGCGGGATGGCGTAGTGGAGAAAGTGGATTCCTGCCGGATTATTGTTCGCGCCGATAACCCCAACCGGAATGGTGCCCGGTCGGAGGTGGACATTTACAATTTGATTAAGTATCAACGCTCGAACCAGAATACCTGCATCAACCAGAAGCCCATCGTGCAGGAAGGCCAGCGAGTGGAAAAGGGCCAGATCATCGCCGATGGGCCAGCCACCCAGAACGGCGAGTTGGCCTTGGGCCGAAACGTCCTGGTTGCCTTCATGCCCTGGGGGGGCTACAACTTCGAGGACTCGATCCTGATCAGCGAGCGGGTGGTCAAAGATGACAGTTTTACTTCCGTCCATATCGAGGAGTTCGAGGTGGTGGCCCGGGATACAAAGCTGGGCAAGGAGGAAATCACCCAGGACATTCCCAACCTCGGCGATGAATCTTTGAAGAACTTGGATGAAAGCGGGATTATTCGCATTGGAGCGGAGGTCAAGGCCGGGGACATCTTGGTGGGGAAGATCACTCCGAAAGGGGAGACTCAGCCCTCTCCGGAGGAGAAACTTCTCAGGGCGATCTTCGGGGAGAAGGCCGGGGCCGTGAAGGACACCTCCCTCCGCGTCCCCCCGGGGGTGGAGGGGACTGTGATTGGCGCAAAAGTGTTCTGCCGCCGGGGGGTGGAGAAGGACGCCCGAGCCAAAGCAATCGAAGAAGAAGAGATCGCCCGTATCCATCGGGATCAAGAGGACGAGGTCGAAATCGGGCAGCATCTCGCCGCCCAGAGGGTGCGCAAAATCTTCCTCAATGAGGTCACGGCCAGTCGGGTTTCGGAGGAACGTAGCGGGAAGACGTTGATCCCTAAAAACACAAAAATGACTAAAGAGATCTTGGCGGGGATTCCGGACCACCGCCTGCGGGATCTGAACATCCAGAATTCAAAAAAGAAGGCTGATGCCGAGAAAGTCTGGGAGCAGTTGGATGAGCGGGTGCAAATGATCAAGAGCGCCTTCGAGAAAAAAATAGTCCGTTTGAAGAAGGCGGACGAACTCCCTCCCGGAGTAATCAAGATGGTCAAGGTGGATGTGGCCATCAAGCGCAAGCTCTCGGTGGGAGATAAAATGGCCGGGCGGCACGGAAATAAAGGGGTCATCTCGCGCATCCTTCCGGAAGAGGATATGCCCTACCTGGGAGATGGGACGCCTGTAGACATCATCCTCAATCCCTTAGGTGTGCCCTCGCGGATGAACGTGGGGCAGATCTTGGAGACTCATTTGGGGTGGGCGGCCAAGGGAATTGGGGAACAGGTCAGCAAGATCATCGAAAAAGAATACGGCCCAAAAGCCCTCCGGGAAAAGATCAAAAAGATTTATGATTCTGAGAGATTTTTAGCGTTGATTGACTCGATGGAGGATGATGAACTCCGGGAGTATGCTCGTACCTTGTCCGATGGAATATACATGGCCGCTCCAGCCTTCGATGGGGCCTCGGAGGAGGAAATCAAGGACGCCCTGAAAGAGGGCGGGCTCCCGGTCAGCGGCAAAGCCACTCTTTACGATGGGCGAACGGGAGTGCCCTTCGATCAAAAGGTTACCGTGGGAGTGATCTACATGATGAAGCTGCACCACCTGGTGGATGACAAGATCCACGCCCGCTCTGTGGGGCCCTATTCCCTCATCACCCAGCAGCCTCTGGGAGGGAAGGCCCAGTTTGGCGGGCAGCGTTTGGGGGAGATGGAGGTCTGGGCTATGGAGGCCTACGGCGCCGCCTACGGACTACAGGAGTTTTTGACGGTGAAGTCCGATGATGTCCTCGGCCGGACTCGAATGTATGAGACCATTGTCAAAGGCGGGCATAATCTGGAAGCCGGGGTCCCCGAGTCCTTTAACGTCCTGGTGAAAGAACTTCAGAGCCTCTGCCTGGACATGGAGCTTCTGGAGAGAGAGGAAACATAGGAGGAAATTGCTTTGGAAGATCTTTTCGATTTCTTTGAGAAGCCCAAAGACCCTTTGACTTTCAACGCCGTGCGGATTTCCCTCGCCTCCCCGGAGAAGATACGGGCTTGGTCCTACGGAGAAGTTAAAAAACCGGAGACGATCAACTACCGAACCTTCAAGCCGGAACGCGACGGGTTATTCTGCGCCAAGATTTTTGGACCCACCAAGGATTATGAGTGCAACTGCGGGAAATACAAACGAATGAAACACCGAGGCGTGGTCTGCGAGAAGTGTGGCGTGGAAGTCATTCAGTCCAAGGTAAGACGGGAGCGGCTGGGTCATATCGAGTTGGCCGCCCCGGTGGCGCACATCTGGTTCTTGAAGAGCCTTCCCAGCCGAATCGGCAGCCTCTTGGACATGACCCTACGGGAATTGGAAAAAGTTCTCTATTTTGAGGCCTACGTGGTCATCAAACCAAAGGGGACCCCTCTGAAAGAGAAGGAACTTCTGAGCGATGAACGGTATCGCCGGGCTGTGGAGGAATACGGCGCGAACTCCTTCGTCGCCGGCATGGGGGCGGAGGCCATTCGAGAACTCCTGCGGCAAGTGGATGTCCATAAGCTCTCTGATCAATTACGGGAGGAGATGCGGGAAGCTTCCTCCGAAGTGAAGAAAAAGAAGATTGCCAAGCGACTGAAGGTAGTGGACTCCTTCAGAGAATCCGGGAACCGGCCGGAATGGATGATCTTAGAGGTCATTCCAGTCATTCCCCCCGATCTGCGGCCCTTGGTGCCCCTCGATGGGGGACGGTTTGCCACCTCCGACCTGAACGACCTCTACCGGCGGGTGATTAATCGGAATAATCGTCTCAAGCGCCTGCAGGAGCTGAATGCACCGGAGATCATCATCCGCAACGAGAAACGAATGCTCCAGGAGGCCGTGGATGCCCTTTTCGATAACGGGCGGGGTGGCCGGTCCATCTTGGGGTCCAACGGAAGGCCGCTCAAATCTTTGAGCGATATGCTCAAAGGCAAACAGGGCCGGTTCCGGCAGAATCTGTTAGGGAAGCGGGTGGATTACTCCGGTCGGTCGGTGATCGTGGTGGGGCCAGACCTGCGTCTCCACCAGTGTGGTCTCCCCAAGAAGATGGCCCTGGAGCTGTTCAAGCCCTTCATTTACAACCGCCTGGAACAGAAGGGCTACGTGACCACCATCAAGAGCGCGAAGAAAATGGTAGAGCAGGAAAAGGATGAGGTCTGGGAAATGTTGAGTGAGATCGTTCGCGAACATCCTGTTCTGCTCAACCGGGCACCCACATTGCACCGACTGGGCATGCAGGCTTTCGAGCCCGTGCTCATCGAAGGCAAAGCCATCCAGCTCCACCCTCTGGTCTGTGCAGCCTTCAACGCCGATTTTGACGGAGATCAGATGGCCGTGCACATTCCTCTATCCATCGAGGCGCAGATCGAGGCCCGGGTTTTGATGATGTCGACGAACAACATTCTCTCCCCGGCCCATGGCAAGCCGATCATCGTCCCCACCCAGGACATCGTCCTCGGCCTATATTATATGACCCGGGAGAAATCCTCCGTGAAGGGAGAGGGGAAAATTTTCTCCAGCCCGGAAGAGGTGCGAATGGCCTTTGATGCCGGGGAGGTGGATCTGCACGCGGCCATCAGAGTGCGAATGCCGGAGAACGGGAAACAGGAGCGCGTTGAGACCACGGTAGGCAGAGTCCTGGTGCGGGAGATTGTTCCCCCGGAGATTCCTTTCAGCTTCATCAACAAAGTCCTGAACAAGAAAGAACTGGCCACTCTGATCGATCATTGCTACCGATTGGCCGGGAACAAGAAAACCGTTATCATGGCCGATCAACTCAAAGATTTGGGTTACCGTTACGCCACCCAGGCGGGAATCTCCATTTGCATCGATGACATGATCATTCCCTCACGAAAAGCAGAACTTTTGCAACGGGCCAACCAGGAGGTTATGGAGATCGAGAATCAATATAAAGAGGGATTGATCACCGACGGCGAACGGTATAACAAGGTAGTCGACATCTGGGCTCAGGTTACGGAAAATATTGGCTTTGAGATCCTCGACGAGCTGGGCACAGTGACGATCACTGACCCGACCGGCAAGAAGAAGCGGGTCCCCTCCTTCAACCCCATCTTCATGATGGCTGATTCGGGAGCTCGGGGGAGTGCCCAGCAGATCCGCCAGCTCGCCGGCATGCGGGGGCTCATGGCCAAACCCTCGGGGGAGATCATCGAGACCCCGATCACGGCCAACTTTCGCGAAGGGTTGACCGTGTTGCAATACTTTATCTCTACCCATGGGGCGCGCAAAGGTCTGGCGGATACCGCCCTGAAGACAGCCAACTCTGGCTACCTGACGCGAAGGCTGGTGGACGTAGCCCAAGACGTGGTGGTCGGCGAATTCGATTGCGGAACTCTGGACGGAATCTTCGTCACCCCCTTGGTAGAAGGCGGGGAGATCATTGAGCCCATCGGGGAACGAATCCTCGGGCGAGTAGCCCTGGAAGACATCTATGACCCCTTCACCGAGGAAGTCATCGTCAAGGCCAACGAAGAAATTGACGAAAAATTGGTGGAGAAGATTGAGAATACCGGGTTGGAGAAAGTGAAGATTCGCTCCGTGCTCACCTGCCGGTCGAAACGGGGCGTCTGCGTGCGCTGCTACGGGCGCGACCTGGCCCGGGGCCAGATGGTTGACATCGGGGAGGCGGTGGGGATCATCGCCGCTCAATCCATCGGCGAACCCGGAACCCAGCTGACCATGCGCACGTTCCACATCGGTGGCACGGCCAGCCGGAGGGCAGAGCAGACAACTCTTCAACCGAGAAATGACGGGCGGGTGAAGTTCCTCAATCTCTCCACAGTTCGAAATAAAGAGGGGGATTGGGTGGTGATGAATCGCAGTGGCGAACTGGCTGTGGTGGACGAGAGCGGCCGAGAAAGGGAACGCTATCCGGTCATCTACGGGGCGAAAATAAAAATTGAGGATGGGCAGTTCGTCAAGGGCGGAGACTTGATCGCCGAATGGGACCCCTACACGATCCCCATCCTGACCGAAGCCTCCGGGCGGGTGAAATTTGGCGACATCATCGAGGGCGTAACCATGCAGGAACAACTGGATGAGGTGACTGGATTTTCCACCAAAGTCATCTCCGAGGCCAAAGATCCGGAAGCCCGTCCTCGGGTCTCCATCAAAGATGAGCGGGGGCGCACCCTGAAGCTTGCGGGAACAGAATCCATGGCCCGGTATCTTTTGCCCCTTGGCGCTCATATCGTTGTCAGTGAGGGGGATATGGTGTATCAGGGGGATGTGATCGCCAAGATTCCCCGGGAGACGACCAAGACCAAAGACATTACCGGGGGACTCCCCCGGGTGGCCGAGCTTTTCGAGGCCCGCAAACCGAAAGAATTCGCCGTCATCAGCGAAATCACGGGCGTGGTCTCTTTCGGAAAAGATAGCAAGGGCAAGCGCAAAGTGGTCATCATGCCGGAAGTGGGGGAACCAAAAGAGTATTCAATTCCCAAAGGAAAACACATCAGCGTTCACGAAGGCGAAAAAGTTAAAGCCGGTGAGCCCTTGATGGACGGGTCCTCGAACCCCCACGACATTCTCTCCATTCTGGGAGTGGAAGACTTGGCCCGTTATTTGGTTGATGAAGTGCAGGAAGTGTACCGGCTTCAAGGTGTGAAGATCAATGACAAGCATATCGAGGTCATCGTCAAGCAGATGCTCCGGCGGGTGGTGATCAAGGAGATGGGCGATTCCAATTTCTTGGTCGGCGAGCATGTGGAGCGTCATCTGTTTGAAGAGGAGAGCAGACGGCTGAAAGATTCCGGAAAGCAGCCGGCCGTGGCTGAGCCCATGCTCTTGGGCGTCACCAAAGCCTCGTTGAGCACGGAAAGCTTCATCTCCGCTGCCTCCTTCCAGGAGACGACCAAAGTTCTCACGCAGGCGGCGATCAGCGGGAAAACGGACCACCTGCGCGGCCTGAAGGAAAACGTAATCATGGGACGGTTGATCCCGGCGGGAACGGGACTGGGGCGGTACCGAAAATTGGGGATCAAAGTGGAAGGGGGCGAAGAGGAGAAAGAAGCGGGGAAGGGAATGAATTGACAAAAAAATTATTTTTGTTATAATAAAAAATTTAAGGAAAATTAAAAATTTGGGGGAAAAATGCCCACCATCAATCAGCTAATTCGTTTGGGGCGGGAGAAAATGATGCCCAAAACAGCAGCCCCGGCGCTGGCGAACTGTCCCCAGCGGCGGGGGGTTTGCATTCGGGTTTACACATCAACGCCCAAGAAGCCCAACTCTGCCTTAAGAAAAGTGGCCCGCGTGCGCCTGACCAATGGCTACGAGATCACTGCTTACATTCCCGGGGTGGGGCATAACCTCCAAGAACATTCGGTGGTTTTGGTCCGCGGGGGCCGCGTGAAAGATCTCCCCGGGGTGCGATACCACATCATCCGGGGGACTTTGGACTCCATGGGAGTGCAGGACCGCAAGAAGAGCCGCTCGAAATACGGAGCCAAAAGGCGGAAGTGAGGGAACCATGCCCAGAAGACGCGAAGTCACCAAGCGGGAGATTCTCCCGGACCCGAAGTACAAGACCGTCTTGGTAGCCAAGTTCATCAACTGCATTATGCAGCGGGGGAAGAAGAGCGTGGCCGAGGGGATCCTCTACCAGGCGCTGGAGATCATCAAGGAGCGAACCAAGGAAGACCCGCTGAAGGTCTTCGAAAAATCTGTGGGGAATGCGAAACCGATCATCGAAGTCAAATCCCGACGCGTGGGAGGGGCGACCTATCAGGTTCCCACTGAAGTTCGCCCGGAGAGGCGAACGGCATTGGCCATGCGCTGGCTGATCAGCTATGCCAAGGAACGTTCTGAGAAAAGTATGGAGGAGAAGCTGGCAGCTGAGCTCTTGGACGCGGCGAACAACCGCGGGGGAGCGATCAAAAAGAAAGAAGATATCCACAAAATGGCCGAGGCCAACAAGGCCTTTGCGCATTATCGGTGGTGAAAGTTGTTCCCGGCCGTGCCCCATGCGTTTGGGGGCGCGAACTTGCCAGGCTAGGCTGCAGGCCTGAGGGTCTGGATTTTTCTTTGTCGAGGAAATCATCCATTGGCAAATCGATCTCCCATAGACAGAACTCGCAATATCGGAATTATGGCCCACATTGATGCCGGGAAGACGACGACCAGCGAGCGAATCCTTTATTACACCGGAGTCTCCTACAAGATGGGAGAAGTCAATGAAGGCACCGCGGTGATGGATTGGATGGAGCAAGAGCAGGAACGGGGGATTACCATAACTTCAGCGGCCACGACCTGCTTCTGGAGGGACCATCGCATCAACCTCATCGACACGCCCGGGCATGTGGATTTCACGATCGAAGTAGAACGAAGCCTCCGGGTCTTGGACGGGGCCGTAGCCCTCTTCTGTGCGGTGGGCGGCGTCGAACCCCAGAGCGAGACCGTCTGGAGGCAAGCGGATAGGTATGGCATCCCCAGGATCGCCTTCGTGAACAAGATGGACCGGGTGGGGGCCGACTTTCCCCGGGTGGTGAAGATGATCCGCGAGCGTCTGGGCGCCCGCCCCTTGCCCTTGCAGCTTCCGGTCGGCGAGGAGGATGATTTTCGAGGGGTGGTTGACCTTTTGCGAATGAAAGCAATCCTTTACAACGAAAGCACCTTGGGAGCTCAATTTCATGAGGAGGACATCCCTGATCATCTTGCCGGAATCGCCAAAACTTACCGGGAGAACATCTTTGAAACCCTCGCCGACTTCGACGATTCCTTCATGGGAAAGTATCTGGCCGGCAAGCCCATCTCCGTTGCGGAAGCTCAAGCCCTGGTCCGCAAAGGGACTTTGACCGCGAAGATCGTTCCCGTGCTTTGCGGGTCGGCTTTCAAAAACAAGGGGGTGCAGCCTCTTTTGGACGCGGTGGTGGATTATCTCCCCTCTCCCCTGGATGTTCCCCCTATTCGAGGATTGCACCCCGAAAGCGGCCAGGAAGAGGAACGCTCCCCAAACAATGGTTCCCCTTTTTCGGCCCTGGCCTTCAAGATCATGTCCGACCCTTACGTCGGTCAGTTGACTTTTCTCCGGGTTTACTCCGGGATGGTGACTTCAGGCTCTTCTATCTATAACTCCAATAAGCGGAAGCGGGAGCGGATCGGGCGCCTGCTGAAAATGCACGCCAACAAACGAGAAGAAGTCAAGATGGCCGCGGCCGGAGATATCCTGGCGGCGGTTGGTCTGAAGGGGACGGCGACGGGGGATACCCTCTGTGATGAGGATCAGCCGCTGGTCTTAGAATCCATGGATTTTCCGGATCCAGTTATCTCCATGGCCATCGAGCCCAAAGCCAAAGGCGATCAGGAGAAGCTGGATCAGGGTTTGCAAAAAGTGGCCATGGAAGACCCTTCCTTTCGCATCCACCTGGATGCGGAAACCGGGCAGCAAATCATCTCCGGAATGGGCGAGCTGCATCTGGAGATCATCGTCGAGCGCCTGATGCGGGAGTTTGGCGTTCCAGTCAGTGTGGGGAAGCCCATGGTGGCTTATCGGGAGACGATCACCCAGGCGGTTCGCTCCGAGGGGAAATTCATTCGCCAATCTGGCGGCAGGGGTCAGTACGGGCATGTGATCTTGGAGATTGAACCTTTAGAGCCCGGGAAAAGGTTCCAGTTCGTGGACGCAATCAAAGGAGGGACAATTCCCAGAGAATACATCCCGGCCGTGGAAAGAGGGGTTCGGGAAGCTGTGGAGAGCGGCGTTTTGGCTGGATACCCCATGGTGGATGTCAAGGTCACCTTGAGGGACGGGTCCTACCATGAGGTGGATTCATCGGACTTAGCCTTTAGAATTGCCGGCTCAATGGGGTTCAAGGAAGGGGCGAAGCGAGCTCACCCGATTCTCCTGGAGCCGATCATGGCCGTTGAAGTCATCGTTCCCGAAGATTTCATCGGCGAAGTGAGCGGCAACCTTTCTTCCCGAAGAGGCAAAATCACCAATCTGGAGACGCGGAATGGGGTACGGGTGATCGAAGCCCAAGTCCCCCTGGCAGAGATGTTCGGGTATGCCACCCAGCTTCGTTCAAACACCCAGGGCCGGGCCACCTTTACCATGCAGTTTTCCCATTACCAGCGTGTGCCAGCGGCGGTTGCCGAAGATGCGGTCGCCAAAGCCCGCCAGAATTAGGGTGGGCAAGCCCGAAAATAAGGGAGAGCAAAGGAGGGTATATGTCGAAGCGGAGGTTTGAGCGGACGAAGCCGCATGTGAATGTGGGGACGATCGGGCATATTGATCATGGGAAGACGACGTT
>Ga0315280_10001730_pt1 | contig 36843 bp, 41 predicted proteins | sample YL17G06_40_MG_FD_203697 | JGI IMG/M metagenome (GOLD analysis project Ga0315280, IMG submission 203697) | Sediment microbial communities from Yellowstone Lake, YNP, Wyoming, USA - YL17G06_40 | ecosystem: Environmental > Aquatic > Freshwater > Lake > Sediment | place: USA: Wyoming | collected... | reverse complement strand
TGGTTTCTTGAGGAAAGAGAAAAGAGAGAAAAGATGCCGTCTTCAGTTATTTTCAGGAAAAGATTCAGTTTCTCTTTTCTCTCTTTTTGAGCCTATGAGGTTGGAATTGCTTCTGAGCGCGACTCGACGAGAGATGGGGAATGTCTGCAAGGAGAGTATGGTCGCGGAGAAACTGGAATCTATGGTCAAACTCGGCGTGATAAACAGCCGCTTGAACGATTTCTTCGACGTCTGGCTCTTATCACAGCAATTTGATTTTGATGGACAGACACTGGCAAAGGCGATAGAAAAGACTTTCTCCAAACGCGGCACAGACATCCCGTCTGAGCCAACTGCGCTGACTCCTAATTTACATTGAGGACCCATCGCGAGCCGCCCAGTGGCGCGGCTTCGTGCGCAGAAACAGGCTGGGAAAAGTCCCTGCCGAGTTAGGAGAAGTGATTAGAACGCTTCACTCTTTCCTGGTTCCGATAACAAGAATCTTGAAAGAAGGACTGGAATTTCGTAAAGTATGGCATGCACCAGGACCCTGGGCAGAAGACTGAAGTTTAGAGTATTTTCTCACACGGAAAACTTTAGGTGAAACTTTGGGTGGTGTGATGCAGAAAACGGGTAGAATGGCGAATTTGGAGAGGTTAGATTGTTAGCACACAAGTGCAAGGAGGTGAAAAGGTTAATTGCATTTTCATGCGGTATCTGAAGTAGTGGCAGATGAGGCTGTTCGACCCTCATAACCCGAAGGTCGTTGGTTCAAATCCAACCCCCGCTATAGATACGAAAGAAGAATTCCCGTTACCGTTGGCGTGTACCGGAATTCTGAAAAACTGAACTCTTCCTCGCGCTTCTGCGGGGAAGAGTTTTATTTTCGCTACGAACAAACGGAGAAACTCCTTCTTCTCCTCAATAGAACCCTCCGCGAACACTCCATCAAAATCCGCCAAGTGCGTGAGAATCTCGTCCACAGTCCCCCGCGCATCAACCGGCTTATAGTCAATCTGTTTCAGTTCCTGCAGCCGGGATTCCATAGTCCTTCTCTCCGACCGCAGCTTTGAAAGTTTCCGGTCAATAAATTCCTTGTTGGTTGCGGTGATATTCTCCAACAGCGCATCCGCTTTCTTATCAATCTCCTCAATCCTCAACCGCAGACCCGTAATTTCATCCCGCGGGTCTTTGCGTCCGCAGTGAAGTTCTTCTTTGATGAACTTCTCAAGAACGCGCTTGCCGCCTCCTGACAGAAAATTGTCAACGCGCCTCTTGACTCCGTTCAGAACAAACTCTTCCAGATATTCTTTCCTGAACAGGACTCTATTGCAGACCGAGTTGCCTTTTGACATATATCCGCCGCAGACATAGTAGCGCGTTTGTACCCGCATCCCATCTTTGCGGAGTTTAGAACCTGCGATGGTTATTCCCTGAAACGAATGTCCGCAGGATTCACAGTGAATAAGTCCTGATAGAAGAAACGGCGAACTTTTGCTTCTGCCGCCGCATCTATTCCTGCCGCTGCGCGGACGTTTGAGCCGTATCTCCTGCGCGCGGGAAAAGGCGCGGCGGTCAATAATGGACTCGTGAGCGTCGGGAACTACAACCCAGTCCTCATTGCCGTTCAGTTCAACTTTGTTCATCTGACACTTCGTCCGCTCCTTAGCATATCCATTTTCTATGCGGTGGAACTTGCCGCACGCGCGGCGGTTCCATACCATATCGCCGACATAGATGCCATTTATCAGGATTGCGCGGATGGTGCCTGTTGACCAGTGCGCGTGCGTATTCTTTGACCAGTTGCCATCGCGGGGCGAAGGGATTCCTTCACGATTCAGAACATCTACGATGCTTTTGAACCCCATTCCGCCAGAGACATACATCTCAAAAATACGCTGGATTAGATTGACCCGGTCAGGGGTACTGAGCACGAGACGCACCTTATCCTTTTCTGATGTAGAGAAGCGCTCGCCTCGGGGAATCACGCGTTGGAGGTTTCCCTTGGCATCGTATATCTCTTTCTCTCCGGTCGCCGCGAATCTCACCGCCATATACGGCTTGCCGCAACTGTCGCAGTACTGGAGGTCATATCCGTAAGGCGGCACGCCGCCGAGCCACCACCCGCCTTCCGAAAGACTCAGAAGACCGCGGATTGTTACCTTGGAGAGGTCCTTGCTTTCCTGACGCGCCTGCCACTGCTTGACGGGTCTGATGAGGTCGTCAGTGTCGTCGCCCGCAAAATTCTCGCTCGCATAGACAACTTCTATGCCACGCTGCCTCAGCAGGAAGCGATAGTAACCCGCCTCATCGTTGTCAACCCGCCCGAACCGTTTGACATCATAGACCAGGACGAACCTGAACGGGCAGTCATCCCTTTGCACGTCCTCAATCATCTTGAGAAAGTCTTTGCGCCCTTCTGTTGTGCTTCCGCTCACCGCATCGTCAATGTAGAAGCGGATAACCTCAAAATCGTTTTCAGCCGCGTATTTGAGGATGGCTCCTTTCTGATCGCTTATGCTCTGCTCTTGGCGATCAGTTGACCTTCTGAGATATCCAGCCGCGTTCTTCATCGCCTCGTATCCTTTTCCCTTTCTACCTTCGGCATCCTGTTATCACACAGGTTGCGTAAGGGCGAGAGGAAGTCAAGGCGGTTCTTTGAAGGATTTCCAACATTCTTTGCTCCTCTAATGCTCCAAGTGTTCAGAGGTTATGAAAGACGGACTGTCTTGCCGCATCTCTCTCGTATATTTCCGTACCAGCCACTTGGCAACCAACCGCATCGCTTCAGGCGTAGGAGGGGTTTCGCCGGTATCAACGTCTTCCTCGGCAAGTTCCCATCTGGGTTCTTGCCGCTGTTTCCTGCGCACTGTTTCTATCTCGCTCTGATTCTGCATACCAGTCTTTCCGTGGCTTCCAGGGACAGCGCTACTTACTCATCTTCGAGTTCTGTAAGATAGCGCTTCTTCTTCGGCCTGACCTGCAAATTGTAGTTGTTGGTAATCGTGATTGCCTTTTCCGGCAGTTCCCTCAGTTTGCCTCTCTCGTGGAGGCGGGCGACTTCGCGCTCGTTGAAAACGTAGGAGACCAAATCCAGCCGCTTCACTGCGGCGAGCGCGTTGAGAAGCGCGGTAGTGTTGCGGACTGTTAGTTGCACTTTATTGCGGCGGGAGACCATCGCCGCAGGCAGATTCAGAGTCACCTTTTTCGGAAAATGCTTCTCCCAGAGAGCGAGAACCTTTTGGCGGATTGTCTGCCGCTTTGCTAACAGGGCGTCCATCTCGCTCTGGAACTCCCTATACATTTCGCGCAGTTCATTTCGCCTGACCGCGGTCTCCGCGCGCATTTTTCTGTTGAGTGCGAGAATCTCCTTGGTTAGAGGAATGTCTTCTTCTTTGAGAACCCTGTCAATTTCCTCTTGCGGAGTCATTGCGTGCTGCTCAATCATGCGACAATTGCTCTGCGCATTTTCTTGTGAGTTTTCCGCGTCAAGCCGCTTCTGAACTGCTGAAGATCTCATCTTGAACCCTCCCTGCCAGTTTTGTGTCTATTCACTTTTCCGTCCTACCGACTACCGCTATTCCCGAACATCTTTGTTGCCTCAATTTCTCCAACTGCCATTCCCTGCGACGCAGAACACCGGGAAAATACTTGCAGTTTTGACAGTGAGTCCGGGCTTGGTCTTCTTCTCTGGCAATTATTTCGAGGAAATGTTTGCCTCCGAGCCAAATCATTATCATTTCAGTGAGCAACGCGTATAGTTCTCTCCATTTCCTCTCTTCCGTAGGATGCATTCCGTCTTTGCAGTCTATGTAGTCCAGCACTCCTTTCCGAATCGACAAAAGCCTCCTTCTCAACTTTGGACATACCATCTCATTCCCTCCTTCCAATCACTTCCCTCGCGCAAGTAAGCCGACGCCGGAGTAAAATTTCCCTGTGTTCCCCTGAAAAAGATACATTGTTGCATTATTGCAATGATGCAATCGTGCAATAATGTAAAAAATCATAGTAGAGAACGTTGCCATCTACTCTCTCTTCCTACCCACTCTTGGGTGATTTCTTTGGACAGAGCGCGTTTCGCGCGTCTAAGCGTATCTACAGAAATTCCTTCCTGTTCAGCCTGCTTGATAAGTTCTTCCGCTTTAGCCGATTGCCCGGGCTGCAAAACCCGGCGTAAGAACTCCCGCGCCCTTGCGATATCGGAAACCACTTCGTTATTGAGAAGTTCGTCAGCGCTTTCAGCAATGGTCTCGGTAAACTCAACCACAGGCATAGAAACTTCTTGACCTTTGATTTCTATGTCCACACTGCGCAACCAGAAGTAAAACCCCTTCTTTGATTTCGTGAGATTGTGTTTTGCACAGATGAACCGCTTCTTTTCGGTGTCGCTGGGGACATTATCTATCATCCAAGCGGCACGACAGACATCGCCGAAAGCCGAAGACCCGCTGATGCGCAACCTTGCCGGCAGTCCAGCGCCAAACTTCCTGTGATGTGAGACAAGTATCACTGTCAAGTTGTGTTCTGCCGCGAGAAGCCGCAGCGGCTCAAGATTCTCGCGGACTGTGCTGTTGACGTTGGAATCTACTAATGGCAGAAACGCGCTGACCGGGTCCACAATTATCAGTTTGATGTCAGGATGCGCCGCGAGTTCTTCCTGCAAGTGCGAAACATCCGCGATACTGAAAATACCTTGAACGCAGCCAATTCGCGCAGGGTCACCGCCTGCCGCTATCACTCTTGGTGCGAGGGTATCTTCTATATCGTCTTCTCCTGATAAAATCAGCGTGCGCCCGAGAAGCGGCTCGTTATCTGAATTCGGGAACGCCCGTCCCTGTGAAAGTTGCGCGGCGATATAAATACAGACCGTTGATTTTCCTGAATCCGAAAGCCCGCTGATACTAACTAATTTCCCGAGCGGCAGAACATTTTGCCAGAGCCACGTCACAATTTTTGCTTCACAGGCATCGAGCCACGTCGTCTTTTTCTGAGATGGTTTCGACCAACTCGGCGCCGCATCTATTGCGGCAAGTAGCGCGTCGTGCAGTTCCGGTGCGGTTTGTGAATCATGCGCCTCAATCCAGCCAGAAATATCCTTGCAGCCTTCCGGCACAGCCACAATTTTCAGTTCAGACGCTTTGCCGCACAGACTCGTGGCAATCTGCCCAGCATGTTTTTTACCTGGCACGTCACTGTGCGGCAAAATTGCGACGCGCCATTTCATCAGTGGCGTAGAATCCGTCAAATGCCACTTGCCTGCCCCACCGCAACAGGTGGTCGCGGCGAAGCCAAGCGTGCGAAGACTCTCAACGTCTTTCTCCCCCTCAGTGACAATAATCCATTCCCTCGGGTTGCTCGCGAGTAGTTCTGGTAACCGGTACAGAGTGCGGCGAACCCCCTTCATGTCCCAAATCCATCTACCGGGACATTTCGGGTCTGGTCGTCGTTGAAGAAAGTCTTTTGGCTCAAAGCGCACTGTCTCAAAACAAAGAGCGCCTTTCAAGTCACGATATTGGTAGGTTTTGACGATTTTTCTATGCACCTTCTTCTCTGACTTGGCTGGTTTCTTGTCTCCTGCGAATAGGTCTGACATTGTGAGCCCGAGCGTTGCGACAATCGCTTCAGAAGTGCAGCCGGCGAAGCAATGCAGCAGGACTTTCCCATCTTCTCCCGCTTCAACCGATAAACTTGGATTGTGGTCATCGTGCGCAGGACAGTGTGCTGTCCATTTGTCGGCGCCGGATTTCTTCGCATTCGGCAGCTTTGCCAGAACGCGGTCAATCGGTCGGTCGCTCACTTCGGCACCGCCTTCGCCTGCGCCCGCTGCTGAAGCGCCTTTACAACCGCGTCCCAATCAAACCTGACCACTGTCCCAGAGAGGCGAATGCAGGGGATTTTTCTCTGCTGCATCCAGCGTTTGATGGTTGATGGGCGTAGATGAAGTTTCACGGCAATTTCTTCCGCTGTCAGCAAGTCCATTTCTCCTCTCCCATAAATTATCTCCCTTTCATTCCACAAACGGAGAGGGCGGAGAGCGGGCGGAGAGTTTGTCTATCCGCCTCTAAGTGGTTGCGAAACGTAGAGATAAAAAAAGAGGCGGATTTTTGAGAAAATCCGCCCCTGTAGGAAACTATGTGCGCGGTCTTACAATTCCGGGCTGCGCCTGCGCCTCTGTTTGTCCCGCTTTGGCAAGTCCTCTGGGTTTATTTCATTCTGTTTGACTATGTTTTTGCCTTCTCTGCCCGCTCTCGGCGTGTTCTTCTTGCCCTCTTTCTTTTGCAGATATCCGCGAATATATCGCTTCCAAGTCTCAAACTCCGGGACTTCGTAATCGCCCTCCGAATAACTGTCCTTGACATACTCCCACATAGCCGTTGAGAAATGTTGCCCCGCTCTCAAATTGCCCGCGAGGTCTGGTCTCTCCTTGTTCACCCAAACGTAACTGTCATACGCTTGTTTTTCAGCAGGAGTCGGATTCTGCGTTTTGCTGCCCTGCTGTGCGCCTGCGCTCTGCGCCGCAGGGGTTGTCGGCTCACCGGAGGGTTCTTGTTCCTTGCGAGCCAGAGCCTTTTCCCATTCCTCCGCCTGAAGATAGTAGCCTACCAATAGAGGTGGATTCGGATTAGAGCCCCATTTTCTGGCGTCTTTACGCACTTCGCTAATCTCTTCTTCAATGGCATCCTGCTGCCCCTCGTCAAACTCGTCAGAAGAGTGAACCTCAAATCTCCTTCCGGGGGGCGACTCAGCATTTACGCTATATCTAACCTTCTCTTCGTCAACTTCCGGTTTAATGCTGAGTTCTTTGTTGAAACGCTCAACGAGTTCCTGTCCAATCCCTCTATCCTCAACTTGATAGAAGTAACGAGGAGAGCGTTCCATAGCATATTTTTTCGGGAGCACTTTCAGTGCCTTTCCAACCCGGGCAATTCTCGCGGGGAACACCGTAACTATCACTGCGAAATAGTATCTGGTTTTCGTCATTTCCACTCTTGCTACCAGCGACAGCCGTCTACTCGGTTACAGAACAAACCCGCAATCGATGATAACGCGAAGTCCCCGGAAGTCAAGGCGCGGGAAAGGGAGTGACGGGTTGACGGGTTTAGAGGGCATTTTGGAAAAATCTCATATGCGTACGCACATGGGGACTTTCCCAAAAACGGGGTCGAACCCGTCAACCCGTCACTCCGTTGAGTGAAAGACGGATGCAAAACTTCTTCTTCGCATCCCATAACCTTCTGCACCTCGTCTGGTGAATCCTATTTCTCCAAAGGGAAAATCATAGAGAGTTTTTTGAGCGACGAAAAGAGTGAAAAAAGCAACGCCAGACTTCTGCCAGACGCGCGCTCCAGCAGACGAGTAGCGCGGAACTTTGCGTAGGTCGCGCACACAGCGGAACAACGGGAAACTACTTCCAGGGACCGCCTGCTGACCATTTTATCTTACCGAACGCCTCTTTTGTGGACGCGCTGGTAAGAAAGGACAGCGGTGGTAACAGAAAGTTGCGAAGATGGCCAATAACATCTGCGAGCGACGGAACAGTTTCCTTCAGTCCTCCCTTGCGGCAGAAAGCGTTCCATTGAGTCTGTTTTACGCCATCCATCGCAAATTCATCAGTCAGAGACAATGGTATCGAGGTAGGAGGAGAGGTCTTTCTCCTTTCAAAGGTTGCCCTGATTGCTTCTGCGAGGGTGTTGCCCTGAAAAGAGAAATCGCGTCCTACGACGTAGAGGTCATAAAAGTCCTTCATTCTGCTGTTTGTCACGCCGAGCACTACTAACGCGTGTAGTTTCTCCGCGACAAAAGACTCGCAAGTATATGCGCGGATGCGTGGAGCAGGAAAATCCAGGAGAATTGGGTATGAAATCATTTTTGCTGCCGGGGTCACAACATCGCCAAAGCCAATATCTACCCGGATGGTGACGCGCGCCTTTCCGAGAAAAGCGTTGAGAGTAATCCGTTGTCCCTGATACTCTTGACCCTCTCTTATCGGTTCCACTTGCACGCTTTTGGCATCAAAAATCAGCCCATCCTGTTCTACTTTCATCTCGCAGATGTCTTTGAAGATGTCCGCGATGCGTTTGCTGGAACTATCACCATATCCCAGCAAATCAAGGTCGTAGGTGGGGCGGTACGGCTGCCCCGTCCACACCATAAAGAGCAAAGCACCCTTGAGCACGAATTTCTTACCGTGGTCGGAGGACGCCAACCGATAAAGTAATCGTTCTATGACGAATCGGGACCAGACGAAATTGGCGTCAGTACCTGTTTCCCTGCTGATGTTGAGAAGTCTCTGGCGAACCGATGCCGCGAGATTTGCGCGTTTCTCCCGGTTCATTGCATCGCCTCCATATACGGACGCATGACTTCTGCTACGCGACAAATCTTTGCATAATTCCAGAGGTCATCGTTTGAACATTGTCGTTTGCGGCGAACTTCTCTCAGCGCCTCAAGCGCCACGTCAATGCCGACTTTATTCCGATACTTGAAGCAATCAGCCACGGTCTTGGCTGGATTGTAGATTCTCACGTGGACACCCGCAATATCGTGTTCTTCCGTGCCTTCGGTAAGCGCCTTGCCCGAGAAACGCACGACCCGCATCTTGGGATAGTCCACACAAGGACGAGCGGCCCGACGGTCAATCGCTACCCAGACCTCGTGCGGAGACTGTGTTCCTATCTCGTGAAACCTTAATGCCGATAGCAAGCAGATCACGCCCTTTGGAATTGCCTTGGCTACCTGCAACAGTCCAAGATGGACGGTCTCTCCAGCGTCGGGAGACATATAGAGACCACGGCTCGTCCTTACCAGAAGTCCCTTTGTGCAGAGTCGCCGCAGGTACTCGCGGTGTATGCCAAGGGGCTTCAAATCGCGGGTATGTAGAACTCCTGTGTGCCGCACCAATTCCTGAATCTTGTAGAGTTTTGAATGCCGTTTTCGCATGTGCCCAAGTATAACCAGATACAGACAATTGTCAAGATTTAGTCACAATAATTTTGTCATAGTAAATTCACTGCTTTCTCCGCATTACCTCCTACTGGGCTCCGCGGCCGCGACCTGTCAGGCGCACTTCTTTCGCTCGCTTCATTTGCCAATCACCTGCTTGATGAGTTGCTGGCTGATAGCCGGAAGAAGCACGCCAATTTCGCCGAGGCTGAAGGGACTAACCTGCAACAAAATCTTTATCCTCCTTCCACGTGATTAGCCGAATAATAGCCAATTCTCTTCCGAGTAGCCGATTATTTTTGCTGTTCTTTCGTTTGCAGAAGTTTTCCCGTGGCGGGCAATTCCGCCCGTGGTGTCAAAGACACGTCGGGCGGCAGAATGCACAAATCCGCTGTATCGCACGGTTCCCTAAGGGGAAAGGCGTTTCTCCCGTTCCTGTGCCCGGGCGCACAGACCCCAGTGGGGGGTGTGGAACATCCAGAAATCCTGCGCACGGGTGCGCGTAGGTCGCGCCACGGCGCGGTCGGCAGCGCCGACTCGCAACATACGTGTCAGAGACTTCGTCGGCGCCACCGTGTGCAACTTGCGCACCCCTTCCCTTTATTTTCGTTAGAAAAGTTCTGCCCGCCGAGCCTCGGCTGCACTCAAATTATGACGCGCTCCGTTTTGAACTCGCTCTTCGGGGTATGCAAAGCACAACTTTCACCTTCTTTCCGACTTACGTGGACTCTCTATTTTGTCTGAGCGTAGGACAGACGCAGGCAGTTCCGGCGCGTGCCGCTGCCAACATCGCATAACTTTCCCCTTATTTCTGAGTTACGCAACCTCCGAGTCTCCGCTGCTTCAAAGGCATCCTGCGCCTCGTTCTGAATCCGCATTACACCTCCTCGACACTTGCCGCTGTACGTGCGTCAGGGACGGTGCTGCAGGAATTCGGATTTGAGCACCCTGTCTTACCTCCAATTTTCCGTCCGCGATGCTATAGACCCTCACCTTGAGGGTATCCTGAACACTCCCGTTGATTTCTGCACATTGTCCTGGCTACGCTCTTTTGCACCGAGAGAACAGCCGGGAGTAAGGAGTTGCCAACGCGGGGGTGAGGCGACCTGAAATCTTTGCAAAAATCCTGATACCAGAAGCCGATGGGCAAAAAATTCCTGATAGGAGAACGGGGGTCGCGCCGAGGTGGTAGGTAGATACCAGTCTCCTTCGGACTGCCTTCCCCTATCGGGGAATTTTCGCTCACCTGCCCCTGGGACTGTGTTTTTTTGCAGAAATTTCAGGACGGTCTGGGTGTCGGTATCTCGTTCCCGTACTTGCTGGCGCGTCCGCCGTGCGGCAGATTGCGTTCAGGCGCGGTGCGCTGCAACTTTACCCTTGCTTCTGAACTTACGTGACCTTCCCCAACCTGTCGTTATGCCACGCCTCACTCTGAATCAGCACCTGCAATAAATCTGCCCGCTTTCGCAAGGATTACCCTTGACTTCCATCTGGTTTCACTGCTCCCTGTGTGGCTGAACATTGTAGAAACGAGGTGCGTGATGAAGTTCCGAAGCAAAGATGAATGGAAGGAAGCAATGATTTACACAGCCGTTTATCTACCGGAAATGATTCGGCTCTACGAGGACGGGTTGCGACTGCTCGGGGCGCGGGTGATCAGGAAATACATCTACAAAAGCAGAGACGGCGAGGTGGACCCGGCATACCTAATTACCGGCGCAGCGAAACAGTTCGAGTTTCGGCTCGGCAATGCGATGAAGGAGTTTGTCTCTGTGGACCGCGAAGAAAAACCAATGCGGTTTGACTACAAGATAAACGACCCGGAACAGGCGAAGGCAAAACTTGCCCGCATCATCGGGGGGCGGATTGAAATCGCCCGGGCGATGATTGAAGCAAAGAACCCGGAAGAGTTGAAACAGCGATTGCAGGGATTGTCTCACCGGTTTGAGCGAATCAGAGTCTGGAGCTACGACGAGCCGACAGAGAAAGACAAGCCCGCTCCTGAGAAACGCGCCGATAGTTGAGCGCCGGGCATCCAACCTCGGAAAATTTCTTGCCGAACCTGCCATAACTCTTACACACCCTAAGGCAAAAAATCTCAAAGAACCCGCTCACATTCAGCGGAATTACCTTGAGGAGGGGTGCGGGGTATGGAAGGTATGTAAGCGGAGGCGCAAAAGCAGGAAAGACGTGGGTTGCAGGGAAAGGAGGTGGTAGATGCCCGGGTGCACAGCGGTTCGGACTCAACTGGAACGTGTCCGAATGAGCAAGCACGTGTTGGAGGATGCTGCGAGGTCGAAGGACAGGGAAGAAAGGAGGTGGGCGGAAGAACAGTTGAAGAAGTTTCCTGAAGTGGTGTCTGGTTTGGAGAAGGAACTGGCAGAATCGGAAAGGAGAGAAGAGATGGCAAAGGCAGAGGCGAAGAAGAAGGCAGCCGAGTCCAAGAAGGTGGAGAAGGTCGTGACAAAGAAATCTGCGGAGAAGGCGTTTGACAAGATGGCTGACAAAGCCGTATCGAAGCTGAGCGCGGACGGGACGCTCAAGGCGATTGAGTCAGTTCTTGATAAGAACAAGGGGAAGGAGATGACGCGCAGGGCGATTGTGGAGAGCGCGGGTCTCGGCGACAAGTGGGGGACGAAGGCGGAGCAGGCACGAAACCTCTACTTCATCTTCAAGAGGCTGCTCGCCGACAAGAAAGTCACGCGCGTGTCCAATGGTCACTATCAGATAGCGGGATAGTGGAAGCGAAGTGCCGGCGGCACCTACGATGTGTGTCTGTGCTCTAAATGGAGGGCAGCGAGGCTGCCGCAGGGCTGGCGAATGCGCCTTGATTGACAAGGCGAAGTATCGGTTCTTCATATAGGGGAGGACAGCGATGGCGGAGAGCAAAGAAGCAAGGGCGGCTGGTTACGTCCGCGTGAGTCAAGAGCGCGCGGCGCAGAACGGATTTGGTCTGGACGCGCAGGAGGCGGACATCAAGCGGCTCGCCGAGTATCGCGGTTTGCCGCTGGTGGAAGTCTATCGGGAGAACGGCGTCTCAGGATACAAGAGAGAGCGTCCCTCGCTGGAGCGGTTACTCACCGATGCGCAGGCGCGGAAGTTTGACCTCGTCATTTTCCCGTCCATAGACAGGGTCGCTCGGTCGGTCAGGGATGTGATTGATATTGAGGCGGCGTTACGCGAGGCGGATGTGGGAGTGGTGTTTGTCAGGGAGGGGATAGACACGTCAACGCCGACGGGACAATTCTTTGGAAACGTAATGGCTTCAATCGCTCAGCTTGAGGGACAGATAATTTACGAACGCCTGAGCAAAGGCAAGCAAGCGAAGAAGGCGCAGGGCGGCTATGTCGGCGGCTGGGTGCCGTATGGATACCGTGTGGAGAACGGCGCAGTGGTTGCCGTCCCTGAAGAGGCGGCTGTGGTTGAGCGCGTGTTCCGGCTGAAGGCGGATGGCAAATCCATCCGCGAGATTGTGGAGTCGCTGAACGCCGACGGCGCGAGGACGCGCAGCGGCGGACAGTGGACCGCCTCAACTGTCTGGGGCATTCTGAAGAGCAGAGAGGAGGAGTAGGGTGAAACTGGAATGCAAGCAGTGCGGCAACAAGAATAGGTTTTTCGCGTTCTGTACTTACAGCATCGCCGTGGATGGCGAGGGCGAGGAGGAAGTCGGCTCTGAGATGCAGTTAGAAGAAGACCCTCGGTACCAATGTGGAAAATGCGGCGCAACTGATGTGCAGGTTTGTTCTGATGCGGGAGAGGTAAGAGCAGAAAAGTAAAGAGGCGGGAAATTCGCGGTAGGGTTCAGCACAGAGGGAGAGAAATTCCTCTGTGTTGTTTTCGGTCGCAGAGACTATCTTGACTTCGCGGCGATTCTGAATTATTGTTTTAGAAACACTTTTCGGAAGCAGGAGAGGACGCGCTGTGATAGTGCTGCACGCGGGATTTTGGGAAAGATATCTCTTCTTGTGGGGTGAGAGTCCCGCAGAGGAGAAGACAAGCCGCGGCAGTCCGCGAAGGCAAAAGAGAAACGACACTCTTGTAAAGCCGCTTCGTTATAATGCCGGGCGCGAGAAGGTGCTCGCGGCTCTTGCCGAATCAGATATGCGTTTCAGAAGCACGGCGAAACATAGTGACAAAGTGATTGTCTGGCTGCCGACGAAAGGTGGCAATCCTATTGCTTCCAGTCCGCTTATCGCCAATGTGCCTGAATCACGTGATGAGACTGTCATAGCGCCCTGGGCTATAACGGGTGTTGCGCTTGCTGCACAAAAGACTATTGAACTGCTGTGCGTCTGCGCAGGCAAACAGACGCTGACGCCGGGCGTGGTTGTTGGCAGTGACCTGACATTCTGGGCTGCGGCGATGCGTTTTGCCGGCGCGCTTGTTGCGAAGCAGATGTTTCTGCCCGGTGTGAAGGAAGAGCAGGGCAAGTATAATGCTTGCTGGGAACCCATTTTCTCTGGAGAGGATGCCGGCACGCTGACGAAACTTGCTGGTGAGATGCCGGCTGCTTGCCGCGCGCTAACTTCTGAAGGCGATATGGCGCCGGAGGTGTCTTCGCGCTCTATAATAGCGGACTTTGTCTCTGGGGTTGTGGACTATCTGGTTCGCTCGTCAATTTCCGAAGAGCGTTCCGCCGTGGTGCACCGCAAGTGCGGGAAGAAAACGCAGGAATTCGACAGCATTCACGACCAGTGGCTGCACGCGCTGAGGGCGCCCGATAGCGAGATGGCAGGTGAGGCGGCGGAACTTTCCGAATTTGCGGCGCAGGTTCGCAATTGGCGGCATCCCGTGTCGGTCACGACTTCTACTCCATTCAAACTGTGCTTCCGACTTGAGGAACCTCCGGGGGGCATTGATACTGCCCGCGAGGTTACACGGGGACGGGAAAACTGGAATGTCTGCTACCTGCTGCAGGCATCGGATGACCCCAGTCTGCTTATCCCGGCAAAAGATGCGTGGAATCCGAGAGGCGGCAAAAAAGATGTTCTCAAACGCGGCAGTTTCAATCCGCGCGAATATCTGCTCACGTCGCTGGGACAGGCATCTAACTTATGCCCGAATATAGAAGCGAGTCTGAAAGATTCAGCGCCGGGAGGTTACGAACTTGACACAACTGGCGCGTACGGATTCCTTATGGAGAAGGCAGTTGCGCTTGAGCAGTCAGGCTTCGGAGTAATGCTTCCGGCTTGGTGGACGCGGAAGGGAACGAAAATTCGGCTGAGCGTTAGCGCCAGCGTCCGAAGCCCGAAGATGCAGGGCGGCAGCGGAATCTCGCTGGGCAGCATCGTTCAGTTTGACTGGGAGGTCGCGCTCGGTGATGAGAAACTGACGCTTGAGGAATTAGAAGCGCTTGCGAACCTGAAGGCGCCGCTGGTTCAAGTGCGCGGTCAGTGGGTTCAGATGAGCGCTGAGGAAATTCAAGCGGCGATTGATTTCTGGAAGAAGAAATCCGTTGAGGAAACCTCCGTCAGAGATATTATTCAGATGTCTCTCGGCGCGAAGGAAGCGGCTGCTGGGTTTGACTTCCGCGGCGTCGAGGCGAGCGGCTGGGTGGGAGAACTGCTCAAACAACTTGAGGGCAGCGGCAAGTTTGAGGAGATAGAAGTGCCGCGGAATTTTTCGGGTATGCTGCGTCCTTACCAACTGCGCGGTTACTCGTGGCTTTCGTTCCTGCGCCGGTGGGGACTCGGCGCCTGCCTCGCGGATGATATGGGTCTGGGCAAAACGGTGCAGGCGTTAGCGCTAATCCAGCGAGACTGGCACTCTGACGGCAAACGCCCGGTGCTTATTATCTGTCCGACATCTGTTATCGCAAACTGGGGAAAGGAAGCGCATCGCTTCACGCCTGAACTGCCTGTTATGCTGCACCACGGTTCCGAAAGAGCGAAGGGCGAAGATTTCAGGGAGAAGGCGCAGGCGCACGCCATAGTGATTTCAAGTTACGCGCTGCTCCATAGGGACTTTGAGAGTTTGAATCAGGTTGAGTGGGCAGGCGTAATTCTGGATGAGGCGCAGAACGTCAAGAACCCACAGACCAAGCAGTCAAAAGCGGCGCGTTCGCTCAAAGGCGACTATCGGGTTGTGCTTACCGGCACGCCTGTGGAGAATAATGTCGGCGACCTGTGGTCTATTATGGAATTCTTGAACCCCGGCTTCCTCGGCACGCAGGCGCGGTTCAAGAAAGATTTTTTCATTCCCATTCAAGCGGGGCGCGACCCGGATGCGGCGAAGCGGCTGAAGCGCATAACGGGTCCGTTTATTCTGCGCAGAGAGAAAACTGACAAGTCCGTCATAAGCGACCTGCCGGAGAAGATGGAGATGAAGGTCTTCTGCACGCTGACGAAGGAACAGGCATCGCTGTATGCGGCGGTGGTGAAGGAAGCGTCGGAAGGGCTGAACTCCTCTGGCGGCATCAAACGCAAGGGAATCATACTTGCCACGCTCTCCAAACTGAAGCAGGTGTGCAATCACCCGGCGCAGTTTCTGGGCGACAACTCCCCGATTCCCGGACGCTCAGGCAAATTATCTCGCCTAACAGAGATGCTTGAAGAGATAATTGAGGTGCAGGACAGCGCGCTTGTATTCACGCAATTCGCCGAGATGGGGGAAATACTCAGGCGCCATTTACAGGAGACATTCGGACGCGAAGCGCTCTTCCTCCACGGCGCAGTGCCGAGGAAAAAGCGGGAAGAGATGATTGAACGGTTCCAGTCCGGGGATAAGAGTCCCAACATTTTTATCCTGTCGCTCAAGGCGGGCGGTACAGGTCTGAACCTTACGCGCGCCAACCACGTGTTTCACTTTGACCGTTGGTGGAATCCGGCGGTTGAGAATCAGGCAACCGACCGGGCGTTTCGCATCGGGCAGACCAAAAACGTCCAGGTGCACAAATTCCTATGCGTGGGAACGCTGGAAGAGAAAATAGACGAGATGATTGAACGCAAGAAGGATGTTGCGGCATCAGTTATAGGAACAGGCGAGAAATGGTTGACCGAACTTTCTAACGACCAGATAAGAGAACTCTTCGCGCTGAGGAAGGAAGCGGTGGCAGAATAGGCGGTGAAAATGCTGACGTGGAAGGAGATAGAGGAACAGGACAAATTGATGCTCTCGCGTCAGAAGCGGTTTCGGGTTGCCGCCGACTGCGTTGCGTCCGCGTTTGCCCGAATCCCCGCGATTCAGAAGGTCGTCCTCCTCGGCTCAGTTGCAGTGCCATTGAAGAAAGAGGTGCCCCGATTCCGCGAGTTCAAGCGGGAAGGTGTTGAAGTGTTTCACGAGTGCAAAGATATTGACTTGGCGGTGTGGCTGAGCGATTTGGGAGTGTTGAGGGTGCTTCAGAAAGCGAGGAGTTCGGCGCTAAACGACCTTCTTCGGGAAAAGAACATCGGTGTTGCGCACCATCAGGTTGATGTCTTCATTATGGAACCGGAAACTGACCGCTACCTCGGAAGACTATGTGACTGCGCCAAATGCCCGAAAGGCACAGACGATTGCCTCGTGCCGGGCTGTGGAGAAGTGCGCTTTCTCAAACAGCACCGAAAATTCGTCTTTGACCCAAAAACTCTGCAGCCGCAGAACTCCATTGTACTTTTCAGCCGCACCATTCAAAGCAACGCGGTTGTTGATGAGAAAACTTTCCTTCAGAAAGGCAACGGCTGTGTCAGGTAGGTATAATGGCTTTTGGTACTTTTCGCCTTCGGTGCCGCGCGAGGCGAAAGGCGGAATAAAGGCGCAGTCCAGGCGCGGCGAATTCGCCCAGAAATGGTGGGCGAAGCGGTGGATAGAAGTTCTGGAGAGTTTCAACATCGGCGCGCGCCTGCAGCGCGGCAGGTCATACGCCCGCCGAGGCCAGGTCACTTCAATAGACATCTCTGAAGGTGTGGTGAAAGCGAAAGTTCAAGGGTCTCGCCCCAAACCTTATAGCATCACTATCAAAGTCAAGACTATCTCAAAAGCGGACTGGAAGAAACTGGCACAAGTGCTCGGTAAGCAAGCCTTCTTCGCGGCAAAACTGCTCGCAGGCGAAATGCCGCAAGATATCGAGAGTGCTTTCAAAAACGCTGGACTTACACTCCTTCCCACAAAAAGCAAAGACCTTCAGACCGACTGTTCCTGCCCTGACTGGTCTAATCCCTGCAAACACATCGCTGCGGTCTATTATCTGCTCGGCGAAGAGTTTGACCGCGACCCGTTTCTCATCTTCAAACTGCGCGGCATCAGCCGCGAGGAACTGATTGACTTGATAGACATCAGCGCGGCTGCAAAAACGCAGGAAACGGAAGAAGCATCTCCTGAATTGGAGAAAGAACCTGCGCGACCAGAGCCCCTGCCCGTTGAGCCCGTTTCATTCTGGGGCGAGAATAAGACACAGGAGGACTTCTTCGGTGAAGTTCGCGTTCCGGATGTTCCTGCATCCCTGCCCAAACGGCTTGGCAACTTTCCCTTCTGGCGTGGCGAGGAGAACTTCTTGGATGCGATGGAAAGATACTACGCCGCCGCATCCCCAGTCGGTATTAGCGTCTTCCTCGGCGAACATAAAGTAGCAAGTAGAACCGCGCCCTGACGAACGCATCTCAGTCGCTGCCGACGTGCTGGAACTTGCCTTCATAGTCCCTGCTTTAGACTGAAAGCGCTTCTTGAGGACATCCAGAATCCTGCGCAACGGTGCGCACCCTGTTGCGCCACGGCGCGTTCCGCCGCAGACATCGCATAATAACTCGCTCTTGCCGCAAGGGGCTCAAACCGTGAAGGCACCTCTCAGAATAACTCTGCAACCCTTATCTTGTAAGGGTTACAGAGTGAGAAGATTTCGCAAGGAATTTCAAGAAAGCGCTTGATAACTGCGCAGGGAACCCGTTCCCTCTGTCCCGCTTCAAGCGAAGACTGCGCGTAGTGCGCAGCCGGAATGCAGAAGCAGGAGGATTGTGATGGCGAAGTCAGGGAACTTGCCTGCGCCGAGACTTCGGCAAGCAGGGAAGAAGGGTGCGAAACCGGGCGCGCCGGCGCAAAAGAAGCCCGCGCAGAACGGTAAGCCCGAAGCGGCAAAGGAGGCATCCGCTCCCGCAAAGGAGAAAGAGAAGGAGAAGACACCTCCCGCTGAACTCGCGGAACTCAAGAAAGCCGCTGAGGGCGCCAAGAGCGAGTTTGAGAAAGCGAAGTCAGAAGCGGACGCCTTACGCAAGAAGGCCGCCGAACTGGACTCCGCGGCGAAGGAGACCTACCGTGAAGCGGTCGCGCCGTACCGTGATGCCTGCCGCAAGGCAGGGATTGAGTGCGAGTTCACCGGTGGACGAAGCGCGCCTGTCGCGCCACGGGTCAGGTTCCTGTTGGAGAAGACAAAGGAAGGCATAAAAATAGCGGTAAAGGATAGACCTGAAACGGAGAAGGTCATTCCCAACGCTGATCTGAAGGCATCCGTAGGCAAGGCGGCACGCAAGTTTTGTGAGGAGGCTCTGGGGCCAGCCAATCAAGGATTCAAATGGGCAGGCGTTTACAACAGAATAAAGAAACTCATCGAGCAGAACTGAAAGAGACAGAGTAGCCAGCGGCGACCGGGTGAGCAGCAGATTTTGCCCGGTCGCCCGCTGCATTTTCGGAGGATATTGAAATGACAAAGATACTTGTTGCAGACGACAACGCGGACATCCGCAAGGTGATAAAAGCGGCACTTTCCCGGAAGGAGTACAGGATTGTTGAGGCAGAAGACGGCGCCGCCGCGATAAAGAAACTGCAGACAGAGAAATTTGACCTGCTGATAACCGATTTTGATATGCCCGCAGCAAACGGCATCGAAGTTATGGAGAAAGCGTTGTTTCTCTACCCGAAGATGCCTGTGCTGCTTGTCTCGGCGAATTTGCCGCCGGCGATTGCCGAGAAAGCCAAACGCCTCGCAACCTGCATTCTTGAAAAGCCGTTTGAGATTAGCAAACTCACCGCCGCCGTTTCCTTACTGCTCAAGTAATACACAAGCAGCGTATAGGAGCAGAAGTATTTGTCATTCGCAGGTTCTCTCTCACCCGGGGGAAGAGACCACGCCCATACCGCGTTGCCTTTTCTCCCAAAACCTTTTTTGATTTTTTGATTGACAGGGCTAACCAGACGTGCTAAGTTGCTATTGAGTCGCAGTTGCAATTGGAGGCAAGAAATATGTCTATGGAGTCGGCGGAGCAGGTTTTCAGAGGTTACCTGAGTTCAAAGGGACTGCGGCTTACAGGCGAAAGGAAAGAAATCCTTGACGAGATAATGCGCACACACAGCCATTTTGAGGTTGAGGATATCTTCTCCAAACTGCGCAGGAAAGACGCCAATGTTTCACGCGCGAGCATTTACAGAATTCTGCCTCTGCTCCTTGAGAGCGGCATAATCCGTAAGACTCACTGTGAAGTAATGAAGGCGCGGTATGAACACGTCATCGGACACGACCACCACGACCATATGGTCTGCGTCAAGTGCGGGAAGACGATTGAGTTCAAAAAAGAGGGAATTGAAAAGTTGCAGCAGGAAGCGGCAAGGGAACACCATTTCAGAATGTTGGGTCACCGATTGATAATCAGCGGTCTCTGCAAAGACTGTAAGTAATTTTTTCGGACTGGATTGCGATTGAGTCGCAGTTGCAAGAGGTTCCATAAGGTCGCAGTTCAGACTCTTGAAAGGACAGGGAGGCAATGTCTGAACGCATCACATTGACGAGTCTTGCTTCCGGAAGGCGGGGCACTGTCGTTGAGATTCAGGCGGGGCACGGGCTTATCAGGCGGCTGGAATCTCTCGGAATACGGGTTGGTCAGAGAATTAAGATGGTCAGCGGGTCGTTTATGAGGGGACCCGTGACAGTGAAGGTCGGGAACAGCCGCGTCGCGGTTGGCTTTGGCGCCGCAAGCAGGGTAATTGTTGAGCCTGAGGAGGAGCAACGGTGAAAATCCTTCTTATGGGCAATCCGAATGTGGGGAAGAGCGCAGTATTCAATAGGATGACCGGCGCAAGCGTTATTACGGCCAACTATTCAGGCACCACCGTAGAGTTCACAAAAGGCAAAGCAAAAGTCGCGGGAAAAGATGCCGAAATAATAGACGTACCCGGCACCTACACTCTTGAACCAACCTGCAAAGCGGAAGAGATTGCAGTCAAGATGATTGACGAAGGAGATGCCATAGTCAACATCGTTGACGCAACAAATCTGGAAAGGAGTCTGAACCTCACATTGCAACTCGTGAAGCGCCGAAAGCCGATGCTTATTGCGCTCAACTTCTGGGACGAGACAAAGCACACGGGCGTCCAGATAGATGTCCAGAAACTTGAAGAAATTCTCGGTGTTCCCTGCGTGCCCACTGTGGCTGTAACCGGTGTAGGAATAAAAGCGCTTATTGAAAAGATACCCGAAGCGAGAGTCTCACCTTATGACTACGAGGATGCCGAGAGATGGCACGAGATAGGCAGGATAGTGGAATCTGTTCAGAGAGTATCTCACCGCCACCATACGTTCCTTGAACGCCTCGGAGATGCTTCCATAAAACCGTTTCCGGGAATTCTGATTACTCTGGGCGTAGTTGTCGGCGCTTTTGAAGTAGTCAGGCAAATAGGAGAAGCGCTGATAGGTTACGTATTTGAGCCACTGTTTGAGAACATCTGGGCACCGATTATGCTCAAACTGTCGGCGGCACTTGGCGGAGAGGGATTCATTCACGACATCTTGATTGGCAGACTGATTGGTGGGAATATTGATTTCCGCGAATCGTTCGGTCTCCTTACGACAGGGCTGTATGTTGAATTTGCCGCGGTTCTGCCGTACGTTCTCTCATTCTACATAGTTCTGTCCATCCTTGAGGACTGCGGGTATCTGCCGCGGCTCGCAGTCCTCGCGGATACGCTTATGCACAGATTCGGTCTGCACGGAATGGCGATTGTGCCTATGATATTGGGGCTCGGATGCAATGTGCCGGGCAGCCTCGCCATTAGAATAATGGAAAGCAGGAAGGAAAAGTTCATTGCTGCAACGCTGATGGCAATATGCGTTCCCTGTATGGCATTAATTGCGATGATTTTCGGTCTCGCAGGTGAATACGGTGCAACAGCGCTTGTCCCAATATTCGCTACCCTGTTTGTAACTTGGATAATTCTCGGAATGATAATGAACAGATTCGTGAAAGGCGAAACCCCGGAAATCCTTCTGGATGTACCTCCATACAGAATCCCCTATCTCAAAGGGCTGCTGAAGAAGGTCTGGATGCGGATATTCTGGTTTCTCAAGGAAGCAATGCCTTGGGTCTTGTTTGGAGTATTTCTGGCAAATATCCTTTACAGTCTTGGAGTCATCAGTTTCATCGGACGCATTGTGTCGCCTGTCATTGCCGGACTCTTCGGACTCCCACCTGAAGCGGCGGGCGGGCTCATGGTGGGTTTCCTGCGCAAAGACGTTGCGGTCGGGATGCTCGCGCCGCTTCACCTGACAATGAAACAGATAATAGTCGCCTGCGTTGTGCTTGCGATGTATTTCCCCTGCGTCGCCACTTTCGCGGTTCTTTTGAAAGAACTTGGATTTGTTGACCTGCTGAAAGCAACAGCAATTATGATTATATCTGCGCTTGTAGTCGGCGGTCTGCTCAATCTTATCCTCTCTCTATTTTAGCATCAGCCCTCTTGTCAGTCGGCTGCCGCAGACCCACTGCGACCAGTGCTGGAATCTCTGCCTGAATATCAACTCGCGTTCCAACGAGTTTTTCTTGACAATTGTGAACGTATGTTCATAATAGTTTCGTTTCTTGAAAAAGGAGATTGAAACAATGTCTCGTCCTCAGTGCTGTCGCCGGGTTGGATGCAAGCCGTCTTGCACTTACTTCAAGCCGCGCGGGATACCGCTTGTGGAACTTGAAGAAGTTGTCCTCAGGCTTGATGAACTTGAGGCTCTGCGTCTCGCCGATTTTGAAGGTATGTATCAGGAAGATGCCGCAAAGAGAATGAATATCTCGCGTCCGACTTTCACGAGGATAATTGAGTCCGCCCGGAAAAAGGTTGCAGAAGTGCTGCTCAAAGGCAAGGCGCTCAAATTAGAAGGCGGGAACGTTACGCTCACAGATATGAGGCGTTTCTGCTGTTCCGAGTGCCGGCACAGATGGGAACTGCCTTATGGAACGGGGAAGCCGGAGGATTGCCCTAAGTGCCAGAGTAAAAATATACACCGCGAGGAGGACGACCGCGGCTGGGCACGCTGCGGACAGAGAGCATCTCGTGGACACGATAAGCGCAGGTGAGAACTGATGGCAACATCTGTTATAGAAACTCGCGGGCTGACCAAACGGTTCGGCGATGTGCAAGCCGTAGCCGGCGTGGACGTTGACGTGCACGAGGGCGAGTTATTCGGCTTTCTCGGACCCAACGGCGCGGGTAAGACCACGACAATCAACATTCTTACGGGGCTTGCCAGACCGGATTCAGGAAAAATCCTAATCAGCGGTATCAACTGCGGAAAAAATCCCAAAGCGGCGCAGCACCTGCTCGGCGTCGTTCCGGATGAGAGCAACCTTTACCCGGAACTTACAGGCTTTGAGAACCTCTGCTTCTGCGCGGCATTATACGGGATGCGCAAAACCGAGCGCCAGACGCGGGCGCGCGAGTTACTGGACAAGTTCGGTCTCGCCGATGCCGCGGACCGCAAGTTCTCCGGCTATTCCAGAGGAATGAAACGCAAACTCACCATCGCCGCCGGAATCATTCACAATCCGCCAATTTTGTTTCTTGACGAGCCGACGACAGGAATAGATGTCGCCAGCGCCAGACAGATTCGCCAACTCATCAAAGACCTGCACAGCGCAGGAACAACCATTTTCATAACAACACACTATATAGAAGAAGCGGAGCGGCTGTGTGACCGCATCGCTTTCATCGTAAAAGGGCGAATTGTCCAGACAGACACAGTCGCCAATCTTATGCAGCCCGTTCGGGGAATACACTCAATGCTCATTTCTGTTTCCAACTCAGGCGCGAACTTGTGCGGCGAACTCGCCGCGGCATTTCCCGCCTATGACTTTCAAGCGGTCTCAAGCGGACAGATTCGCGTGGAATCCGCCGAGCCGGTCAGTGTCGGTCCGGTAGTGCGGTTCATGGAAGACAAAGGCGCTGAAGTGTCTGAAGCCCGCAAACTTCAACCCTCGCTGGAGGATGTCTTTATCCGAATCACAGGCGTAGAGGCGGACGCGATGCGCAAAGAGAAGGAAAAACAGGGAGGCGGCGTATGAAACGGTGGATAGCCTTCTGGAACATTCTTCTCAAAGATATGCGCGCCTATTATCTCAAACCTCCCAATATCAGTTGGGGGGTAATTTTCCCCCTCGCATGGACAGGGATGTTCTTCATCAAATCCGGCGGCGGAATGCAAAGTTTCTTGTCGCTCCTTCCTGGTCTGATGGCGATTTCTGTTCTGTTCGGCACCACATCTATGCTTGCGGTGACCATCACGTTTGAAAAGAAAAGCCGCTCGTTTGAACGCCTGCTGCTCGCGCCCATTCCGTTAGAACTGCTGATGCTGGCGAAGACAACGGGGGCGATACTTTTCGGAATAGCAAACGCGTTTGTGCCTGTTCTCATAGCAGTTTTTCTCGCTGACCTATCGGGAGTGGAATGGGAAATTGTTGTGCCGACGATCGCACTCATAGCGGTGACCTCAACGTTCCTCGGTCTCTTTATCGCGGTTTCAGTCAGCGAGGTTTTTGAAGCACAGACGTTTTCAAACTTTTTCCGATTCCCGATGATTTTTCTGTGCGGGCTGTTCTTCCCTATTCAGCAACTTCCAGATTGGCTTCAGCCCCTGTCCTACATCTTGCCGCTGACTTACGGAGCCGACGCGCTGCGCGAAGCGGTTGCACACGCGGGACAGCTGCCGCTCTATCTGGATATTCCCGTGCTGTCTGCATTTTGCGCGGCACTCTTTATGCTGAGTCTGCGGAACATCCGGTGCAAGTGGGTTACCTAATTATCGGGGAAATGGAGTTGCGGACTAACGGCAGATAGGAGGCGTATGAAGAAATTAGTCTATCTTGACAACGCGTCAACGACGCACCAGAAGCCGCGTCGAAAGGAGGCGAGATGAACACTAATCTGAGAGGGCAGTTGCGCATTGCTAATGGGCGCTTGAGGGAGTTGAACGATTTTCTGGTCGCTCCCGATAATCCGGTAATCAGTCGGCTGATAGAAGTCGTTGGGAAATACGGCGGTCCGGAGGCAATCAACCGCAAGGCAGCGGCAGCACGCAAACTGCCCAACCTGCTGCAGCGTCTGTCCGACGAGAAGTCGCCTTACCTCGCGGACATCAAATGGCTCATTGAGAAGCGCGATAAAGGGGCATTCATCACAATGAACGAATACCGCAAACGGGTGCTCGGCGCCGCCGCAAAGACGAAGGTCAGCAAGAAGAACGCCGTAACGTTAGAGATAAGCGCGCTGCAATACTTCCCGTGGCTCGTCGCCGAGGCGAAGCGGGCAATAGCGAATCGCGAACTGATGCCCGGGCGGTTCATCCGCGTCCGTGCGATGAAAGAACAAACAGAAGATGGCGACTTGTTGGCAGTGATTGCCGCAATGCAGGTGTTTGGCTCCTCGTGGGTAGAAACGCTTGACACCAAAGGCACTGACGGCTCCAACGTTCACCTGGGCGGTCCCGCTACAATCACCGGTTACTTCGGCGGAGTCGGGCAGCCAAACGACCACGCAATCCGCTGGGCAGAGGAGTATCTGCACTATGCCGCGAATTACGGCGTCCGGGAAGTGCTCAACGTCAACGCCGGAACAATACTTATCGCTTACCTGCTTTACAAACTCGGCGTGGACATCAAGTTCAAAATTTCCGTCTATATGGGCAATGATAATCCGTTCTCGGTGCTCTGGACACTGCTTGCTGCGCGTCTGCTTGCCCGTCCTGACGGTTCTACTCCGCTCGCGGGATTCAACTTCGCCAACTCGGTGAACAACGAGACAATCCGCCTCGCATCGCAGGTGCGCAAGGCGCTTGGACTGGAGAACGCGGTTCGCTTTGAACACCACATCGTGGAGACGTGGAAGTCAATAGTTGTTCAACCATACGACAGACTGAGCGAGTTGGTGGATGTCGCGCCGGAGGTGCCTAACATCTCGGCAAAACACGAGGGTGGAACACCCGATGTGGAGCAGACGCTTGAGCACCAGTCTGACATTCTGGACTACTTCCTGCCCAAGGCGCAGGTGCTTGAACAGGGTTTAATGCCAGCAATGGAACGGAACTATCTTGAGAAGCACGCGGCAGTGAACCGCACCGCAGACGCCCTGACCCGCGCGGGAATCGGAGTCATCGCCGCTCCAAAACTTCATCTATAGAAAGGGTCTCTTATGCAGCATATTGATGACCTTGACAGGAATGACCTGCTGCGCCTGCTCCGCACCTATGCCCTGAACTGGCTGGCGCACGATGGCTGCTGGTTCCTCGGAATAGAGGAAGATGCCGGACAGGAAACAGCCCGCAAGTTCAACAACAAGGCGTGGGAAAAGTTCTCGCCTGTAGAGGCGCGGCGAATCCTTGAGTTCCTCGGACGCAAACCGGGCGAGGGGCTTGATGTCCTTGCAGAGGCGCTCGGTTTCCGCCTCTACGCTGCAATCAACAAGCAGGAAATTGTGCGAGTTGATGAAAGGAAACTGGTCTTCCGGATGAACGAGTGCCGCGTGCAGACCGCGCGCAGGCGGAAAAATCTGCCTGATTACCCGTGCAAACAGGCAGGAATTGTGGAATACAGCGAGTTTGCCAGAGCGATTGACCCGCGCATCCAGACGCGCTGCATTGCCTGTCCGCCAGACAAACATCCCGCAGAGTGGTTCTGCGCGTGGGAATTTGAATTGAAGGATATTTGAGATGAGTGACAACCACCTGATTCGCCTGTTTGCCTCGCGGATGAAAAACCTTCCGGCATCCGCAATTCGCGAGATATGCAAACTTGTTGCCAGACCCGAGGTAAAGTCCCTTGCCGGCGGTTGGCCCGACCCTGACACATTTCCGGTAAGCGAGGTCAGCGCTATAGTTGCCGACATCCTCGCTACAGTTCCTGGTCCGGCGTTGCAATACGGAACAACCGAAGGGCTTCCAGAGTTGCGCGCTCTTCTATCAGAGAGGGCAAAGAGTGAAGGGCTGCAATTGACGCCGGACAATTTGCTTATTACGCACGGTTCCCAGCAGGCGATGGACCTCGCAGCCGGTGTGTTCATTGAGCCCGGCGATGTGGCGCTCATCGGTCTTCCCACTTACTTCGGAGGCACAGGCGCTTTCTGCGCTGCCGGCGCAGAGCCCGTCGGAGTGCCGGTGAACGAGGGAGGCATTGACGTAGATGCGATGGAGACGAAGATACGCGAGTTGACCAGCGCGGGCAAGCGAGTGAAGATAGCATACGTAATCCCGAATTTTCAGAACCCTGACGGCTCTACGCTGCCGCTTGAGCGCCGGCGCAGACTGGTTGAGTTAGCATCACGCTATAACTTCATCTTGTTAGAAGACGACCCATATGGCGCGTTGCGCTATGAAGGCGAGCCGCTGCCCTCTCTCAGCGCGCTTGACAATAAAGGGCGCACCATCCTGATTCGTTCATTCTCCAAGACTGTTTCTCCCGGTCTGCGCCTTGCATTCGTAGCTGCCCATCCCGACATAATCCGCAGTATGGTCATCCTCAAGCAGTACCGCGACTCCTGCACCAATACTATTGCGCAGTATGTGGTGTACGAATTTCTCAAGCGCGGGCTTATGGAGCCGCACCTCCAGCAACTCTGCTCGCACTACCGCGCCAAGCGAGACCGGATGCTCCGGGCGCTGGAGCGACACTTTCCGAGGGAAGTCCGCTGGAATCATCCTGAAGGCGGGTTCTTTATTTGGGTCACACTTCCCGTACCGCTTGATGGCGAGGAGATTCTCCGGCAGGCGCTTGACCGCAATATCGCCTTTGTCGCCGGACGGCCGTTCTTCCTTGACGGCAGCGGACGCAATACAATCCGGCTCTCATACTCGCAGTCCACGGATAAGGTCATAGAGACAGCCATCGCAGAACTGGGAAAGGTTATCAAGAAGGCGTTACGGCCTGGCAGAGATTAGAACTGGAGAGTTCAATTGGCTTCAAAGAAAGAACTGAAACTGGCGGATGCAAGACTTGTGCTTGATTCTGTCGCAGACGGCGTCTTCGCAGTGGACAAAAACTGGCGGATAATCTATTTCAACAGTGCCGCTGAAAGGATAACCGGTTTCTCAAGGAAAGAGGCGATCGGGCAGCACTGCTACAACATTTTTCGCGCCTCCTGCTGCCACGAGGGATGCGTTCTGCGAAAAACCATCGAGAAAGAGAAAGAAATCTACGGGCTGCGAATAGATATTCTTGACCGGGACAACAGCGAGAAACCGATCAGCGTTTCCACCGCAGTGCTGAGGGATAGCGCAGGGAAAGTGACAGGAGGCGTGGAGATATTCCGCGATTTGTCAGTGGTGGAAGACCTGCGCCAGGAAATAAGAAAAACATACAGTTTCAGGGATATGGTGAGCAAGAACCATAGGATGCAGGAGATTTTCGCTCTGATACCTGATATTGCTACAAGCAAAGCATCTGTTCTGATACAGGGTCCCACCGGCTCGGGCAAGGAACTGCTTGCGAGGGCGATACACTCGGAAAGCCCGCGGTCAAACAAGCCGTTTGTGAAGGTGAATTGCGGAGCCCTGCCAGATACGCTTCTTGAAACTGAACTTTTCGGCCATGTGGCAGGAGCATTTACCGATGCCAAGACTGCTCGCAAAGGGCGGTTTGAACTCGCAAACAAAGGAACGATATTCCTGGACGAAGTCGGCGACCTCTCCCCCGCAATGCAGGTAAAACTGCTGCGTGTCCTTCAAGAGGGGATGTTTGAGCGCGTAGGCAGTTCTGAAGTCGTTACTATTGATGTCCGCGTTATTTCAGCCACAAACCGCGACCTCAACGACCTCATCGCAAAGGGAATGTTCCGTCAAGACCTGCTGTACAGGATAAACACTGTAATAGTTGAACTTCCACCACTTGCAAAGCGGCTTGAAGATTTGCCACTCTTAGTAGAATCTTTTATCAAAAAATTCAACAACCTGACAGGAAAGGTGGTAAAAGGTGTTTCACCGGCGACGCTGGATGTGTTTATGAGACACAAATGGCCCGGGAACATCCGGGAACTGGAACACGCAATGGAGCACGCCTTCGTGATTGTCAAAGGGGATGTGATAAGACCTGAGCATTTACCCTCCGACCTTCAGGCAGCAGATACGCCGGAAAAACACACAGGGAGAATAACCCCTATTGAGCAGAGCGAAAGAGACGCAATAATCAAGAGTCTTGAAGAAAACCACTTTGACCGCGAAAAGAGCGCACATCATCTCGGCATCTCCCGCACCACGCTCTGGCGCAGGATGAAACGCTTCAACATAGAACGGGGATAGTGTTTCACCTGTGAAACACTGCGTTTCACCATCGTTTCGCTTCTGAAACATTTCAACCGGAACGCCTATATCACATAGAGTTCCCAACTTCTTGCAAGTTCCGAGATTACCTCTTGTGCGCAAGCAATGGCATTCTAATTGCTTATGTTTATTGTGGAGGTTCATGATGCTTGTTGCTGTCCCACTTTTTGGCGATGAGGTCTCACCGAGGTTCGGATATGCGACCGAGGTGATGATAACAGATATCAGTTCGGGAAAAGTCAGTTCACTCCGCAGGCTATCTGTTCCCGCACAGGGCGGAATGGAGGTTTATTCCCTTATCCTGTCTGCCGCGCCGGAAACTGTAATATGCGGCGGAATTCATCCCCGCTGGCAGCGAATGTTTGAACACAAGAAAATCGCCGTCCTGTGGGGAGTAATAGGACGCGCCGAGGATGCGCTCGAATCATACGCGGCAGGAGAACTGGGTAGCAACCAGTTCGTATGCTCGGGACAAGGAGTCGGCGGGAGATGCGGGCGATATCAAAGGGGAAAGAGAGGAAAGCGTTTTCAACAAGGAGGTGCGCGATGAAGATAGTGATAACTTCTGAGGGCGGAGACCTTGCATCCGCTGTTGACCCGAGATTCGGAAGGTGCCGTAAATTTGTATTCTACGACACTGACGCAAAACAGGTCATTGAAGTGGTGGACAATCCAGCCGCTCAGGCAGCCGGCGGCGCAGGTATTCAAGCGGCACAACTTGCTGTTAGTAAGGGCGCCAAGGCTGTGCTTACAGGAAATGTCGGACCCAACGCGGCAGATGTGTTTGCCGCGGCAGGCGTGCAGGTTTACACGGGTATTTCCGGCAGCGTGCAGGAAGCGATTGACCGGTTCGTTGCCGGAACCATTGCGCCGAGTTCAGGACCGACAGTCGGAGCGCACGCCGGAACCGGTGGAGCGCCGATTCCGCCGCCTGCGGGTTCAAACCCCGGAGCGGGTGCGGGACGCGGTATGGGCTTCGGGCGCGGCAGTGGCAGAGGTCGCGGAGGCGGACGAGGACGCGGTTTCGGCGGCGGACCGCCCGCCGACTGCGTCTGCCCATCTTGCGGTCAGCGTATTGCACATGCTCCGGGCATTCCCTGCCGCAGTGTGAAGTGCCCGAAGTGTGACACGGTAATGGTCAGAGGTGACTAAGAACTCAAAAAGGAGGAATGAGATGCCTGGTTTTGATGGAACAGGTCCATCGGGACGAGGTCCTATGACTGGCAGAGGAATGGGCTACTGCGCTATACCTCTGGGAGCCGGAAACCAACCGGAATCTGCGGTAGCGCCCTTGCTTTCCGTAGCGTCTATGCGTCCAGCATACAGGTTTTTCTTTGGTAGAGGACTTCGGCTCGGTAGAGGCAGAGGTAGAGGGTGCAGACGAGGGCACAGTAGAGGTCGCTGGCGCTGGTAGCAGCCTTCGCATCAGCACTGAGGAATTCCACAACGCGTAAAGAGAGACTATGGATGTTGGATAAAGACAGGCAGATATGGTCTGCTGGGGACGTTCGGCGTAATCGGAGTAGCAATCTGCTCTGTGCCGTTGGAATACTATCTGCATTGATTAAGCGGAAATTCTTTTCTGTGGCGGGAGGATAAGCGATGGGCATCCTGTCAAAAGCGCAGGATTTTCTAATCACGAATACTTTTCGCGGTATGTCCAAGTTTCTGCCGCTTATTTCGGATGAGAAACTCACCTCCGCAGTAAAGAAGCGGATAGATACCGAGATACCGTATCCAGAGGGCAGGGATTTTGTGTTGCGAATTGCGGCGGTGGCGAAGAGTCACCTTGCGAAAGCGTCTGCGAACTGCCGCAAGAGGGCTGTTGAAGCGTTTCTCATCAACTCCCAGTTGAAGGGCGCAAAAGTGCGCGAAGCGCTCAAGGAAAGACTCGGTTATTGGGCGCCATACCTTTTTGTTGTCAGCCCCACAATGCGTTGCAATCTTTCCTGTTACGGCTGTTATGCGGGCGAGTATGAGAAATCCGGCAAGGAGACAGACTTATCATGGGAACTTCTTGACTCCGCAATGAAACAGGCAAAGGAGATGGGCATTCACTTTGTCGTTATCTCTGGCGGAGAGCCGTTTGCTTACGAGCATATTTTCCGGCTTCTTGAAGAACACAACGATATGTATTTCCAGATGTACACGAACGGAAGTCTCATAACGCCGGACGTCACCAAGCGGCTTGCCGACCTCGGCAACCTGATTCCCTGCGTAAGCGTTGAAGGGTTTGAGAAAGAGACGGATGCGCGCCGCGGCAAAGGACACTTCAAAAAGATAATGAATGCGATGGATGCGCTGCGCAAGAACGGGGTCCTCTTCGGCTACTCCGCAACTGCAACAAGAGAGAACAATGATATGATTGTCAGTGAGAAGTTTGTTGACTTCTACGTTGATAAGGGCTGTTTCATCGGCTGGTATTTCAACTACATACCGATAGGTCGCGCACCGAAGTTTGAACTTATGCCGACGCCCGAGCAGAGAATCCACAGAAAGCGCCAGTTGTCAAAGATGAGAACAGAAAAGGAGATTCTCCTTGCCGATTTCTGGTGCGACGGGCCGCTCTGCGGCGGCTGCATCGCTGGCGGGCGGCACTACTTCCACATAAACAACAAAGGCGATGTAGAGCCGTGCGTATTCATACACTTCGCGAAATACAATCTCCGTGATATGCGCTTGGACGAGATTCTTGACAGCGACTTCTTCCGCGCGTTCCGCCGCAGACAGCCGTATGACAAGAATCTTATGCGCCCGTGCGCAATCATAGATAATCCCGAAATCCTGCGGGAAGTTGTTCAAGAAACGGGCGCCTACCCGAGTCACGAAGGCGCTGATTCCATTATCACCGACTTCGCACCGCAACTTGATAAGTACGCGCAGGAATATGGCAGAGTCGCTGATGATTACTGGTTCAATGAGTATCTTCCATCGCTTACTGAAAGCGATAGAAAGACTTTCTTGGACTACATTGACTTTGTAAAGGCGGATAATGAAAGGGTATTCGCAAGACGCGGCGAAAGTACCAGAGATAAACCGTATCTTCTTGTGAAGGGGTTGCCTTACGAGAAGCGGTAAAGAAAGTGACGGGAAGTTGAAAGAGAAAAGCAGATTTGGCTTCCTGATAGAGTTGCTCTACTTCAGGATGAGGGAATGGTTCTCTCCTCCAGAAGCGAGGTTGAAAGAGGCTGATATACAGCAGGGCTGGAGCGTGCTTGACTTCGGATGCGGCATCGGAAGTTACACTATTGCCGCTGCACAATTCGTCGGGGAAGCAGGCAGAGTCTATGCAGCGGATTGTCAGCCTCTATCTGTTGAGCGCGTGAAGGCGTTGGCATCCAGAAAGGGACTGACTAACGTGCAGACTATTCCTACTGATTGCGATACCGGGCTGGAGAACGAAACTATCAATGTTATTCTTTTATATGATGTGCTTCACGACCTTGCGCAGCCGGAAAAAGTAATGAGAGAGTTGTCCCGCGTGCTGAAGCAGAACGGTATTATTTCTTTCAGCGACCATCATATGAAAGAGGCGCAGATTATCTCCACTCTTACGGTTGGCGGAAAAATTAAATTGCAACGCAAGGGAAAACTCACATACACGTTTGAACGCGCGGAGAATAAATAAATGATTATTGCGGTCGCATCGGGAAAAGGCGGGACAGGCAAAACTCTAATTGCCACCAGTCTCGCCCTCTCAATTGACGATGTTCCAGTGCAACTCGTTGACTGCGATGTTGAAGAACCGAATGCGCATATTTTTCTGAAACCCTGCATAAATAAGACCAAACCGGTCTGTACTCCCGTGCCTGTTATTGATGAACAGAAATGCACGCATTGCGGCAAATGTGCGCAAGTGTGCCAGTTCAACGCTCTCGCGGTCTTGCCAAAGCGGGTAATTGTCTTCGCGAACCTATGCCACGGCTGCGGAGGATGTGTAATTGCTTGCCCTGAAAAGGCTATTTCTGAGGGAAAGAGGGAGGTGGGGATAATAGAATCTGGGCAGGCGGATAAAGTCGCCTTTGCTCACGGCAAACTGAATATCGGCGAAGCGATGGCTCTGCCAGTTATCCGCGCGGTAAAAAGACACGTTGCGAACAACAGCGATACTGTCATTGACGTGCCGCCGGGAACTTCCTGCCCCGTCATAGAGTCTGTAAGAAATTCAGATTTCGTGCTGCTCGTTACAGAGCCAACACCATTCGGTCTAAGCGACCTTGAACTCGCAGTTGAGATGTTGAAATCTCTGAAATTACCTTATGCGGTCATCATCAACCGCGCCGGGCTTGGAGATGATTCTGTTGAAGAGTATTGCCGCGCTCAAAAGATTCCTGTAATTCTCAAAATTCCTTTTGACAGAAAAATCGCGGAAGGCTATTCACGCGGAATTCCGCTTGTGGAGATTCAACCTGTGTGGCGCGAGAAGATGCGAGAGGTTGCCCGGTACGCCCGCGCGCACGCGAGGAAAAGATGAAACAGATATGCATAATAAGCGGTAAAGGCGGGACAGGCAAGACTGTATTTGCCGCCTCGTTTGCAGCTCTTGCAGAGAAGAAGGTTATGGCGGACTGCGATGTTGATGCCGCCGACCTCTATCTCCTTCTCCAGCCCGTCATCCGGGAGAAACACGAGTTCTACGGCGGCAAGGTGGCAATAATTGACGCTGCTAAGTGCACGCAATGCGGACGCTGCGTTGAGGAGTGTCGTTACAGCGCAATTGAAAATTTCCAAGTAATCTCCGCCGCCTGCGAAGGGTGCGGAGTCTGCCACCTTGTCTGCGAAGAGAACGCTGTAGAAATGAAAGACAGACTCTGCGGGCAATGGTTTGTATCAGATACTGATTACGGTCCGATGGTTCACGCCAGACTCGGAGTCGCTGCCGAAAACTCCGGCAAACTCGTAACACAGGTCCGCCAGAAAACGAAACAGATAGCCGAGGAGCGGCAACTTGACCTCGTAGTTATTGATGGACCTCCTGGCATCGGCTGTCCCGTTCTTGCGTCCCTGACAGGCGTTGACCTGGCGCTTGTCATCACAGAACCGACACTCTCGGGCATTCACGATATGGAGCGAATCCACGAAGTCTGCAAGAAGTTCAGCATCAGGGATGCTGTGTGCGTGAACAAGTTTGACATAAACCCGGAAATAACAGGCGGAATAGAATCCTGGTGCCGAAGCCAAAGCGTGCCTCTTGCGGGAAGAGTGCAATTTGACAGGAAAGTGGTGGAATCCGTGTCTGCCGGGATTCCGTTCGTAGAGCACTCTAACAGTGAAACCGCGCACCAGATTCGCATTATCTATCAGAATTCTCTCAAATTCGCCTCTGGAGAAAGAAAATGACGGCAGCAGTAACTGTGCTGTTTGACAATCACGTTTCGGAAAAAGCGCAGCAGTTTGAAAGCGCGTGGGGATTCAGTTGTGCAGTATGCGGCTTTGAAGAAAAGATACTGTTTGACACCGGCTCAGATTCAGGAATTCTTCTAACAAATATGCAGGCAGCGGGAATTTCGGTAAGCGATTTCGGCGCCGTCGTAATTTCGCATTCCCATTATGACCACGCAGGCGGACTCGTAGGTCTTGTGCGCAAGGCAGGCAAACCGCTGCGGCTGTATCTTCCTCCCGGCTCATTTCCGGTGGAAACTACAGAAATTCTGCGGCGCTACGGCGCACAGACAATTTATCCCGAAATCGGCGCCGAGGTCTGTGGCGGCGTCTATGTCCTGCATACGCGAAGCGGCGGCTGGTCAGAGCAGTCTCTTTTCCTGCGCTCCGGCGAAACTACCGCACTTCTCACGGGATGTGCGCACCCGGGTATTGCAGAAATTGTGCAAAATGTCTCGTCAACGTTCAAACAGGTTCCTCGATGGATTGTTGGAGGGCTGCACCTCCGCGGCGATGAACAACAAAAGTTTGAGTCGCTGGCGAAAAGACTGAAGGATGCGGGTGTGCGTTTCATTGCGCCTGCCCACTGCACAAGCAGTGCGGCAATTGAAGCATTCCTCCGTGTTTTCGGCGATAATTGTATTGAGACGTACGTTGGCAGGCAGATTCTTGTTCGGTAATTTTGTTTATGGAGGTTATCGTTCGATGGGACTTGAGCCAAGAAGTTACAAGTATGAGACCGCGCTTCGCTGGACAGAGGAGCACAAAGGCGTTCTTTTCTCCAGTGGATTTCCTGACGTAAGGGTTGCCTGCCCTCCTGAATGGGGCGGACATGAGGGGTTCTGGACGCCAGAGCACCTTTTGGTTGCGGCTGTTGAGGTCTGCATAATGACAACTTTCCTCTCAATCGCTGACAGGCGGAAAATCAAACTCTCCTCGTATTCAAGCAAAGCTACAGGCGACGCGCAGATTGTTAACAAACAATTCCGCTTCTCCAGTATTTCAATCTTTCCTAAAATCGTCCTTTGCGGTGGACATAATGTCTCCGAAGCGCAAGACGCAATTGAAAGAGCACACAAAACTTGTATGGTCTCAAATTCGCTCTCAACTCCGGTGTTTGTGTATCCTGAAATAGTTGTTGAAGGCGAACATGGCAAGGGGGCAAAACTTGCGCCTGCTCCGCAGGCAGAATGAGAAACAAGATTCAGGAGAAATGTTATGCCGCTTTACAGTTATGAATGTTGCGAATGTAAAAAGGTTTTTGAGGCGCTGCAAAGAAATTTGCAGCAGGAAGACCCAGTCTGCCCGGAATGTGGCAGCAAGCGAGTCTCACGAATGCTGTCCATACCGGCGAAGGTTGTAGTGAAACAGAGTCGGTCTGGTAACTGCTGCGGTTCCCGCGGCGGCTGTGAAAACCCGAAGAGATGCTGCGAGAAACGGTAGTGATTATGGAAAACCACAAATACAGCGACAAGGTCATTGACCATTTCACCAATCCGCGCAGGTGTGGAAAGATGGAGAATCCTGACGGCACAGGAAAGGTCATCTCTCCCGGCTGCGGAGATGCTATCTGGGTCTATATTCGTGTGACTGACGACCGTATTTCCGATATCTCTTTTCAGGCTCAGGGCTGCCCGAACGCAATAGCATGCGCAAGTATGGTTACAGAAATGGCACTCGGCAAACACCTTGACGAAGCAGCGGATATACTGGACGAGCACGTCGCGCAGGCGCTTGACCTGCCCGACGACAAAAAGGAGTGTTCGGCGATAGCCGCAAGCGCGCTTCACGAGGCGATATACAATTACGTTTTTCAACACACAGAAAGGAAGGATGATAGTGGCAAAACAAAATGACGCGAGCAAACAGACAACCTGCAACTCCTGCAAGGAAACAACCTGTTCATCCAAAGCAAGGCGTCCTGAAGAGTCGGAAGAGCAGTTTACCGAGAGGCAGGCACTTCAGGAACGGCTGTGTAAAATCAAGCACAAGATTCTTGTGCTCAGCGGAAAAGGAGGTGTCGGCAAAAGCACGGTTGCGGTCAATATCGCAGTAGCACTTTCTTTGCGGGGTAAAAAGGTCGGGCTGCTTGATATAGACATTCACGGTCCAAACATTCCGAAGATGCTGGGCGTGGAAGGTCAGAGAGTCAGCGGGGGACCAACATCTCTTGAGCCGTTCCAGTATTCGGAAAACCTCAAGTTGATGTCAATGTCGTTTCTCCTTCACAGCCCGGATTCGGCTGTTATCTGGCGCGGTCCGCTCAAAATGGGTGTCATCAAGCAGTTCCTAAAAGATGTTGAATGGGGTGAACTTGACTACCTCGTCGTGGATGCGCCTCCGGGAACAGGTGATGAGCCGCTTTCCATCTGCCAACTGATTGAGAATGCCGATGGCGCGGTGATAGTGACAACCCCGCAGGAAGTTTCTGTTCTGGACGTGCGAAAGTCCATCACCTTCTGCCGTCAACTCAAAATGCCTGTGCTCGGCGTGGTGGAGAATATGAGCGGCTTTGTCTGCCCGCACTGCGGTAAAGTTACAGATATTTTCAAGAAAGGGGGCGGCGAAAAAATGGCGCAGGAACTCGGCGTGCCTTTCCTCGGCGCAGTGCCCTTGGACCCGGCAGTTGTGGTTGGTGGAGACGAAGGAACGCCCGCAGCATCACTCGGAGAAGATTCGCCGACGAAGCAGGCCTTCTTGAGTATCGTAGATGCAATCGTCAGAAAAACAGACAAATAGTCTGGAGATTGAGGATTGGAATACGTTACCAAAACAAAAGTGAGATACGCGGATACAGACCAGATGGGATACGTCCACCACGCCGCTTATCTTGAGTATTTTGAGATAGGCAGAATGGAGTATATGTGTTCCAAGGGCTGTCCCTACACAGCAATTGAAGAATCCGGTCTGTTCCTCGTGGTGACTGAAGCATATCTGACATACCACAAACCGGCTAACCGAAGTTCAACAGTTAGGGGGGTAAATTGACCTGGAAGTGCTGATTTTCGGCATCTCATCCTCAAAAGTCGTGACTACATCCTGTTTCAGATTCTATCTTCTTCCGCCAT
>Ga0315280_10001729_pt1 | contig 36843 bp, 39 predicted proteins | sample YL17G06_40_MG_FD_203697 | JGI IMG/M metagenome (GOLD analysis project Ga0315280, IMG submission 203697) | Sediment microbial communities from Yellowstone Lake, YNP, Wyoming, USA - YL17G06_40 | ecosystem: Environmental > Aquatic > Freshwater > Lake > Sediment | place: USA: Wyoming | collected... | reverse complement strand
CTAATGATTTGTTTCCGCAACTACCAGATTCTTGATATCGTCTTATCATGTCCGCGGATGCAGCGAACATTCGAAAGAGCACATTTGAGTCGATGAATCTCAATTGCAAGCTTCACGCAGACGGGCCCGCTTCTTTCCACTGTGACCTAATCTTCAGTTCAAGTTCGCCTTTGCTCAGTCGCTCGTACTCGTCGGCCAGGAGCCCCGCAGTCTGAAGTATGGAATCCTTCCTCTTGGTAACCATTGCGAAAACGGATCTCTGCGCCTCTAGTATCTGTACTCCCTGCCTCAACGCTTCCCGCACACACTCAGTCTCACTCTTGAAACCAAGATCGGCAGTCAGCAACTTCAATTCCCTCTTGAGACCTCGATCGATGGTCGTCCAGATCTTGACCGTTGACAATGTTGCTGTCAACAAAAGTTGATACTCAGCAACTAATTAAGGCTTCGGGAAGATGATCGGAATCAATGAGATAAACGGGATGGAGCGGCTTATTCGACGAGTCTCCATGTTCTTGTGATGATTGCTTCCGCTGGAAGTCCGTAGAGAACGTATCTTTGCGCCCTATGTTTGCCCTTGTGTATGAGCACGGGGCCTTTCAGCTTTCGACATTCGCAGACAATCTTTTCTGCGACGAGTTCGTCTCCGACATCTTTGCCAATCATGCGACTTTTCCTTCTTCCCAGAGTTGCTTCAATGCCTTGACGGTGAGGCCTAGGTCGAGTCTGAGGTCGTTAGCTATGTTGAATGTTTCGGCTTTCTTGTGCTTCTTGAGGTATGCAAGAATATCTGCCGTAGCCTCCTTCAAGGTGACATTGGAGCGTATTTCGATCACCTTGATGCCGCCTGTGTCGGTAATGTACTTTTGAACTGCATCTCTGATGAGTGCACTTCTGGACTTGGCTCTCAGTCTCACCACGGCGCCATCCAAGCTCTCGATCTCGTCCGTCGAGAAGCGGACGGGAACCACCGTCTCCCTCTCCACAAGCCTCTGCATAGCCGCCCACGCGCATACGTGTAATACATGGGATACAAATTAACCCATTGGCGATAGAAACCGGGATTCTTCCTGGGAAGCAGATCGCAGAGAGCCCTGTAATCCCGTGAATCTGCTTGAAATCCTTAGGAGAGAGATATGAGAGGGCTTGCGACTCGTAGTTGTCGCCCACGAGCGCTGTTCAGGGCCTATCGAGTGGACTTGCAACCGTTATGCCGAGCTCGTTCTCAATCATGCTTCGTCGTGAGATTATGTCTCCGTCGAGCGTCGTGAATGTCTCCAGGTCCGGCACTGTTTCTCTTATGGTCTTTGCGTAGGTCAGATGTAGTGTGTCAAGTGTCTTGAGGCCGAGCGCGGGGGCGGTCCTGATGGCCTCATACAACTCGTGTTGTGTCTCGATCGTCTGTCTTGACAACGGGAACTTAGTGTACGTTCGTTCTGGCGTCGCCACTGTCAGTCGCCAAGTTCGGATCGCATGCTCGACAGCGACTCTGACTTTCTCCTTAATTTCGAGATCAGCGAAGGATGAGCGCCCGAGATGAGCGATCAGCATTCCGCCTCTAACGAGTCTGGAGAAGACGCAGTGCAGCTCCAACACCGATATCTCGGAGATGTATCTCGCCTCCGTGGATTCCTGGAAGAACTGCTCGACCTTGTTGAAGGCCGGGTCGGCAGGCATGTATCTAGCTATGATAACGCTCGTGTCCAGGTAGGTAGCCATCACCGTCTACTCTCAGCCACGATCTCCGCCGCGGTCTTCTCTGAAGTGATACGTAGCGGGTTCTCTCTGTGTCGCTTCTCGGCTTGGAGAAGTTCGTTCAGCGCCTCCTTCACTCGGTCGTTCAGCATGTAGCGGCTCAGTTGCTCATCGGCGGTGGCCTGGATCATCGCTCGCATCGCTTCGGTTCTGCTGTTGTAGAGACCTAGCCTGACGAGGAGATCGAGTCTCCTTGCGTCCTGGCGGCTCAATCTGATCGGAACAACCGTCATGGCCATCACCTCATCACACCTGGTATACATGTCGTATAACATAAGCCTGACGGCAGAGACGTTGACTTCTCTCCTCGACTGAAGTCGCGGGGATTCATGCTTCCACAATGATCCTCTTCGCTTGGGTGGGCATCCCGTTGTTGCGGTTCCACCCGCATCCATCCCGTCGTAGAAGCATAGGCCAACAACAAGCAGGCTTGGCGTTGAGGGAGCATTCTTTAGCAAAGCAATGGATTTGATGAGTACGTCGAGTCCTTTGTATCTATGCCATCGTGTCAGCGCGCCTACGAAGAACACTACCCTCCTGTGCCATGTGAGCACCGCAGGTATCTTTCGGAGTCTCGACATTGCAGACGAAAGGAAGACTACGTAAGGGCTCGGGAAATTCGCGTGAATCATGTCTGCCTTCTCTCGGGCCAAGGGTAGCTCGGGCATAACGGGCCCTCCGCATATTCTTGTGAGTAACCTCAGGCGTTAGACGGTTACCCCGTTCACGTAGTGTACGCCATGATTCGGAGGAGGACTGGAGCAGATGACGGTTGCCTGGTCACCGCGTTTCCGCGGATGCTCGGATAGGTTGTAGACGCATGTTTCGGCGCCTCCGCGCCAAGGCGGGAAAAAACTGTTCACGATTGTAATTCTCACTGAATCAACGGTCCTGTGATGTCTACACTTGCCAGCTCATTCCAACCGAACTCTTTGTGTCCTCAAGGTAGCGTCGGGTAGCCTCTTCACTCGGTCCGAAGGCTCTCGTTTCACCATTCAAAAGGTAGAGCGTTCTTTCGCAAAAACTCTTGACGAGATCCATGTTGTGTGAGACGAGCACTATAGACTTACGCTCTTTCTTGAATTCACGGAACTTGTCTAGGCATTTCTCTTGGAATCTAGTGTCGCCAACAGCAAGTGCTTCGTCTACAAGGAATATGTCCGCCTCGGTCTGGATTGCGATCGAGAAGGCTAGTCGGACGGCCATTCCGGAAGAGAGAGTCTTCAGCTTTGCGTCCTGAAATCTCGTCAGGCCAGCGAAGTCCAGGATGGAGTCTGTGCGCTTCCTCATTTCGGAGCGAGGCAATCCCATGATCACCCCATAGACCAGTGCATTCTCTTTGACGGTGAGATCGCCGTGGAAACCGATCCCAAGTTCCAAGACAGCAGCGGTGGATCCACTTGTCCTGATCGTTCCCTTATCTGGTTTCATGATATGTGCGATGAGTTTGAGCAGGGTACTCTTGCCGCTTCCGTTAGGTCCAACTATGCCCAGAGATTCTCCTTGCTCGATCTTGAAACTCACCTGCTTGAGGGCCCAGAACTCTTCAAAGCTGTATCGTCTCCCCGCTAGGACGGAAAGCACACTCGCAATGTTGTCGAGTACGGTTGCACGTCTCTCATGCGGGATTCTGAATCGCTTCCAGACATCTGCGACTTCGAGAACGGTCACCTTCAGAGTTCCTCCGCAAACCCTGTTTCGATTCGTCGGAAGATGATGAATCCGATGAGCAACACAATTGCCACGCTTGAGAGGATTACCGTGTTATCAAACGCAGATGGCAGCCGATCCAGTAGGAAGATACTCCTTGCAGATTCGATCAGACGTGTGACCGGATTCAGCGAGTACAGTAGCCGGAATCTTTCCGGTATGAGACCTGCGTCGTAGACGATTGGCGAGAGAAAGAAACCTAGCTGAAGAGCTATGTCCCAGAGTTGATAGAAGTCTCGGTACTTTACGTTAAGTGAAGAGAGGAAAAGCGAGACCCCAAAAATGAGGAGGAACTCCAAGACCAAGAGCACGGGCAAGAACAGGGCGCATGCAGTTAGGCTGACGCCCAGTAGGATGAGAAGCGGGATCAGAGCGAGAAATTCGAGTGAGGAGCCCAGAAAGTTCGCCAAGTTATTGGATAGGACGATGAGGTAGCGGGGCACATGGACCTTGGTGATGAGCGATGGATTCCCAACTATGGTTGTGAGGCCCTGCTGCGTTCCTGTGGAGAAGAACCTCCAAACCAAGAGACCGATCAGTACCCACGGAGCAAAATTCGGGATATTCACTCGGAGCAAGAGCGAAAAAACCAGTGTCAAGATTACCATGTATGCCAATGGATTGAGAAGCGACCACAAGAAACCGAGAACAGAATTCCTGTATCTGATCTTGAAGTCCTTCTGAGCCAGAACACTTATCACGTCAACGTAGTGGCGTACCGTGTGGGGCATCTCCGCTCAACCTTGAGTACTCGCAAGAGTCTTCAGGAATGCCAAAAGGAAATAACGTTTGCCGGGTCGCCAAGATCTCAAGCATGATTTACCAGTATGGGTCTACCTGTTGGAACCCGGCTTGGCCCGTCGACTTGGCCAAAGTGTCCGGTACAGTACAGGACGGATTGATGCTGGCCCAGCCTGAGGCTTGTCTTGAACGGTTTGGATACTCACGTCTGATCTTGCTAGGTCAACGATTGGACGCCACCACCATTTGTTCGCCGTGCCAGCACGTAGCATCCACGCCTTTCATAGTCCTACACAACCGCTGGGCATTCTCAATGATCTCTTTTCGGCCTCTCCGGAACTCGGATGGCCGTGTGTTCCGAACTCTGGAACCACTTCTTGGGGTCTGCTAGTACTGGAAAGGGCCTAGTTGCTATATCGGTCAGCACACTTGAGTAGGCGGCCACAAGTTCGTGGTGCAGATGAAGGGCAATCATTATGATTCTGAGAGCAGCAAACTCCACGGATCCTGTTCTATTATTGGTGAGAACCCTTGTCTGCATCTAGAAATGGGAAATGCCGTATCTCCGACATTCCTAGTTTTCATACTGAGTGCGATCTTCGGGCCCACAAGGGATACGAGTCTCAACTGTTGAGGAGCGCTTGAGCATGTCTCAGGTTAGGCATCATAGCATTTTCAAGAAGTTCGAATGCTGGAAGGGATTCGTTGAGGAGGGGTTCAATGTCAATTTCCTCGGCGTGAAGACGCGAGCCGAGTATGCATGCGAGGCCCCGCCGGGCTCAGGAAATCGATTTGTAGCTACAGCCCTGCCAGATTTCGACGAAGAGTATTTTGAGTGGGTGGACCTGCTTGAGGCTGTGGTCGGAGCGCGAGACAGATACACCATGATCGAACTTGGCGCTGGCTACGGACGGTGGCTGGTCAATGCAGCAGCAGCAATACGACACATCAAGGGCCCTCCCTACAGACTGATCGGTGTAGAGGCTGAGCCCACACATTTTCGATGGATGAAGCAACATATGCAGGACAACGGAGTTAAGGGAAGTGATTGTGATCTGATCGAAGCGGCTGTTAATGACAAGGACGGCAATGTCGGGTTCTTCATCGGAAAACCCTCTGATTGGTATGGCCAGAGAATCTGGCAACTGACTGATGTAATTCCTCTCTTTCTTCCTAGGAGACTGTTCCGATCGACCCTCGCAAGGATTGGTTTGGAAAGAAGACATTCTGCCGCTCAAGAGACAGCCACCGGAAACAACCTGAGCTTCTTCCAGAAGGTCGCATACGAGATCGCGGCTTTGAATTGCTCATTGATTCCGAGAGTCAAAGAGCAAGCGGACCCTCTCTACGAGCATTCATACGGCCGAGGCCTAGGTATTGGGAGGGTGAAGGCGGTAGGCTTGAACACGCTTCTTCGTCAGCTGGATAAAGTAGATCTAATTGATCTTGACGTGGAAGGATCAGAGCTCCGAGTATTGAAACCTGCTGCAGGCCAGCTGAATGAGAAGGTTAGAAGATTACACGTTGGCACCCACAACCGAAAAATCGAGTCTGGATTGCGCACGCTGTTTCGAAGAAACGGCTGGAAAAACCAATTCGACTATCCAATCAACAGCAACAGCCACACGCCCTGGGGCACCATCCGATTCCAGAACGGCGTGCAGAGCTGGATCAATCGGGATCTGTTGGAAGCGTGACAATATGTTTTGCCCAGTCACCTCCGGCGTTTGTCAATTTGCAGAGTCGCGCCATCTTCTGCGAAGACGCACCGACACTCCTCAGCAACGAGAAGGAGTAGTGGAATACGGGAAGGAGTGCGCGTGTTCCCTGAAGCGTCCTGTCTATTGCTTGTGAACACACCGTCGGACTTCTGAGGACCGCCGCCAAACCTAGAGAAGCTGGATCGGAAACATATCCCGTCTCAGTCAGATGCCAGGAAACTCGGAATCGGAAAGAGCACTCTCGTTGCTGAATCCTAGTGCCGAACCTTCAAGTCCATCTGAGCCAGAACGCTCGTCACATCTACATCCCTTGTGACCCATCTCTGGTCAACCTCGAACGTTCGCTAGACACTTCAGCAACTCCTTCTTATGAAAACTCCCGCGACCCCTAGGTCGACTTCTCCTCGCATGCTGCTCAGTCAACGAGCGGACGCCACCACCACCTGTTCGCTGCGTACCAGTCAATCGTTTTCCGAAGCCCCTCTGCGAAGCCTACTTGAGGTCTCCAACCTAGGCGTTGAATCTTCCCACAATCCAGTGAGTATCTGAAATCGTGGCCTGGACGGTCGTTCACGAACTGTATCATCGTCTCAGGAAGAGATAGGCAACGAAGAATCTCCTTGGCGATCTCAATGTTCTTTCTCTCATTTCCTCGGCCGATGTTGTAGACCTGTCCTTTCTCCCGCTTCTCTAAAACTGTAAGAATTGCTCGGCAGCTGTCCTCCAACGGATATCCAGTCCCTAGCCTTCCCGGCGGTCCCTTGGATAGGGAGCCGCTCGTTCACTTTCCATTTATTGGCAGCGGTCATGGCACCGTGAAACTCTATTTCACGCCTAGAACGGGCTGATTTTGAGCGAATGTGACGATTTCAGCCCGCATCTACCCTAATCTCAACCTACAATGGTGGGGGAGGGGACCCGCTTGGCTCTGACCCAATAGCGGTGCAATACTGCAAGAACTCAAACACGCTCATTCGTATTCGTCGAATCATGCGTCTGATTCCCTGTCCTCCCCTCATGAAATATAGGAACGTTGAGACGGAGAGGACTGCCAGCATAACATTTTCCACAGAGTCAATGGGTTCCCCTCTCAGAAGCAGAGGATCCTCTTCAAACGTGCATCATGAATGATGGGCCTACCAGTCGTGTCACTAGGTGGCTCGCGAGACCTCGATGAACTGCACAACCCCGTACGCCCAGGAGCTACTCTTCTTCCCCATTGAGGTTCAAACGGTCAGTTTTTCAGGTTTGGTCTCGCTTAGAAGTTGCACGCCATAGTACTTTCTTGTCTTGACTCTCTCCTCGACATCATGCTTGAACCACAATTCTTAGTACGCGGTGCCACGTGTTCTCTCAGATGAGAGCGCATGGCAGTCACAAGGACCGAACTTCGCAAGGTAATCACGAAGCTCGACGATGTGAAAATCGAGCTTCTGCGCCTCCGAGCGGAGCTCTTGCCGGAGGAACGACCCACTTCATCGGAGAGAAGACAGATCGCAGAGGGTCGCCGCGAAATCGAGAAAGGAAGTTTTGTGACGCTGGCTCAACTCCGAAAAGAGGTCGGTGTGTGAACCTCTGTTCGAGGTTGTCGTATCGAACCGGGCGCGAAAGTCGCTGAGAAGGCTGCCCGAACACTATGCACAGAGAGCAATCCTCGCATTCGAAGCGCTGAAGCAGAACCCCGCCCCCGTTCCTGAGTACGACGTTAGGAAGCTGCGTGGGTTGAAGGATGTGTACCGGATACGGATAGGGGACGTTCGCATCGAGTACGAGGTAGCGTGGGAATCTAGGCTAATTAATGTCTTGGTTGTGGAATTCAGATCAAAAGCATACAGGTCATAGATCAGATTGACTCTCCCCGCGACTAAAAGTCGGGAGCTTGCGCTCGCCCAGTTATGGTCAGCGCTCTTTCCTCATAGGTAGACGATCCAGGATTTTCTCCGCCTCCGTCTCGACGTTAGCTGCTTGCAGATTGGTTTGTTTCGCGACTTCAATTAGCTCTGCATCTGCGCTGAGGAAGAGATCGCACTCGAGGTTTTTCGCCGTTGCGATCTGGATAGCGTCAGCTTCGTAGATGTGGCTTGAAAAGATCAGATACCAAGCATCAGCGAATATCTTGGCGGTTGGAGATCGTATGTTGAGGTGACCAAGCCTGAACAGCTTTATCGTTTCTGCGACAAAATCCCTAATGCTAGTCCTAAACTGCGTCTCCGAGATGACTTTCCTAGAGAGATGTTGGTCAAGTGCGCCTATCAGTTCGCCCACATTCCACATCGAGAAGGACACCCTAAGGGCACCTACCTCGGCTCGGCCGTAGACATCGTCAACGAGTTTGGATCCTTTCTCCTCGATATACCTCTTGACAATGGTACTTGTGTCAAGATACACGTTTCTTGCGCTCATCTCTCATCCGTCTGATCGTTCTCGCCGTCGACACCCTGACCTTAGGCCTATGACTTATGATTTCTTGAGACGAAGGATACGAGTCGAAAACAATTCCAGCACTTGACGCAAAGGCTTCGAGAACGGCTGCAGGGGTGAAGCTGCGTAGAGCTTCCTCAACGCCTGCACTCATCTTTCTCGTCGTCCCGTAAGCTTCTTCCACGAACCTCCTGAACTCGCTCCAAATCTTCGCGTCCAAGACAAGTGTCGTCTTAACAGTCGCCAAGAGTGCCCGCCATCTAGAAGGTATACCGTACAACCTTATTATGCATTGTCTCGCTGCGGTAAGACGCCGTGAATGAATCCGTCCTCAGCGAAGACAGCCTCTGGAAAGGAGATCTGGCCCTTTTTTATGGGCCGACGTGCCCACAGGTGGGAGAGTGGGAGTAAGCCTGACCATCGTGGAGCTTGACGAGAAAGGCCGGCTGCTCCTCCCAGCCTCTCTGAGGAGGAAGCTCGGAGCCCGCAGATTCGAGGTAGAGTTAGTCGCCGGGCGGATCGAACTTGCCCCGATTCAAGACGTGAAGGCTTTGAAGGGCAAGTACAGAAATCGCATCAAGGAACCTTGGGTGAAGCTGGAAGAGATGGCAGAGAAGCTTGTCAGAGAAGGCAAGCGGTGAGCAGTTACCTTCCAGAGTCTTGGTAGACGCTGACGTGTTCTTCTCGTATCTCGTCGCGGACCAGCTGTCGGGTTCTTCCGAGAAGCTCGTATACAAAGCAGACAGTGGTTTACTGAAGTTGCAGGTCGCTTCTGAGATCTATGATGACATAATCACGGCGCTAAGGAGCAGCAACACGCCCATCGAGGTAGTAGTGGAACTTCTGAGCGATCTTCGGAAAATACCTCACGAGATCCTCCCCACATCTGTCGAAGCCGCCGTTGAAGCCATGAGACTGTACTCTCGTTACGGAGGATCTAGGAGGCTTCACTATTTCGACTCCTTTCATGTGACCACTGCCAAGCTCCACGAGCTTCCGCTGATAACAAGCGATCAATTCATTCTGCAAAATTCGGACCGACTTCGGATAGTCGCAATCGATCTACGTAAGGTCTAGAACGCGCTTCCGAGAGCAGGCGAACTTCATGCTTGCGCGGTTCGGCCCGTTTGCCTCAACGGCCCTACATAGCCGATTTGCCGAAGAGCGAAAATTATCCAGCATGCTCTTCCGCTTAGCTTGACTGACCTAAGTCTGGCCGGTCCGACCTTTGAACGGCGCTGGGGTGACGCGAAAGAATTCGGACGCACCCCCTCAGAACATCTCCCGAACGGCTAACAGACCTCAAGACAGGCCGAACGGCAGAAACGACTCCGATGTCCTACACGAAAACGCCGCCCACACGTCCCACAGTCAAACCGGATCTCGCTTGATGTGGCTGTGAAACTGCAGGTTCATTGTTGCGACAGATTCAAGTGGCCCTGGCCAGTGGTCGCCACCACCACTCGTTGGTCCTGCACCAGTCAACGGTCTTCTGAAGCCCCTCCTCGAAACCTACCTGAGGTTTCCATCCTAAGCGTTGGACCTTACTACATTGGATCGAGTACCTGAAATCGTGGCCGGGACGGTCAGGAACGAACTCTAGCATCGCCTCAGGAAGAGATAGACAACGAAGAATCTCCTTGGCGATCTCGACGTTCTTCTTCTCGTTTCCTGCGCCGATGTTGTAGACCTCTCCTTTCTCCGCCTTCTCCAGAACCATGTGAATGGCTCGGCAATTGTCCTCAATGAAGATCCAGTCGCGAATGTTCTGGCCTGAGCCGAAGATTGGAAGAGACTTTCCGCGCAGCGCATTCGTAATCAGCTTAGGGATGAGCTTCTCGGGATATTGATTGGGGCCGTAGTTGTTCGTACTACGCGTCACGACGACCTCAAGCGCGTACGTGACGTGGTATGCGTTGACTAGTAGGTCAGCGGCTGTCTTGCTCGCTGAGTATGGGCTGGACGGATTGAGCAGATCGGTCTCCACGAAGGACCCTTCGACTATGGGAGTGCGTAGTGTGATCAGAATGAGCGGAATTCCTATTAGTTGCGTGAACTCCTGACCTTCTCGAATTCACTTGCGCGAGTCCTTGTCCGTGCCAAGATCTGTCCTCAGGGAACTTCAGCAGCACGCGCGCCAGATAGAGGAGATCATTGCAACCCTTGAGGAGCTTGCAGACCAAGAAGGGATCCGCAGGATAAAGAGGAGCCTGAAGCAGTACGAACAAGGTGAGTACGTGGTAGCCGAAGACCCAAAGCAGTTGAACTTGCTTCTCGAGGGCTAGAGGATGGCTCGGGGGCGCTTTCGGAGCGCGCCTACCAATCACTTCCTGAGGGAACTCAAGAAACTACCCGCTCACGTCAGGGCAAGGGTTCTGCTCGCAATTGAAGAACTAGTTTCCAATCCCTTTGCAGGCATCAGGCTGAGAGGAGAGCTGGACGGCCTTCTTCGATGGAGAACCGGCGACTATCGAATAGTCTACAAGATAGACGAAGAGAAACGCCTAGTTGTCTTACTTGACGTGGGACTTAGAAAGGCCATTTATGGTTAGACGCTTGCCTGGAGTTCAACAGACCATCATTCTGGGTCATGGGGGTTCCAAGTCTAATGCGTGTATTGTCGGAGGCAAGGCTGGCTGGCGGTCTGCTGAGAGACTTCAGATGGGATCGTTACACCGTCCGCTAGAACAATTTGTGATCCGGAAGCAATCTGCGATGCTCGCTCCTCGGACATTCAGTCAACCAGTGGGCGCCACCACCGCTTGTTGACCTTGTACCAATCGATCGTCTTCTGAAGCCCTTCCTCAAATCCTACCTGGGGCTTCCACCCCAAACCATGGATCTTGTCGCAATTCAGAGAGTATCTGAAATCGTGGCCTGGACGGTCGTTCACGAACTGTATCATCGTCTCAGGAAGAGATAGGCAACGAAGAATCTCCTTGGCAATTTCGATGTTCTTCTTCTCGTTTCTTGCGGCAATGTTGTATATCTGGCCCCTCTCTCCCTTCTCCAAAACGATACGGATTGCCCGACAGTCATCCTCTACGAATATCCAGTCCCTCACGTTCTCTCCGGTCCCATAGACCGGGAGGGGCCTACCTCGCAATGCGTTTGTAACGAACCTCGGGATGAGCTTCTCCGGATGTTGATTTGGCCCGTAGTTGTTAGTACTTCGAGTCACTGTAACTTCCATGTCATATGTGACGTGATATGCGTTGACAAGAAGATCAGCGGCTCCCTTGCTTGCCGAGTATACACTTGAAGGATCGAGCGCATCCGCCTCGGTAAACGATCCTTCGTGACGACTCCCGTACACCTCGTCCGTGCTGATCTGTTCGAACTTGACTTGGCACTTGCGACATGCCTCAAGGAGAACATGTGTTCCGAGTATGTTCGTCTCAACAAATATCGTTGGTGTCTGGATGCTCCGGTCTACGTGAGATTCAGCCGCAAAATTCACTACGGCATCAACCTTCTTGACTAGAGACGCCGTTAGCTTCCGATTCAAAATGTCGCCTTTCACGAACTTGTGCCGTTTCTCGCTACGCAGGTCTCTAATGTTCATCAAGTTACCGGCATAAGTCAGTCTATCGAGATTGATCACACTGCAACCGGTCTCCTCCATCAGGTGGCGGACGAAGTTGCTCCCAATGAAACCTGCTCCGCCGGTGACGAGAACCCTGTCCATGTTTCAGACTTCGGCAGAGCCATTTATCAGGTATTCTGTCTCTGCTGTGATCGGTATGACTAGAGCTGCGCTAACATAAGGCCGTCCGAGTTGTGGAAAGGCTGAAAAGGGGTTATTGAGGCTGTCATGTTTCGTCATTGGTGAGAACGCCTTTGTCCGTGGGGAATGCCGCATCTCCTACGTTTCTAGTCTTCATAGTGAGCGCAGTCTTCGCGCCCGCAAGCGGTCCGAGTCTCAAGCATTGAGGAGCGCTTGAGCATGTATCAGGCAAGGCATCATAACATTTTCGAGAAGTTCGAATGCTGGAAAGGATTCGTTGAGGAGGGGTTCAATGTCAATTTCCTCGACTATAGGGGCACATGCGTCCCTGAAGCACACTAAATCACCCAGATTGGCTGGCCAAAGGCTGCCTGTGCGAACATCCTGTACTTGAACTCCAATGGAAGATCGGCCCCTCATGTGACAGTTCACACCCGTCGCAAAAAGGCAGAAGCCTTTTCTTCGCGTGAACTTGTCTCCTCCATGGGTTGAAGTGGAGATCTGCAGCGGGCAAGCCCTCTTGCGCTTCAAGAATTCGTGATGGTGGTCGAGACCTATCCAGTAGGCGAACTGTTTGACGTTTGGATTCTCTTCTTGGCTTCCGATGTGTTCGCACGATTCCATGTCGTTGATACAACCGACGGAAGCAATGAACCTATGTTTGTGTCCACTCGGGACTGGGAAAGGCGAGCGTGCTTGAGCCCAAAGTCCGAAGGCGTATACATCGTTATCCCAACTCTGAACGAAGCAGCAAACATCGTGCCTTTGCTGAAGCGCATCGCGAAGGAACTGAAGCGTCCTTATCGCATTTGTATAGTTGATGACGGAAGTAAAGATGGCACGCTTGATCAAGTCCGCTCTTTCGTCCAGTCCGTAGCAACTCAAGATATTCACGTTATCGAAAGACGGAAGATGCATGCTGGATCACAGCGCGGGGCTGCGGTCATGGCAGGTCTGCAATTTGCCTTGCGTCACTCAGATTTTGAAACCTTTGTTGAAATGGATGCGGATTTGTCTCATCGCCCCGAGGAACTAGAGACCGGCATCGAAGCAATCCAGTCGCGCGGCTTTAGCGTAGCAATCGCATCCAAGTACGTGCATGGAAGCATGGTTGTGAATCGTCCATTGAGACGTAGATCGCTGAGTGCCCTGTACAATTGGTTGAATCGAACGTTGATAAGTCCCGGCGTAAGAGACTGGAGTAATGGGTACAGGTTTTACGATCGTGCGGCCGCAGAGATAATCTGCAAACTAAAGTACGGTAGCCCTGTCTGGCTGGTGGAGGTCTTGGCGACTCTACTGGCACGCGGAATGAGGATTACAGAATTCCCATCGATCTATGTTGGCCGCGGCGAAGGCTTGAGCAAGATGAGATGGGTAGACATAGGCAAGGCTGCTATAGCGCTCCTTGACATATCGGTCAAATATCATCTGGGTTTCCTATCAGGAGAATAGGTCTTTGCTTTCAGAATCGGGTCTTCAGAATAAGACGAGAAGACATCGCGGCGTTGGTTCACCCGGGGCTCTACCGCAGAGTGGTGATGAAGGGCGCCTCAGCACTACAGTCTCGCTCGTGGCCGCCACAGTTGCATCATCTGCGCTTGTGTGGGCTTTCTTTACAGTGCACACAATCAGCCTTGATGATATCGGACTTTTCAATCCTATCTATATGTATGTCAACTACGGATACGTAGCGTATCCTACCTACTACCAATTTCACTCAATGTTCATACATCCACCAACGCACTACTTCGTCCTAGGCCTGATCATGAAAGCCGGAATTCCTCTGAACTATGCGGCTCAGGTCCCTCCGCTTCTATTGGTTCTGATCGCAATCGTCGTCATATGTCGCAGCCCGTTTGCAAACGGAACGAAGATTGCCCTGCTGCTCAGTCTTTTCTCCTCCTTCTGGTTCTTGGCTGGCTCTTGGATCATGCGTCTCAGCTCCTTGGGTATACGTCCAGATCTCCACGCTGCCCTTGCATTTCTTGCCGGTCTTGTGACTTTAGAGAGCGGACGGCTCCGAAACTGGGATGCTACACGACTGTTCATCGGAAGCTTTCTGCTCACATATGCGTCGGGTCTTAGCTACCAAATGGCCACAGCATTTTCTGGAATCCTCGTGTACTTATTTTGGGCGGTGAGGGCAATAGGTTGGCGGAACGCAACCAAGGCCGTTTGTAGCTTGGTATCTGGCGGAGCTTTGTTTGGAATTCCCTATCTCGTACTTTTCGTTGTCCCTTGCTGGGGAGACATTACTCGGCTTGTTACGGGCATCGGCGCCATCGGGGGGACTGCTGCAAGCGTGGAATCTCACCTTCGTCTCTACCAGCTGTCATATGGAATGCTTCCCGATGGAAATTTGATCAGGTTCATCTTCTTCCCACTCGTACTGGGCGTCCCGACGGTCCTAGTTTCCACCCCAATTCTGTTCTTGAACAGAACTACTCGGGGGATGGCCCTCGCGAGCCTTCCCCACCTACTGTTTGTCTTGCTGCTCGTCCAGAAGAAATGGGGATTCTACTTGATTGCCGAGTTTATTGTTTACCTCTGCAGTTTGGGCGTCCTTGTCTTGGCTTCATCTAGCTTCATCGTCGAGAAGATTGTTCGTTATCGACGACCGGACCTGTTGAGTGTGCTTCGCGCTTTGTCGGGCCCGGTTCTGATAGCACTCATTGTGAGCAGCGTGCTTCTCTTGCCCGTAAAGATCTCAATCGGACCTATACCGGACGAGTTTGCCATCGCACGGGCAGCCGGAAGAGCGATGCTTGGACCAGATGCCCTGGTCGCGGCTCGTACGTCGCGATCATATATATTCGGCGAAACCTATTCGTACGTAATGCTGGAGCCGGATCTCTATTGGCGCAGTATTGACGGCCTCAACCTCACGGCGTATTTCGACAAGTTCGATGCCGTTGTCGAAGACCCGGCTCCTGGAATAACATTGAACGAGCAAAAGGAAACACTCAGCTCGTGGTATGCGGAGGGATTACTCAACCTACGTGGATTCTACAGGGGACATCAGGAGTACCCAGGATACATCTTGCTGGCAGCGCATCGTCCCGAACTCGTGGAGGGCTACGAACTGCTGGAAAATGAGCAAGTGGCACATTTTGTCGAGCGACGAGAAGGTAACTACACGTTCTTCACAGCCGTATGCGAGGTGGGTTCGTTGAACATGGGTGCAAGCATGTTTCACAGCTCCTTCCTCTTGCCAATCCAAGACTCCGCCAAGCCGCAACAAGAACTAGTCGAATTGATGCTTAGAACAGGTGACTATCTCTCTGCTCAGCTTTCGATCTCAAGGAAATGTGCTATCCGAGACCGGATCCAGTTTCAGATGGAGTTGATTGATCCTCAGGCGCTGCTAGCCATTCTCGCAGATGATCAGGTTATCCAGTTCTTCAGCGATCTCGATGTTGCTGTGAACGCACGACAACAGCATCTGCACATAGCTCGACAGGGCTCACCCACAATCGCAGAGATGCTCTTGTTCGCCGGATGCCTCCTAATAGTGTCCGCCGCATTTATGCGCAAGAGCTTCACGAAGCGGTTTGACTCCATTAGCCACTGGGGCGGTGAAAGCCGCCGTAAGTCACGAGGTTAGCGCAGACCAAGACGGCATAAGACTAATCTTCCCTTCTTACAGTCCGTGAAGTATCGGCGAAATATTTCAAATGGTTTTTCAGTCTATGACGTTCCCTAAGAGTCTACTCAGTTTGAGCTTCGCAACCTTGATCCAAGCCCAAGCTATTTGGGCAAGCAGAAAAATGTCTCTCGCACTTTTCATGTTTCGAACATAGATTGCCAGATAGCGCAGCAGACCCCCACTCTTGCCAGGGTCGACAGAAAAGTTCGGCGAGTACTTCCATCGGAATAGACAAACAAAGATGTCTACGAAGGACAGGTGCTCTTTGTAGAGAGGGACCACCCCGTACAAGCCAGGCAATGTTCCAGGGCTGTACTTTTGCATCCTTTCACGATCAAACCAACTAAAACCTTCTCTCAGAACCCCCCGTCGCCTCGCCTCTACCTCTAGACGCGTCCCTGGGTAGATACGGAGAACGTTAAGATTCACAGAAGAATTTAGGTGAACGAGTCTGAGATCTTCTATGAAGGAAATGTCCTTTTCCATGTCTTGTTTTGTCTCATCCGGCAAACTGACGATGAAATTGATCCCGCAGACAAGATTGAGTTCGTTGAACAACGCAATAGATCTATGTACGTCGTCCATGGACAGTTTCTTTCCGATGACAGTCTGACGAAGATAATCACTAATCGTCTCAACCGCAAAATAGCCCCCGACGAAGCCAGACTTCTTCATCGTGGACAGCAGTTCGCGGGATGTCCTGTCAGCCCTCATTATGCATGACCAATTGATGTCAACGCGCTCTTTGATGAGATACTCGCAAAACTCGAGGATGCGTCTTGGGGAAAGATTGAATGAGTCGTCTTGGATCCAGAAATAGCCCACATGGTAATCATCGATTCTGCTTTGTATCTCCTCAACCACGTTGGGTATGGAGCGGAAACGGACGATATTCTCAAAGAGATTTGTATTGGCACAGAACAGACAGTTGAACGGACAACCGCGCGAGGTTATCAGGTTGATCGCCTTGACTTCGCCCTTTCCGATGACTGGGTATGAGTACTGATACTTGTCGAGGTCGATTAGGTGGAAAGCAGGAAACGGGACCGCGTCTAGGTCCTTGACAATGTCGGTCTGCTTGTTGTGAACGATCCGGTCTCCGTCTCTGAAAGAGGTATTCGGGATTCCTGTGAGAGAAGCATCGCTTTCGAGACGATCGACAATCACCGGCAGAACGTTTTCACCTTCGCCTCTGACGACAATGTCAAGTTCGGGTAGAGCTTGGAGCATGTGTCCCGCCAATAGCGTTGGGTGGGGGCCCCCTGCAATCGTGGTCACGTGAGGCATTCGTCTCTTGATAGCTCCGATCGCCTTGGCAGCGGTGAAATAGGTGTCGGAGGTGACGTACATCCCGAAGACGTCAGGGCCGTCTTTGACAACAGCGTTTATGAAAGCCTTGTCCGACATGTTCTCGACAATAGGGTCTATTATGTGGATTCCGCCATAACCGGCCTTTTCCAGCACGGCGCCCAAGTACAGCAGACTGGTGGGAGGGGCCAACTTGAATGCAGAAGGAAAGAAGTCGGGGCTTTGCGCGAGAACTATTCTCAAGGCTAGTCTTCCCACGAGCCTACTAGCGATGAGATCCGCGAAAGGCCTGTCGAGCTCAGTTGTCTCGGGTCACTGAGATCGTCATCATTCATCGTTGTAGCCATCTCAATCCCAGCTTGCCTTCAATTGCGCAAGCTTTGAGCGAAAGGCATTGTATGTAAGGGTTGTGTTGTTTCAGCTTCACTCTTTTGGCTTGATGAGTGCGAGCCGCCTTGTTCATCCTGCTCCAGCCGAACTTTCCATTTTGATGAACTTCATGGCGAGAACGGCAGTGAATTCAGAATGCTTGCATGTGCACCTGAAGGTTCCTGGGCTCCTTCTATTGCGAATCCAGTAGAACATGCACCTCGTCGAAGAAGACGCGATGCAAATGAGGTTTCAAGCATTCAGGCTGAAGGAATTCCACAGCGTAACTATCATCTGAGCACTGCGAAAAGCCTAAGAATAGCTAGAGATGACGATTGATGAACTGCAGTCGCCGTGTTCATGCCATGGACATTGACATTGACCCTGGAATCTTTCACCATTTCAAGTGCTACTCTGGATGGGTTCCTGCTGGATATTGGGCCAACTGGCTCGGAGTGCTCACCCACGCATATGTCTGGGCGTTCCCAGAGGAAGTGCTGAGGATATACTCGCAAGAGCGCTACGAAAACTTGGGATATCCAGTGTCTGGTGAACATGTCTTGGACTGGGTTCCACTTCTGGAGGCAGTGCTGAACGCTGGCGACACTTTTGTGATTGCATCGTTGGGAGCTGGATGGGGGAGGTGGCTTAGCGGCGCCGCTTTCGCGGCTAGGAGTACGCGACGCGCATATTACTTGGTCGGAGTTGAGGCCGAACCCGAACACTTCCGCTGGCTAGAAACGCACTTGAAGGAAAATGGCATCGATCCTTCTTGTTGTCGGCTGATCAATGCGGCCGTGGCGGGCCGAAAGGGGCATTGCTGGTTCTATGTAGGCAAGCCGGCCAGCTGGTACGGGCAATCCATTGTCTCAGATGATGTGGTCAAGTCCTTGTGTCAGAATCCTGAACCAGGAACCGAGGTCACCTACGAACATGCGGAAGGGAAGGTTGAGAGGTTGAGGCGGATTCGGTGCGTGGATTTGCAGGAAGCAGTAGGTGAGTTACCGATGATCGATTACGTGCATCTGGATGTGCAGGGCAGCGAGTTAGATGTGCTTCGTGCCCATCCTGAACTCTTACAGAGGCGGGTAAAGATGGTTAATGTTGGAACTCACTCCCCTGAAATCGAGACGGAGCTTCGAAACTATTTTCGAAAGCTGAAGTGGATCAATCGGTTTGATGTGCCAATCAACACCAAGGCAGTCGTCAAGATTGCTGGGAAGAAAGTCAGTGACGTTCAGTTCGGCGACGGCGTTCAAGTGTGGGTCAATCCGACCCTTTCGAAGGTAAGAAGATACCAAGGAGAAACCAAATGAGCCGTGGCGAGCGGGAGTAGATGATTCCTTGGTCTCCAACTCACATCAACCTCCGGCTCATGAGCGGCAGAGGCATGAGAACCAACCCCGTAGCGCTGCAAGGATTTCTGTTACCCTAATATCACTAATCGCTCTCGGGTCAGCGCTGATATGGGCTTTCTTCATGGAGCGCAGGATAGCATTCGACGATTTCGGACTCTACAACGCGGTATACATGTTCGTGAATTATGGGACAGCGTCTTATCCCGCACACCAAGACTATCACTCGATGATTATTGAGCCGCCGTTCCACTGTATGGTGCTGGGCCTGCTGATAAGAGTGGGAATCCCCGTTCATTACGCCGAGTCGATTCCGCCGTTCCTCCTCATTTCGCTTGGGATTCTATTGATTCTCCGAAGCAAATTCCAGGAGGCAATTAAGGTTGGTCTGCTGTTCGGAATGATTGCTGGCTCGCTTCTCCCTTGGATAGCAGTTTTTGGGGGGTTCGGTCCGGGTCCGGGCGTCACACGGCCAGACCTGCATGTGGCGTTCGCCTGGTTTGTCGGTCTCGTCGCGTTGGAAAGTGGTCGGCTGGCTGACTGGGATCCGAGGAGACTCTTCTTGGGTAGTCTTCTCCTGACGTGGGCGTCGGCCCTCCACTACCCGGCGGTCGTAGCTTGGACTGGCGTCCTGGTGTATATGAGCTGGGTGCTGAAGGCACGAGGGTGGAGAAGAGGCATCAGACCCATCGCCGGTCTAGTTCTGGGTGGGTTGCTTGTCGGAATCCCGTACGTGCTACTCTGGCTAGTGCCTAACTGGTCACGGATCATATCATTTGTCACGTCCACCGCACCTCTAGGCGGGATCACGGTCAGTGTTAGTACCCACTTGAAAGCATATGCGGGGATGTTTTCATTTATGCGCAATGAAGCGGTCATGAAGGTTCTTTTCTGTCCGCTCGCGCTCGGGGTTCCCGTCGTCTTACTTTCCACAGCCGCACTTTCCTGGTGGCGAGAAACGAGAGGGATCGCGTTCGCCAGTCTTCCAAACCTATTGTTTCTACTTCTGGTCGTTCAGCGGAAGAGCACGAACGCCGGATACTACATTCCCGAGTTGATGTTGTACACTGCTGCGTTCGCTACATTCTTCATCATGGCTTTCAGTTCACTCTTCAGAAGGATTCGAGCATGCCGAAGGTATCAGCACCTAGTATTGCCGACAGTGACTACGCTTCTGATACTCGTCTTGCTCGTTGGTATGCCGTGGCTTCATGCTGCTGAGATGTCGTCTCAGCCGCGAGCTGATGAACTCGCGATCGCACGGGCAGCCGGCAAACGAATGCTGGGTCCCAATGCCCTCGTCGGAGCTCAGATTGGCAGGACATACATTTATGGTGAGGCCTACTGGTACATGGTCGATCCATACGTTCTTTGGAACAAAATCGATGGACTCAACCTAACATATTTCTTTGCCAAGTCCGACGCAATCGGCGTAGACCACTTTATGAGCTATGCGACTTTCAACGAGTTCAACGGATCAATAAGCTCATGGTATGCTGATGGAGTGCTAAGTATCCGAGGTTTCTATTTTTCATCGAGGCACCAATCGACCCTGTCTTACATGCTCTTGACCACCCCTCGACCGGACCGAATCGAAGGCTACGCTTTGCTTGGGAATTGGACAGTCATGCACTTTCGGGAACGCAAGGACGGTGAATATGTATTTGCCGCAGTTGTTGGCGATGCTAGCTCTTGCAACAGCGTTGCAGCATATACTGCCTCGTTTCGCGATTCGTACCTGCTGCCTCCCAAAGATCAAATGAGAGCACAGCGACAGCTGATCACGTTCATATCGAAAACAGACCGTTATCTCATTGACCGTCGTGACATTTCGAGCAGATGCACTATTCGAGATGAAATCAGACTTCACATGGAGCTTCTGGATTATCAAGAGTTACTGGCAACACTCACGAATGACCGCCCTATCCAGTTCTATGACAGTTTGGAGGGAGCGCTGGACGCACGGGATGCGTCAGGCCGACACGATGCTACGACCACATTTCGTGATAGCTTCAACTCTGATGCACTGTTGGCAAGGCCCTCGAACTGGCTAGTACAAGAAGGATTGAATACGAAGATCGTAGTAGTAGACTGCACCCAATATGGCGAGCCCCGGAAATGCGTCCGAATCAGCGATAACAGTGAAGACGCTTACGCTCAGATGTCCACGAAGAGACGCTTTGAAAAAGTCTCGACAATTGAATTCCTCATACTGTCTGCCCAAACTGACAAGCCTCTCAACTTCTACGGAACTACGGCGCGAGGCACGATCGCGGCGCACTTGGCGTTGCGAGAAAATGGAATGATGTCGTTCTACGACGGATCAAGCTGGCATGATTTCATGGCATACGGGCCGAACAAGTGGTATAACATTACACTATCAGGCCTCACGTCAAACACCTATGACATATACGTAGATGATATCTTGTTAGTTCACAGTGCGAACATGGTAGGTTCTGAACCGATTGTCGAGGGCTTAACGTTTCAAACGTACCCTACTGTCAGCGGAGGAGTCTGGTACATAGGTTCCGTGAAAATCGTGCGTGGCATTCAAGGACCAGCCATTGGCACGAGTCCGCCGCTAGGTTACCTAGTACTAGCATCAATTCTGGAGTCTATGACAATCGGGGCCAGCCTCTTTTCTCTCTTCTCCCCTCGAATAAGAACAGTTCGGAGACACTTTTCTTGAAGGGAACAATGTTGTTCCTGAAGACGCTGGCGCGACTAGTGAACAACGTAGCGTTGGTCTTCCAGAGGTGCACATGGCTTTTGCGTGGTTTGTTGGTCTTGTGGCCTTAGAGAGTGGTCGGCTGGCTGACTGGGATCTGAGGAGGCTCTTTCTCGACAGCTTTTTCCTCACCTATGCGTCGGCTCTTCATTAAATAGCGACGGTCGTTTGGACAGGTATCCTAGTGTACGTGGTCTGGGTGCTGAAGGCACGAGGATCGAGAAACAGTCCTCTCCACCCCATCGCCAGCCTGGTTCTGGGCGGGTTGCTCGTTGGAATCTCTGACCTCGCGCTATTCCAAATTGCGTTTTGGAGAGAAACCATGGCAGTCGTTACGGGCACCGAGGCTAGGGGTGGCATTGCTGCTAGCGTGACCGCCCATTTGCATAAGTACGGTCTTATGTACGGTGCTCTGAGCCGGCGATAGCATGGGCCGCCGGCGAAGATATGCTTGTATGATGCCACCTTACGCAGGTTTCTGAAGCAAAGCGCGAATCAGAGTTCGATTTCGGCTGAAAGAGTCAAGGAACTGGGCGGCCGTAACCAAAGTGAAGAGGAGTTTCTCGCCAATGATGTCGGTCCCTGGAAAGGGCTTTGTTTCCATCTTTGGAACTTCAAATCCGCATTTCTGTGCCAAGGAGACAAGCCCACGATGACTGAAATATTGAAGATGTTGGGACGGAAACAACCGCGTGAACAGGTTGCGTCGTCGAGCGTCGGTTAGCCGACCGATTCGCCAGCCGACTTGGTAGACTGACGCATCAATGTTGGGCGTTTGAAGATAGAGAACTCCGCCAGCAGCCATTCTATCACGGACGTGATTGAGAAAGAGTTCCGCATTCACGACATGTTCGATGACGTCTATGGCTGTTACGACCTTGAATTCGGCAAACTCCGACGGTGCGTCATCGACTGTTCCATGATGGACACGCAAGCCTCTGGCGCCTGCGATTTGCACTGCACGCGAGGAGACATCAAGCCCAAATGGCACAGTCTTATGGCATTTCGCAGCATCAATCAAGAATGACCCGGTGTCACATCCGATGTCGAGTAAGCGCTGACCAATCAGAGATGTTTCGTCCAGTATGGAGTTTATGAGCGCAAATACCTCGCAGCAACGTCTGACATGTTCAACGTTCAGCTTTCGCCGCGCTAGGAAGTACGGATGATCAAAGTACTCGTCGGTATCATGGATTGCAGCGTGTGCTTTCGCGGTCGGCCTCGGAAAGCTAGTCCAGCTTCCACACGAATCACATCGTACCAAGCGAGCGGTTCTTGTTACTACGATGGGTAAGTTGCTTAGAGGGATGTCACATGCTGCGCAATTGTCAGGATCCAAAGTCAACTTGTATCCCTTCAAAGTGGGAATGACAATCCGGAGAGCTCGTGAACTGTCTGCGAAGTTGTCCCTGACTGATTTATCATTTCTGGGGCATTCTCTACTTGAGTGCTCTGAATATCAAGTGCCACCCGAGATCGGTCTGACTAGTCTCAAGTTGGAGCTTCACTTTGCGCCTCTCGACAGTGTCGATGACGTTGTAGCGTGTAGCGACCCAGACGTGGCGAAAGTACTTTCGCAGCAAGTCTGCAATCTCGTCTTTGCTGTACGTTTTTGTGTAGGCATTGCCTGTGGATCGTTCTGAGAAGTTCGATGCGATGTCGAGCTCACTCATGCCTTGGGCGAGCAGTCCCTCCTTGATTCCGTGCAAGTAGATGATGCTGTAGGCGTAGAGCAGGCTGTCCCGGTTGTAGACCATACCCATGAACAGGGCTCGGCTTCGCAATACTCTCCTCGTTTCATCGAGAACCTCCAGAACGCCCGGAATGTGGTGGATAACGCCGAAGCTGTATACCACGTCGAATTGCGAGTTTCTGAATGGAAGGTTCTTCGCGTCAGCGAGGACGACATCTCCATCCAAGCGGGCTTCCTTGAGAAGAAGCTTCGTACTCTTTGTCGAAAGTGGGCTGAAATCCACACTCACGACTCTTGCCCCGTTTCGGAGGAACTCCGCTGAGTCTATCCCGGAACCAGAGCCTATCTCAAGCACCTGTTTGTTCGCGAAGCTGCCGAATTGAAAGGCTTCATGCATATAGTCTTGGAGATCGTAGCGAAATCTTCGTTTCTCTTCGTAGCTTTTCGGCTTGTCCTCGAAAGTCATGGGAACACTCTGGGTCCAGAACTGCCTCGTCCCCTTGTACACTGAGGTGCCCGAGTATGGATAGGTGTCTGGGCTAGGCGTTGGAATAGCTTGCCCTCGGTTTTTCTGGTAGACGTATCCTCGAAGGTAGTGGATCCTTGCGAGACCCAAGCTTCTCAGAAGAACGTTCCAGAAGCCATCCCGTTTCTCAGCGTAGTACCGCCCGATCTCGAATTGGACGCTAGGGCGATCATTACAATCGTCCCGCAGGCTGTAAGCCCCAATATCTGCCAGACGGATACACCTGTGCTTCATGGACATGCAGTTATGCAGATAGGTATCTTCGCCGATCAAGGCAAGGCCACCTTTCGCACCAGCTGTTCTAGGATCAGCTAGTCGGCTGATTCCCTCGTCCTCGCTGTCCAGCCAGAACGGCCTCCAGATGGCATACAAACCAGCAAGCGCAGGTGGGCGTAGATGGCTCGCAATTCGATGCACTGCAGCCCTCCAAAGACCGAGGACGCCTCCGATGGAGTGAAGAGTCGTGCACGAAACGAAACCGACATCATCCTTACCCACGCGCGACACGGCTCTGAGAACATTCCTGTTTATTATGAGATCTGCATCGACGGACAGGATCCTGTCATGTTTTGCTCTCAGAAACCCTTGACGTCTCACCCAGGCCTGATGAAAGCGATACTTGGGGTTCTTCGCCACAGTCACAATCTTGGTTCGGTCCGCCCAACCGCATTCCGTCGCTATTCGCTCTGCCTCTTGAAAGGTCCTCTTGTGCGGAGGATCGTCCAAACAAAGAAGAACCTCCCCCGGACCCACACTGTAACATGAGGGCAAAGACCATCGCAGGAGTTCGTATTCGTTCTTCACAGGCAAGACAATACTGAATGGGGGGGGACTTCTTGACACCAGACCGCACGTCTTGGATCCGCTCTTGTCCAATACTCTAACCCACCATGAGCATGCCAGCCTTCAGGGTCAGAAGAGCGACATGCAACAATTGTCTGAAGCGTTTCTTCAGGCTTTCCATTGATTGACCTACTTCCTGCTCCTTGAGCTCTCTTCGGAAGCTTTGTCAGATGAGAATAGATTCATATATCATTGTTTCATGCAGATCCTCTGACGCCAGCCCTGCACTGTCAGCAACTGAACCTTATCATGAACTCTAGAGTTGGCCATGACACACTGAATGAATCAGCCTCGTAATTTCCCGTTCGAGCTCATCTACTGAAGAACTATCTACTTCTCACAGCAGGTGAGGGTGCTCGCTTACCTCCTTTGTCCGGCCTAGCTTCGATGGCCCCAGCTTTTGGTCGCCTAGTCGCTGGTTCTTTGGTTCTCGGGGTTTCCTTAAGTTGACCGTGGACAACCCTTACCGAGAGCAGAGCATTGCATTGTGGACAGCGGATGTCCCCCTCGTATTTCCAGTATGTTTGTTGATCAAGGCTAATCTCACTGCCACATTCGGTGCATCTCACTGTTGGCAATGCAACCACCACTGCAGGCACAAATGCTCTTTATGTGTCTTTCTTCAGTACCGCAAGTCTCGTCTCTCGATCTTGATTGTGCGAGCCGGACACGTGCCAGGAACACTGTTGCGCGAAAGATTCACGAGTCACAACACAAAGGCACCGTCATGGCGGACTCGACCACGGTTTCGTGTAGACTATACGATGCCATGCCCCAATCTTCGCCGGCTAGAATCATTGGGCGTTTGTCTCTTTGCATTTGGGCTGCCCACAACTGAAACTGAGAGAAGTCCAGCATAGGAATCCTCATGGCTTGCAACCGCTCCGTCATCCTCCGCTCGCCCTCAGGAGTCCACCCCGAAGAGTGTTCAATATGGTATATGCGCATCGGATCCCGAAGAACCTTCTCTCGAAGTCCATGCTGGTAGGCCATGTGCAGCAATACTGAATCCAGATTGAATGAGAAGATCTCCAACTCCGGGTAACCACGTAGGGCATTCCAATGCTCTCGAGCCATCAGGGTGAAATCTCCGCAGCCATTCGTATGCAGCCTAGGGTACTGGGGGAAGAACAAGTTCTTCACGATGTTCAGTCCCGCAACGCAAGCATTAGAAAAGCCGTAAAGGCGAGCTGATAAGAAGATAGGAAGATTGGAGGATATCATGGAATAATGAAATATCGATATTTGAAAAGATCGAATAGCTGAAAATACCCACATTCTAACAGATCGAATAGCTGAAAATACCCACATTCTAAGAGCCAAGCCAGCGCTTTCGGCTGTGAAAGGCATCACACCTAAGAAGATCTGAATCGCAGCTACCCCGGCAAAGGCAGATTTCGCGATTAATCGCCATTTGGGCCTTACGGCACGAATTCTCCGACCGACCCGACGAGAGGTCCGAGTGATTTCCGAGAGACGGTGGCGGGCTGTTGCGGCCCATTTCGTGATCCTGGTCTGCAAAGGTCGAGGGATACGTCCAGAGATACGTCTAAGGATACGTGTAGCTCGCGTCTTCATCTTCCAGAGCCATATGTTACTTAACGCCTCTCTTGGAAAGGTGCCGTCACGCCTGTTTATGCGAATCACGTTATCTCGACAGTATTCTAGTTGATCTTCTACCGGGATATTCGCAGGTATGTTCGCAGGAGCGTCGTAGCGGTCGATTCTGTACATGAACTTGGTAGAAAGTTGTCGAGATGCCAAGAATTCCATAAACTCCTCAGATAGGAGTATGTCAACATTCGTTGCGAGCACAAAGCGACCCCGCGCCCTACGAATGCCGACGTTCTTTGCAATCATCTGGAAGAGGGGGAGCCTGTCGGAATGTTGGAAACGTGCGTGGATGTCCGGGGAGACCTCTATTACTCTGACGCTGCAGGGTCCCTTTTCCTTTGGCCAAGGCAAGATCTCACGCAACCTGGGCCTGTTCTGCGGTGGGTTCCATTCTACCAAGATGAGCTCGGCAGCTAGATTGTGCCTCTTAGCCTGATCCAACAGCGCTCGGACAAAAATCCCCATGCGGTGCAGCAGGTTGCCACCATGATCGTCGTTTCGAGCGGTGACCACGAAACTGATGTAGGGGGTGCTGGCACTCATTCCACATTCACGTCTATCGCCGGATCGCGGACTGGCCAGTTCGCTTCATCGTTATCCCCAAATATGTTTGATCAAACACCATTCGGCTGACCACCACTATGCTTCCATCTATCTTCAGTGACTACATGATTCAAGGACCAGCCACCGCCATGGAATTGCCTACCGGGTACTGGCATTCATCTTGGAGCCCGTCAACATCGGAGCAACCACCCTAAGGTGCGCCGGGAATGCTATGCCTTTGAGACCATGAGGCCGTAGCGAAAGAAAAACCTGTTGGGCCTGATGACGACCGCGAACCAACTCTACGACGAGCCAGTGGCACGTCGACTGCGGCCGACGTACAGTACGTTGTCGATATGTCAGCTTGACGCCCTTCCTGGTTCGTATGTGAATGGTGCGCCATCGAGACGAGACGGACGAGAGCAAATCAGACTCGGATCTCGGATCTTGCACCGGTGTCGTCTCCGCGAGTTCTGCCCTCAAAACCACTAAAGCGCCGAGTTAACCCAGACCTGAACGCCGTCACCGAATTCCACATCACTTACCTTCTTGCCCCCAACTCTCACGGACACTTTGCTGCCCATCGACACATCGAACCGGTTGATCCACTTCAGCTTTCGAAAATAGTTTCGAAGCTCCGTCTCGATTTCAGGGGAGTGAGTTCCAACATTAACCATCTTTACCCGCCTCTGTAAGAGTTCAGGATGGGCACGAAGCACATCTAACTCGCTGCCCTGCACATCCAGATGCACGTAATCGATCATCGGTAACTCACCTACTGCTTCCTGCAAATCCACGCACCGAATCCGCCTCAACCTCTCAACCTTCCCTTCCGCATGTTCGTAGGTGACCTCGGTTCCTGGTTCAGGATTCTGACACAAGGACTTGACCACATCATCTGAGACAATGGATTGCCCGTACCAGCTGGCCGGCTTGCCTACATAGAACCAGCAATGCCCCTTTCGGCCCGCCACGGCCGCATTGATCAGCCGACAACAAGAAGGATCGATGCCATTTTCCTTCAAGTGCGTTTCTAGCCAGCGGAAGTGTTCGGGTTCGGCCTCAACTCCGACCAAGTAATATGCGCGTCGCGTACTCCTAGCCGCGAAAGCGGCGCCGCTAAGCCACCTCCCCCATCCAGCTCCAAGATCTGCAATGACAAAGGTGTCATCGGCGTTCAGCACTGCTTGCAGGAGCGGAACCCAGTCTAGGACATGCACCTCAGTCACAGGGTATCCAAGGGTTTCGTGGCGCCCTAGAGCTCTTTCTGTCGTGTTCTCTCTCTCCCAAACGTATGTGCGAGTAAGCACTCCAAGCCAGTTAGCCCAGAATCCCGCAGGAACCCATCCAGAGTAGCACTTGAATTGTTCAAAGATTCCAGAGTCGATCTCGACCACCGTATTCATCGCATGAACCTTGCCGGGCTGCTGCGGCAGCATGGCATGATCGCGAGAGCAGAGGATACTTAAATTGTGGGGCATTTCTCAGCCTCTACACATCAGCATTAGGTGGTGCTCGAATCATGTGCGCGCGTGCAAAATCGACCAACGACAATGTCGGCGGCAGTACCAACTCTCTAGACTGCCAGACAAGATTGACTTTCGATCATGTCAGTTGCGTGAAATCTTGCACCGCTATCTTGCGCCACCTCCCTAGAACGTCGCAGGTGTGGTCTGGCCAAGATGAACACAGAGTCTGATTGGAGCGATCCCTTCACAGTTTTGCGTCGGAAATGGAGCGAAGTCCCAGCGGGGAGCAAGAGACTGAACACGAAACAGCTTCTGGACATGAGCGACCTAGATCTAGCAAATCTGTGGACCCAAACAAGGCACGAATGGACCACTGGCGAGTATTTCAGCGTGCGCGGGTGGATACACGCACTATACGCTCCAATACTGGCGGGGAATAGAGTTCTAGGTGTTGGATGCGGCTTGGGAATCACAGGCATTACTCTTGCGCAGGCTGGTGCCGAGATTGCATTTTTGGACATTGCAAAGTCAAACTTGCAGGTCGTTCAGCGTGTTTGCAAGACTCTTAATGTGAAGAATGTCGAGTTTCTCTATCTAGAGAATCTGTCCTCATTGCACGAGCTGGAGACAGATTATGATGTTGTTTGGTGTCAAGGGTCACTACTCTGTGTGCCCTTCGAGATCGCCAGGTCCGAAGCCCAAGAGCTCCTCAAACATCTTAGACCTGATGGCCGTTGGATTGAGTTGGCGTATCCTAGAACCCGCTGGGAAAGGGACGGCAAACCTTCATTCGACAAATGGGGTGAAATGACTGACGGAGGAGCGCCGTGGATCGAATGGTATGACCTAGAGAAACTGCTCTCGCGGCAGTCGCCTTCAAGATTCGATGTCATCCTCAGTTTCGAGTACCACAACAGCGATTTCGTCTGGTTCGATCTTCTCAGGCGACCCTGCTAGGTAGTGCGAGGCTGTAACGCCTCGGAAGACTCAACTACGCCTACGGATGCCGATCCAAAATGCTAGATTGACCAGTGACCGTCACAGTACAAGCTCTCTCAGTTTCTGCCTTTGGCTTTCGCAATCGGTGATAGTCTCCACAACGTTCTTGTATGCCTGAACAAGACACGCGAGCTGCTGGGAGCACAGGGAAATGGATTTCGATGGCCGCGATCTGATTTTTCTCATCGGTCTGCCTCGTAGTGGCACGACCCTATTGCAAAGCTTGCTTGGCCAACACAAAGACATCTTCACCTACTCTGAAAGTTGGGTTCTGCTGCCTCCGTTGTTTTGGTTGAAAGAAGGAAAGCTAATCGCGCCTGCCTATGGATCAAGCAGTTCCACGTGGGCGCTAGAAGACCTACTGGCGAAGTCCAGACATGGCTCTGCAACCTACGTAGAAGCAGTTCGAAGGATGGTGTCTACACTCTACGGATCTTGCCTAGAAGCTTCGGGAAAGAGGATATTCCTGGACAAGTCTCCCCCGTACTACCTAATCATGAAAGAAATCGCGGACATATTTCCCAGAGCCAAGATGGTTGTTCTTCTGCGGAACCCGTTGGCGGTGCTCAGCTCAATAGCAAGAACATGGTTCAAGGGGAAATGTGGCCCCATTCTCCTCTGCCCCGTCCACACTCACAGCATTTCCGTTGGTCCGTACGCGATTGCAGCTGGTCTCAAGTCTCTAAGCAACCAGTGTCTAACACTCAAGTACGAGGACTTGGTCGCTGATCCTACTAGAGAGATCAAGAAGATCTGCGAATACGTAGACCTTGACTTTGATGACAAAATGCTCTCGTACGAGACTAGGCCGGGTGGCCGGTTGGGAGATATGGAAGCCGCGAAGCACTCAAGGCCTTCCACTTCCTCCTTGATGGATTGGGTGCGACTCTTTGATGATTACGCAAACTACAAGTTTGCAATTTCCTACATTGATTTTCTAGGGCCCGAACTGTTTCGCGCCTTGGGATACGATTACGGAGAAACGAGGAGTGCAGTCGAGAGAAGTTGGAGAGACAAGTCAGACCTTTTCAGATTAAAGGCAAGGACAGTCCATCTTCTTGAGGCGGCGAACTCTACAATGCACAGATCATTCTTTGCCACTAGGGACGCTTTCCAGATAGAATGGAATTCGACATGGCATACGTACTTCCCAAGATTCCCTCCGCTGATCCCGGATTTCAGGCACATAGAGGGACTAAACGCACTGCAAGAGAAATCCACTATCCAGAGACTGAAACCGGTGACTACAATAGCGTCCTATTGGCAACAGTTGATGAACTACTCGCCGTCGACGGAATAGCCCATCGTGAACAGGGCCTATGATGGATTCTCTGTGGTCGGTCCGTGGCGGCCAGCAAGGCCGTGCTGCTCAAGATTCTGGATTATCCAGCTTCGAATCTACCTGATGGTCCTTACTGACAAGCCGGCACGAAGCATGTCCACGTGGCCTTCCCTAGTGGCAACCGCAAAGCATCGTCCGTTTATGGGTTCATGAACTCGAACATTCACATATCCGACATCAAGCAACATCTGATTCAAAGTCTTAGGAGACGGAATGAACCAGTTCCACCCTCTCCTACTAAGATCGTCTTCGTTCCCTGTGACAAGGCTCGGACCTTGATATGACAAGATCGGATGGTCAGAACTGATGACGGCCGTTTCGAGAAGACACTTGCCCCCATCCTTTAGGCAGTTGAATATTATTCTCAAGGCCAATATTGGGTCTGTGACATGATAAAGTACCCCGGCAAATAGTACAAAATCGAAACTGTCTTGGAACTCTGCGCTAGTACAATCATAGAGAGACATATCTTTGGGTTCAAGACAGCGAACATCGAAAACACGTTTCAGATAAGTAAGGCATCTCACGTATTTCTTGACCTCTTCTATGGCGACCACGTGAGCACCCATGGCAGCCAAGAGAAGGCTGGTCCCGCCGGTCCAACATCCCACGTCAAGGACTGTATAACCACTAAGGTCCACTGGGAGGCATCCGAACTTGTCGATGAACATCGCGATGAGCTCCAGATGCCTGTTCCCTTGAGCTCCTACCAATGCGAAGTCCCCGAAATCGTGGTTGTGCCCCCAATGGAATCTGATAGAAAGATCTCTTTGCTTTTCCGGGCTCTTCCAACCTTCGCCCTCGTAATCCCGCATCTGCAAGAAAGAGAGGATGTTGTTCTTGAATGACGCCGGGTCCTCGTTCTTCAGATTCCTCACCTGATACGCAGACATCAGATTTGCCAAGTAGCTGTAAGATGGGAGAGATGACAGACCCACCAGCTCAGTCGTAGGAGGGACACCGCTTCCTGTCCCCTCATTGCCCTGCAATAGCTTCTGACCTTCCAGCTGACTCATACGCTCCGATCCAGTTTCTGGGCAGTGGCGAGCATTTCCAGTACACGTCCTAGGCACTCGTCCAAGGGGTCGTTTTCTGTATCAACAGTCAGGTCGGGGTTTAGTGGCTGTCCGTAGACGTCGCTCACACCAGTCATGTCTTTGATTCTCCCTTCAAGAGCTGCTTTGTACAGGCCTTTCTTGTCCCTCTTCATGCAGGTTTCCAGTCCACATTTGACGTAGACTTCAAAGAATCTTACTTCGTCATTCTCAATGATTCTCCTAGCTTCCTCTCTCACTTTCCGGTACGGAGATACGAATGAGGCCAAGACTGTGATACCGTTTCTTGCCAGTAACCTCGAAACATGTGCGACCCTGTGCAAATGCCTTTCTCTGTCCGCTTTGCCAAAACCGGCTTCTGGACTGAGCCACTTCCTGACCTCGTCACCGTCCAGAACTTCGACTCTTGCTGCTCTACTCCGCAGGGCCTTGACAAGTCTGGTGGCAATTGTGGTCTTTCCGGAACAAGGCAACCCTGTGAACCAAACAACCAATCCTCCACTTGTCGATGCCAAATACTGCCACCAAGGCTGAGCCCTGCGGAACTTGCTTGGCCTCGCTTAAGTGAGTTTCCGCTCTGCGGTTCTACATTGACCCGTATGCTATCCACCAGCAACGGTCGGGGACCCGTTTCCAGTCTGTGTGCCAAAGGCTCATGCTATGCTCCTTACCGTAGCGGACCCATTTTCGTCTTCTCTACTTGCTCAGATGAGGCAAGGCTCTACCATTCTCCTTCAGGATCGCGTGGATTCTGTTGTGAGGTAGATTCAATCCATGAGCATGCTTCAATACGTTCTCAAGGGCTAAGCCGTTAACCTTGAGCCTGTTCACTAGCTGAATGGATGCCGGTCGTTGTGTCTGATCCCATTTCAGAGTCTGGTCAGATCCTGTGGTCGCATCGCCTTACGAGCCACAGTCAGTGTTGCACTTCGTAACATGGCGCCGTTGTGCCGGCAGAGTTCACCCGAATGCGCCTTCTATGTATGCCTTCGTCCTCGGGTCGCTGGGGTTCGTGAAGATGGTTCCGGCTGGTCCGTGCTCAACAAGCTGACCCAAATAAAGGAAGATCACATGGTCGGCCAGCCTCTTTGCCTGACGCAGAGTGTGGGTCACGAAAACTATGGTGTAGTCCTGCCTGAGAGCGAAGAGCTGTCGCTCTATGTGCCCTGCCGATATCGGGTCGAGAGCCGATGTTGGTTCATCGCACAATAGAACCTCAGGCCGGACTGCAAGAGCCCTCGCCAAACAGAGCCTCTGTTGTTGTCCTGCGGAGAGTTTCGAAGCAGGCTCCGTGAGCCGATTCTTGACTTCATTCCAAAGACTTGTAACTTGCAGGCAACGTTCAACTACCTCATCCAGTTCTCTCTTGTCACTCGTCCCGTGGATCCTCAAACCATAAGCCACGTTATCATAGATCGACATCGGCAAGGGGTTCGGTGTTTGAGCTATGAGCCCCATTCTCTTCCTGATATTGAGGATGTCCACTTGCTTGTCGAGAACATCGACCCCGTCGAACAGTATTCTTCCAGTAACTTCCACATTCTCGGTGAGGTCTGTTAGTCTGTCAAGGCTCTTCAGGAGAGTTGTTTTCCCGCAGCCTGACGGACCAATTATGACTGTGATCTGCTTTTCTGGTATGTCTACAGTGATGTCCTTCAGGGCATGATGCCCTTCATAGAAGACGTTCAGATTCTGAACACTTATGCGCGTCTTGGACAAGCGTTCCGCCTTCACTTGATCACGTATGCTGTGGCTTTCTTTGACAAGAGCCTGGACGCCACGCTCAAAGACAAGACTATGAGGAGCAGCATGAACCCCGAGGCGTATGCCCTCTGCTGGACCTCGGGAAAGGGGGTTGCAAGTTGGAAGAATACTGCCAGCGGCAATGAGGCAGCCGGGTCGAGCAGTGAACGCGGAATACTGTCAGTGTAGCCAGCGGTGAAAAGTACTGATGCGGCGTCGCCGATAGCTCTGCCAACCGCCAACAGAACCCCCATCGTGATCCCCGGCAAAGCTTGTCTAGCTATCACGTTGAGCGCAGTCTCGAGCCTCGTAGCCCCCAGGGCGTATGATGCTTCTTTCAGTTTGAGCGGAATCATCCTCATCACTTCATCCATCGCTCTGGTCATGATGGGAAGTTCCAGTAGCGCGAGCGCTATTATCCCTCCCAGCAGCGAAGCTCTAAGCCCCAAGTAAACCATGATCGTGAATCCGAAGACGCCATAGATTATGGACGGAACACTCCATAAGACATCCAAGGACTGGCGAGCGAAACTCGCCAACCTGGACCGCGAAGCGTATTCATTCAGATAGAGCGCTGTTGGGAGACTAACAGCAATGGCAATAGCAGTTGCTCCGGCAACCAAGTATGCTGATCCGACAATAGCGTTCAGTATACCGCCCTCTTTTCCCAAGTAGTATCCTCCCGTAGAAGTTTGCGTTAGCATAGAGACGCTCAATGCAGGGGCCCCCCTGACGAGTACCACCAGAAGCACAGAGACTAGGCTACCTAGCACTACGAGCACAGACAGGATCATCAATCCTCGGAAGAAATTCTCTTCAAGTCTTCGTTTATCCAACGACATACCTCCTCTTGATCCTTGCCAATAGAACCGCTGCTACAATACTGAACAGTAGAACGATGAAGAGCAACAACAAGGCCGCAAACATAAGGGCTGAATCATACGACGCTATTGACATCATTTCACCGTAGTTGTTGGCTATCAGTGCAGGTATCGGATATGCGGGATCGAAGACTGAGACCGGGACTCTTGGCACATTCCCCACGACCATTAGCACAGCCATGGTCTCCCCAAATGCTCGGCCGAAACCAAGAATCACAGCGGCAAATATGCCTGGAAAAGCGGACCGGATGACCGCATGCTTCACCGTTTGCCATCTTGTAGCGCCGAGAGCCATCGATGCTTCTCGGATTGGCCGAGGGACAGCTCTGATCACTTCTTCCGAGACTGAGATCGTTATCGGAGTGACCATTACAGCGAGTACTATGCCCCCTGCGAGGACCGTGTAGCCAGTTGTCGTAACTCCTACAAGAGTAGCCACTTGATTTCTTATCAAGGGCACAATGAGCAGCAGAGCCCACAGTCCATAGACGACTGATGGTATTCCCGCAAGCAAGTCGACCATAGGTTTGATGATGCCTCGAAGTCTCGTTGATGCATACTCAGCCAGATAGATGGACATCAGCAGAGAGGGCACCGTGGATATGGCCATAGCTAGACCTGTCACCAACAGTGTTCCTACGATGAAAGGATAGAATCCGAACTCATTCTCTGAGGGATGCCATGAGCTTGAGAGAAGCAGTTCACTCAATGAATGAGTTGTCAGAATGAATGTGGATTTCTGGAGAAGAACGAGGGCGATTGCGATGACTATTAGGCTCGAAAGAATCGTGGCTGATAGCATTAGCTTGCTTGCTACGAGCTCTCTCAGCTTTCTCGCGCTCAACACATTCGCCTTTGGAATATCAGCTCTCGAGTTTCGCCAGCTGCTCGTTGACCACATCCGCGGGAAGTGGAACGTACCCTGCTTCTTGAACGAATTTCTGCCCGTCAGTCAGGATCCATTTCACGAACTCCTTGACTATGCCGGTGAACTTGCCTTTGGTCACAAGGTTCTCGACCCTAGCGGGCGGCGTTGGATAGCGTCCGCTGAGTATTGCTTGACCGATCTGATCCATGCTCTTGTAGAAGTCTTCGTCGGAATCGATTCGCCCGTTATTGTTAGTATCCATGGGAACTATGGATATCCCGTCGGCTTGTGCTTTTGTGTTCATGTCATACGCGTAGGCGATGTTACTGTAGACTATTCCTAGACGATCTTTCTTGATGGCTTCGACTACGCCGGGGTCGCCATAGACGCCGACTCCTCGAAGGTCTTCTTGCTTCTTGCCCAGATACTTAGCCCACGTGTCTCCGGCGCCACATGCGTCTGACCTTGTGTATACATGGATTTGGTCTGTCACGTCGGGCCTGCCTACGACTTGGCCCCAAGCGGTCACGTTTCCTGCGACGAAGATATTGTAGGAGGCCTGTCTTGTCACGCCCTTTGTGAGAATGTCGCTTATGACGGGATTATCCGCGTTTATGATGGCTACTACGGCGTCTTTGGTTACTGTAACATAGAACGCGCCTTTCGTGATTTCCTCTGGATAGATGTCTCTGGAGATCATGCCTATGTCGACAAGGCCGGCGAGGGCATCAGTCATCCCTTTGCCCGCGCCGCCGGCGGATACCTCAATCTTCACCTTCGGGTGAAGCTTCTGGTACTCTTCTACCCACTTCACCATCATTGGGTAGAGAGCAAAAGCTCCTGAGACCCTTATTGTGCCTTCAAGTTCAGGTGCGGCGCTGAGATAATTGTACGCAACGATCGATGCTATGATAACTATTGCTGCAAGTACTACGGGTTTCTTCCTCATTTCTCATACCGGATTTGTGCGGGGTTCATCTGCACGTGTGGCTTGTGAACCGTGTGGATTCAATGACTACGACAGTATGGATAAGTGTTGCGTAAATGATAATAGATGACCGCTACATAGTGCAAAGAACGATCACCTTGCCGGAGAAACGCCGCGATCCGAGTTCCGCAAGACGGGACTACGTCACGTTGAGCATCCCTAGAGAACTGTATGAGAAGGCTGAGACTGCGATCAAGGGAACGGGTTTCCGAAGCGTGACCGAGTACGTGATCTTCGTCCTGCGGGAATCGCTCCTGCTGAAGGCTGGCGAGTCTGTTAGGGATCGGCTTAAGGCGCTCGGGTACATTGACTGAAAAGAAAGCGGGTGTGACAATGGAGAAACGCAAGACGATCGAGGTTCCTGAAGCACTCTACGATCGAATCGGCGCAAGGATTAAGGGGACAGAGTTCGCCTCGGTATCCGATTATGTGACTCGCGTAATCAGAGAACGCTTGGCAGTTGAGGAGAACCAGAAACCGCAGGGCTACACGAAAGAAGAGGAAGAGAAAGTCAAGGCGCGGCTCAAGGCTCTCGGTTACCTTTGAGGAAGAACAAGGCGTATTCTTGATGCTACCACCACACGGGGGCAAACTCGTCGACAGAGTCCTCCCGACGGAGCGGCAGCAAGGGGCACTTGAAGAAGCGGGCAAGTTGCCTCAGCTGAACATAGGCGACGATCTCGCAAAAGACATCGAGAACATTGCCTTCGGAGCATTCAGCCCACTAGAAGGCTTTCTCTGCGAGAATGACTACATGTCGGTACTGCACGAGAAACGCCTCAGCAACGACCTCCC